>Ga0209541_10017669_pt1 | contig 10403 bp, 13 predicted proteins | sample RifCSPlowO2_01_FD_184027 | JGI IMG/M metagenome (GOLD analysis project Ga0209541, IMG submission 184027) | Groundwater microbial communities from Rifle, Colorado - Rifle CSP2_plank lowO2_0.1 (SPAdes) (version 2) | ecosystem: Environmental > Aquatic > Deep subsurface > Groundwater | place... | reverse complement strand
CGACCAGCTTGATACTATGGGGACCGCCCGGCAGCGGCAAAACTACTCTAGCTCGTATTATCGCCAAAGAGACAGACGCCGAATTCGTAGAACTAAGCGCAGTAACATCTGGCAAAGCCGATGTTACACGCGTGATCGAGCACGCCCAGGGCAACCAGCGCCTTGGTCAGCAAACGATTTTGTTTGTCGATGAAATTCACCGCTTTAATAAAGCCCAGCAAGATGTGTTGATGCCCGATGTTGAAAATGGAATTATTATTTTAATCGGTTCCACGACACACAATCCTTCTTTTTCGGTTAATGGACCTTTACTTTCCCGTTCTACTATTTTTGAATTGAGGCCTTTAAATGAAGAAGAATTAATCGCCGTTTTAAAACAAGCGCTTAGGGATTCCGAACGCGGTTTCGGAAAATTGAAAGTTGAAATTGGTCCAAAAGCGTTGGAACACATCGCCAAAACGGCTTCAGGCGATGCGCGTCGTGCGCTGAATGCGCTTGAAGTGGGTGTTTTGACGACGGCGCCTGATGAAAATGACGTGATTTATTTCACGCAATCAGTTGCGGAAGAATCCTGTCAGCGGCGGATTGTGTATTATGATAAAGATGAAGACTATCATTATGACACGGCGAGCGCTTTCATCAAAAGCATGCGGGGAAGCGATCCGGATGCCGCAGTTTATTGGCTTGCGAAAATGCTTTATGCGGGCGAAGATCCCAGGTTCATCATTAGGCGGATTTTAATTTTGGCCTCCGAAGATATCGGCAATGCGGATCCTCAAGCCCTTATTTTGGCTTCGGCAGGACTTCAAGCCATTGAATTTGTGGGTTTACCGGAAGCCAGAATCATACTTTCTCAGCTTGTGACTTATATGGCGCTTGCGCCTAAAAGCAACGCGGCTTATTTGGCCATTGAGGAAGCCACCAAGGATGTCGAAAAAGAGGTGACGGAGGAAGTGCCAAATCACCTTCGGGATAAGAGCTATTTCGGTGCCAAGCGCATGGGCCATGGAGAGGGTTATCAATACGCCCACAAGTTTCCGGGCCATTTTGTCGATCAGGAATATATTCATAAGAAAGGCGGTTATTACCGGCCCACCGCCTTTGGCTATGAAAAAGTGCACCAGGAGCGGATTGAGGAGCTCAAAAGGCGAAAAAACCCTGAAAAAGGGAAAGTTTGAATTTCCATCCGTTTTGAGGTATTCTTTATTGGAGAATTTTTAAAGGGTGCTAATAACGTTACCCCGTGGGCATACAAAAGGTTAACCCGTTTAAAAAGACCCTGCTCCACCTAAATAAAAGTGGCTTATTGGCCGAATATATTAACCTAGACGAGTAACGAAAAGCAGACATCGTTTATTATCAATCAATCGGAAAGGAAGCGGCAATGAAACATGCGGAATCGGCACAGTTGAGCTTAAGAAAAATTGGCTCCGTTCAGGTGTTTGATTTAATGGGGGAGCTCAAGGGCGAAGAATTGGATCCGGTCACGCAAAAGATTGAACAAACCATCCAGCGGAAGAAATTGAGAAGAGTCATCCTCAATTTACAGAAGGTGACTTCAATTGATGAAGTAGCTCTCCGCAAAATCGTTGCCTGCCTGCTCAGACCTCAAAGAAGCATTATTTTCGCGCCGGATGGTTCCTGCCGGCAATTGTTTGAAAGCACCCATTTGCCGAACAATATTGCTCTGTGCAAAAACGAGGAAGAGGTGGCCGACGCTTTTGGTTCCTTCCTCTTTTTAAAGGACAAGACGTTTGAGGTGCCAATTGATGAAACCAAGCCCGAGCCCAAAGATTACGGCCTGGAACGCCGCCGAAGCAAGCGTATTCGGGTGGCCATTCCCATTCAATTAACACTCAGGATGCAGGATGGTTCAAACCTTCCGGTGAAGGCGATTGCGACCAACGTCAGCCAGGGCGGTGTCTTTGCCGAGTTTCTCGACCTGGATGCGCCGGATTACTCCCGCGTGCAAGGGCTTGAACAATCTGAGGTTACGATTACAATCCCGCCCAATGAAACGTTTAAGGAGACCCTGACGATTCCCGGCAAGATATGTCGTTTTGAGCTCTTGAAGAAGCAGTACGGGATTGCCGTTCAGTTTTTGTAAAAAACAGCCTTTTTTCGCGTGTTGACAAGAAAAGGCGCGAGTGCCATAATAATTGTCGAGACTTTTCGGTCTCACCCACCGTATTGAGGTTCATGGTCGCTTTCCCCACACACCGTGAACCTCTATGTTTTTTAGGGACTAATGTCATGGATGAACAAAAACCCCAGTTTACCAAAAAGCGGGTGGATGAATCATGGAAGGAAAGTGTGTTAAAGGAAAAAGGGGGAACGCCTTCGAAATCCCAAGAGACTTCCCCGATTTCTTTTTCGGCTTTTGTCACTTCCTTAGGCATTCAAGCCTTAATCAAGATGGGGGAATTGCAGGATCCCAATTCGGCCAAAATGGAAATCGATTTGGACGGCGCTCAAGAAACCATTGATTTGCTTTTGATGTTTAAGGAAAAGACCAAAGGAAATCTCACTTCAGAAGAAGAAACCCTCCTCAATTCTTTAATTCCGGATTTGCAGTTCAAATTCGTGCAACGCAAAATGGCTTAGTCCTTTCTTTAGATCCCCAAATGCTCAAAAAACTTAAAACCTTTTTCCTTCGTTTTGCCATCAGCGTCTGTTCCTTAGGCATTGTCCTCTACATGGTCCGTGGTGAAATCACCCAGGGGTTTTCTCATCTGACCCGTCTCAATACAGGGCCGCTGGCCGTGGCGATCGCGCTTAACTTTTTGTCCATTGGGATTGTGGCGTTAAGGCTGAACGTGATTCTCGCCATCCAGCGGATTCACCTTCCCTTTTGGAGAAATTACTACCTGTGGATCATCAGCCTTTTTTTTAATTTGTTTTTACCTTCAGCGGTGGGCGGGGATATTGTGAAAGCTTATTACATTTATAAGGATTCTGGGAAGAAAATGGCTTCCATTACTTCGGTTTTGATGGATCGGTTTTTTGGCCTGATGGGCACGATTTCACTCGCCTTTTTGGCCTTTCTGTTCGCCAAGGAACACATTGAGGACCCGCGCATCGGGGGGCTGCTTTTTTGGCTGGCGGGAATCGTGATGGTGGGCGTTTTGCTGGTCATGAGCCGCCGTTTCGCAAAGCCAGCCCAGGCTTTGATTTTGGCGCTTTCGCCCAAACCATTGAAAGACCGCGTTCACAAATTATTTGACGCGCTGGAACTGTACCGGAATCGGCGCGGCGATTTTTTCTTAAGTTACGGCTATTCGCTCGTGGCGCAAGGGATGTTTATCGTCCTCATTTATTTTTTGGCTCGGAGCATTTCGATTGATCTTCCAGTATCCCTTTTCTTTTTATTGATTCCGATGGTGACCCTTGTTTCCATGGTGCCTTCCGTGGGTGGATTGGGAGTCAGGGAGGCCGCCATTGTTTATTTATTTCGCCATTACATTCCGACGGATCAAGCGGTGGCTTTGTCGCTTATGTGCGACCTTTTTATTTATGGAATCGGTTGCCTTTGTGGTATTCTGTATGCGATTCGCGGCGGGGCTTCCATTCGCGAACTTGAAGAAATGGAACCTTAACACACTTAACGAAATTGTCATTCTGAGGCCGGAGGCCGAAGAATCTCTGAGATCCTTCGCACTGCGCGCTTTTTGCCGGCGCTAATGCGCCAGCACTAATCGTGGCGACTTTGACGTCGCCTACGATTATGTGCGCGAGCACTCTCCGGGGAGAACTTGACGTTCTTCTCCGAAAATGTGCTTCGCTCAGGATGACAACAAGGGGTTTTTATGAGTCAATTGCGACCTGAACTGATCGAAATCCTGGCTTGTCCGGCCTGTAAAAGTAAGGTGAACGTTCACGGAACTTTTCTGGTTTGTTCCGGTTCAAACTGCGGGCTTAAATTTCCGATTCGTGACGGGATTCCCGTCATGCTGATCGACGAGGCCGAAAAGTCAGGCGTCTAATTTCGAGAATTTAAATGGCGAAACGCTCGATCCCTAAGTCGAAGAAGACATCAAGCATTTTGGTGATTCATGGTCCTAACCTAAACCTTTTGGGCGAACGGGAACCCCATGTGTACGGACGCGTCTCGCTTCCCAGGATTAACCAATCGATTCAAACTGAAGCCAAGAAATTAGGCGTGCGCGTCAGGATCATCCAATCCAACCATGAGGGCAAATTGGTCGATTTGATTGGAAAAGCAAAAAGCCTTTATGACGGAATTTTAATCAATCCGGCGGCTTATACGCACACGAGTGTCGCTTTACGTGATGCGCTCTCCGCTTGCGGCCTTCCGGCCGTTGAAGTTCATCTTTCAAATATCTACGGCCGGGAGGAATTCCGCCGCCATTCGCTCACCGCAGCCGTTTGCGTTGGCCAAGTCAGCGGTTTTGGGGAAGCGAGCTATCTCTTGGGTTTACAAGGCCTTGTGAAGTCACTGGATGGCCGCTAACCGCCTTCGATGATTTGACAGGGTATCAGGTTTTCTGTACAATCAATTGGTGCGTTTACCCTAAAACTTAAACCAGTTAAGCGGGCAGATTGAACACCTTAAGGTTAAAGAGGCGTTCCTGCCCGCCCATTTTTACGCTTGTGCCAATGCACAAAGCACTTTTCGGGAAGAACTTGTCGTTCTTCTCCGAAAGTGATAGGAACTTTATCTCCACTTTATTATGACCATTAAAGAGTTAAAAGAGATGATCAATCTCATGCAGGAGCACGGGTTGACCGAGCTTGAGATTGAAAAGAATGGGTTTAAGGTACGGCTTAAGAAGGGACCGTCCGGAGCCATTGTTCAGGAGGAATTGTCTGCCGCCTCCCGGGTGATTCAGGAGGGAAAAGCGCCTCACGCGATTGCCGCCCAAGCCATTGAGGAAGCGGGAGTGACGGTCGTTCGTTCTCCGATGGTGGGAACCTTTTACACAGCACCAGCTCCCGATGCCGAGCCTTATGTGACACGGGGTAAGGACGTCAAGCAAGGTGATGTGTTGTGCATCATTGAGGCGATGAAGTTGATGAATGAAATCAAGACCGAAGTCAGCGGTCGGGTGGTAGACGTCTTGGTGGAGAATGGCCAGCCGGTTGAATTTGACCAGCCTTTGTTTAAGATCCAAAAACTTTGATTGTTTAAGTTTTTGGCTGATCCTCTAACGTTATGTTCCATAAAATTCTAGTGGCCAATCGAGGCGAAATCGCAGTTCGGGTGATTCGGGCATGCCGTGATCTTGGAATCCGCACCGTGGCGGTTTATTCCAAAGCTGACCGGGATTCGCTCCATGTTCGCTTAGCGGACGAAGCCATTTGCATCGGAGAGGCGCCGTCGAGTGAAAGTTATCTCAACATTCCGAGCATCATCAGCGCCGCTGAAATTGCCGATGTCGATGCGATTCATCCCGGTTACGGGTTTCTCTCCGAAAATCCCCACTTCGCTGAAATTTGCGAATCCTGTCAGATTAAATTTATTGGCCCTAAGCCTGAGAGTGTGCGTCTGGCGGGTGACAAGGCCTTGGCCCGCGAAACCATGCGCAAGGCCAAAATTCCCATCATTTCGGGAAGCAAAGGTGTGGTCAATGATCAGGCAGAAGCGCTTCGCTTGGCCGGCAAATTCCGCTATCCTGTCATCATCAAAGCCAAATCCGGCGGCGGCGGAAAAGGAATGAAAGTGGCTCACAATGACGGTAAGCTCGTGAACGCATTTTTAACGGCTCAGGCCGAAGCCGAAGCGGCTTTCGGCGACCGCTCTGTTTATATCGAAAAGTATATCTCGGAGCCGCGGCACATTGAATTTCAAATCGTTGCCGATCGCCATGGCAATACGATCCATTTGGGAGCGCGGGATTGTTCCGTTCAGCGCCGGCATCAAAAATTGATTGAGGAAGCGCCGGCCCCGGGTTTGAGTAAAGGAATGATGAAAAAAATGGGGGAAGCAGCCGTGCGGGCCGCCAAAGCGTTTCAGTATGAAAACGTGGGAACCGTTGAATTTTTAGTGGACGAAAAGGAAGAGTTTTTCTTTATCGAAATGAACACACGGCTTCAGGTGGAACACCCGGTCACCGAGGCTATTACCGGAATTGATTTGGTGAAGGAGCAAATTAGGCTTGCTGCGGGCGAGAAGCTCGGATACAGTCAAGACAGCGTCAAATTTTCAGGCGCTGCGATTGAATGCCGAATCAACGCAGAAGATCCAGACCGCAACTTTTTGCCGAGTCCGGGCAGAATTGAAACGCTTCACTTTCCGGGAGGACCTAATGTGCGCGTGGACAGCCACGTTTACCCGGGTTATATGATTTCTCCTTATTATGATTCTCTGGTGGCCAAAATTATTACTCACGGCAAAAATCGAACCGAGGCCATTCAAATGATGCTCCGTGCTTTGAAGGAAACGGAAATCGGCCCTGTCAAAACGACCGCGCCGCTTCATGAGCGGATTTTGAATCGTCCTCGTTTCCGGCAAGGCAGGGTCAGCACCAATTTTATTGAATCGCTCCTTTTATCTTCAGCGGTGGAGGAAGGTGAGGCGCGCAAAGCCGGTTAATGATGAGAATCGTTAGTATTTTCGTTCAAATTTTCGCTATTTTTGCCTTCTTGACAATCGGTAGCTTGATGATTATCGTGTCTCTTCATGTGTTGAGCATGGAGGACGCGCTCCTTAAAGTTCAGGCTCTCTACGAAGAGCCGGCGCGTTCTTTTCAGATGGGAGTGGTCGGCAGTTTTTTTATTTTTGTCGGTCTGATCTTTGCGAAATCATTAGTCAAATCGATTCGCCGGGATGACGATGTGGTTCTTTACGGCAAATGGGGCTACATCACGGTTTCTCTTCGAGCCATTGATGATTTAGTTCGGAGAAGCGTTCGGAAGTTTGATGTCGTGCGCGAAGCGCAAATCGAAACCGACGTCGACGGCAATCGGCTCAAAATCGTTGCCAACTTAACGGTTCTGTCGGGTTGGAATTTACCGGAGTTGATCAATACGGTTCAAAGCGAGCTAACGGAGCGAATCAGCAAGATGTTGGGAGGCGGCGTTGAATTGGAACTGATTGTGAACGTGATTAAAATCGTAGAACAACCGGTGGAAATCCAGCAGATTTAGTGCGAGAGAAAGGAAGCAAAACCACGATGGCAGGTCGGATTGGAATCTTAACGGGCGGTGGCGATTGTCCAGGGCTCAACGCGGTGATTCGAGCGGTTGTGAAAGGAGCCGCTAAAAAGGGCTGGGAAGTAATTGGTTTCCGGTACGGCTGGAAGGGCATGATTGATAATGAAATCATACCGCTCGATGATCGCACCGTTTCCGGTATTTTACACCGCGGGGGAACGATTTTGGGAACCTCGCGTACGAACCCTTATAAAAAGCCGGAGGATCTTGTCAAGGTGAAACAAGCATTTAAGATTAACAACCTCATGGCATTGGTTGCGGTGGGCGGTGAAGACACGCTCGGAGTCGCTTCCAGATTAGCGGCCGAAGGTCTTCCGGTGGTGGGCGTTCCGAAAACAATTGATAATGACCTTGCCTGCACTGATTTCACATTTGGTTTTGATACCGCAGTCAACACCGCCATGGAATGTATTGACCGGCTCCATACGACGGCGGAATCACACAACCGCGTGATGGTGGTTGAAATTATGGGACGCCACGCGGGCTGGATTGCCACGTATGCGGGTCTTGCTGGCGGGGCCGATATCATTTTAATTCCCGAAGTTCCTGTGGATATTGAGCAAGTTTGCGATGTGATCCGTAAGCGCTTTGCGCGCGGGAAACTCTTCAGTATTGTCGCGGTAGCGGAAGGCGCTAAATTTGCGGGCCAGGACGTCGTTCAAGAAGAAAAATTGGATCAATTTGGCCATGTCAGGTTGGGCGGCGTGGGACAAACGCTTGCGGAATTGATCGAAAAGAAAACGGGATATGAAACCCGTGTGACCGTTTTGGGCCACATTCAACGCGGCGGTTCGCCCTCCGCTTTTGACCGCGTTTTGGCCACTCGTTTCGGCGTTTGTGCTTTAAAGTTGATTGGGGAAAAGAAATTTGGTTACATGGCAAGCCTTCAGGGAAATAAAATCACGGCCGTTTCCTTGAAAGAGGCGACGGGAAGTTTGAAACTGGTTCCCAAGGATCTCCAAGACTTAAGCCAAATTTTCTTCGGATAAGATGCCGACAAAACTTCAAGTTCCACAGATTGATTCCATCCTCGAAGAACATCAAAGGACGTTTAAAGCCACATTTGTCCCGGAAAATCTGAGACTCTTGGAGCAAATCGCGGACGAAATGGCCGGGGCCTTTCAGCGCGGCAACAAAATTCTCCTGTGCGGAAACGGCGGGAGCGCAGCCGATGCTCAGCACATCGCGGCCGAATTCATCGGCCGTTTCAAACGCGAGCGCAAAAGTCTTCCGGCGATTGCCCTGACGACCGATTCTTCCGTTTTGACGGCGCTCGCCAATGATTATTCCTACGAGACCGTTTTTTCGCGGCAAATCGAAGGACTGGGCGCAAGGGGAGATGTGTTGATTGCGATTTCGACGAGCGGAAATTCGAAAAACGTGATCGCCGCCGCCAAAAAAGCAAAGGAATTGGGGCTCACAGTGATTGGTTTTACGGGCCGTTCGGGCGGTGAGCTTAAAAAACACACCGATTTTAATTTTTCCGTTCACTCAGACAAAACTCCGCACATTCAGGAAATGCACACGACCGCGCTTCACGCCGTCTCCGAAGCCGTTGAACACATTCTTTTTCCGGCTTAAACTGCCATGGGTTCCGAAAGTTCCGCAAAAATTTGCTCCCGCCGGAGTCTTTCTCGGTGCGCCCGCCGTTTGAGGCGCTCGGGCAGGCGGATCGTCTTTACGAACGGCTGTTTTGATATTTTACACGCCGGACACATTCACTATTTGGAACAAGCCAAGCGTCTGGGCGACATTTTGGTGGTGGGGCTTAATTCGGACCGCTCGGTACGGAAATTGAAAGGAAGGGGCCGTCCCGTCAGCCCCGAAAAAGACCGGGCGCGTGTTCTGGCGGCGCTCTCTTGCGTGGATTGTGTTTCGATTTTTGGCGAGGAAACGCCGCTTCATTTGATTAAAATCGTCCGTCCTCATATTTTGGTGAAGGGCGCTGACTGGTCCGTTCCTTCCATCGCGGGCGGGCGCGAGGTGAAAAACTGGGGCGGGAAGGTGAAACTCATTCCTTTGCTTAAAGGAAGGTCCACTTCCGGAATTTTGAAGAAAATCAAATCCAAAAAATCATGACCTCAAAGGCGCTTCGGTTAATCGATGCCAATTTTAATCGCGCCAAAGAAGGTTTGAGGGTTTGCGAAGATATCTTGCGTTTTGTTTTTGACGACCACGCTTTAACCGCCCGATTTAAGGAACTCCGCCACGATTGCTCAAAAATCTTAATTCAATTTCCAGTACCGTACCGCGCCTTGGTTGCAAAGAGAAATTCCGCGCGCGACGTAGGCAAACAAAGTTTTGTTCGGGATAAGAAGCCGGGATGGAGCGATCTTTTAATCAGCAACATGAAGCGCGTCCAAGAAAGCTTGCGGGTTTTAGAAGAAAGTTCTAAGATCATAGCTTCCCAAAAATCAAAACGTTTTCAAACGCTTCGTTTTAGGCTTTATGAATTGGAAAAAAGAGTGCTTAAAAAATTTTAGTTTGTACGCGATCACGGATCTGAAAACAGAAGATCCTGAAATGCTCAAGACCATTGAACGCGCTTTGCGGGGCGGTGTCGATATGGTTCAGCTGCGTTCGAAAGCCCTTTCAGACCGCACGCTTTTTGAATTGGGGAAGAAAATCCGTACGCTTACCAACCGAATGAAAAAGCTTTTCATCATCAACGACCGCGTGGATTTGGCGCTCGCGCTGGAGACTGACGGCGTTCACTTGGGCCAAGATGATTTGCCGATGGCTTCAGCGCGCCGCATCGTGGGGAAAAATCAATTGATCGGGCGCTCAACTCACAATCTGAAACAAGCCTTGGAAGCCGAACGCGAGGGCGCCGATTACATCGGTTTCGGGCCTATTTTTGGGACTCCGACCAAACCGACTTATCCGCCCATTGGGCTCGGCCAAATCGCTCAGGTGATGAAGCGCGTTCGCATTCCCGTTGTGTGTATCGGCGGAATTGACCGTTCAAACGTCGCTCAGGTCCTTCAAGCCGGCGCTCGGCGGATTGCCGTCGTCCGGGCGATTTTTGCGGCCCAAGATCCATATCGGTCCGCAGCTGAATTAAAGGCCTGCCTGCCGGCAGGCAGGGATTTCTGAATGGCTGACACAAAAACTAAATTGAATTATCCTTTGATGGTGGTGGGAACCGTCGCGATTGATGCGGTTGAAACTCCGTTTGGAAAACAAGATGCTGTTTTTGGCGGTTCGGCTTCCTACTTTTCGTATGCGGC
>Ga0209541_10017668_pt1 | contig 10403 bp, 10 predicted proteins | sample RifCSPlowO2_01_FD_184027 | JGI IMG/M metagenome (GOLD analysis project Ga0209541, IMG submission 184027) | Groundwater microbial communities from Rifle, Colorado - Rifle CSP2_plank lowO2_0.1 (SPAdes) (version 2) | ecosystem: Environmental > Aquatic > Deep subsurface > Groundwater | place... | reverse complement strand
TGCGAGAATTTAGAAAGGGATAAATCTATTATTTGCGTAGTTGAAGAGCCATTGGATGTTTTGGCGCTTGAGAAAAATGGAAAATATCATGGCATGTATCATGTGCTGCATGGGAGAATAGATCCTCTAAATAATATTGGTCCGGACGAGATTTACATGAAGCAATTATTAAATCGAATCGCGAATAACGAATCAAGAATCAAGGAAGTAATATTAGCGACGAATCCGACGATGGAGGGTGAGGCGACAGCGATGTATATTGCGAAGCAGTTAAGAATTAATAATGAAGAATTAAGAATTACGAGGATTGGACGGGGATTGCCAACAGGCGCGGACATCGAATACGCGGACGAATTAACTCTGCAGCGGGCAATGGAGGGGCGGAGAGAGTATTGATATGGAAGATGGGGTACCTGATCAAAAGAAAATGGCAGGATATGAATATCTTTTAGCGTATAAGATTAGTGTTGCGACCTATGATTATACAGTGATATTTTGCAAAAGATATCGTCAGCTGCTCTCTTCTAATCGTACCTACGACCAAATGATTCAAGCTTCAAGAAGCGGAAACAGCAACATTCCTGAAGGAAATCAGCAATCAAGCCTTGAAGGATATATTAAGCTTACAGGAGTAAGTCATGCTTCTTTGGAAGAACTCCTAAAAGATTTTATTTCTTTTGCGAGGCAAAACAAAATTTCTATCTGGGATAGAGAAGAAACGCTAAGGAAAGTAGGGGAGGTAGGAGAAGTTTGGGAAATTTTAAAGGCAACCCCAACCTTACCTACCCAACCCAACTTCCCCGACTTGCCAAATGACATTGCGCAAACAGTTAATCTAATGATTACTTTAGTTAATCAAGCTATCTATTTGCAAAAAAGATTAAGGCAATCTCTTGAGAAAAAATTTGTCGAGAAAGGCGGTTTCCGAGAAAATCTATTCCGTAAACGGCTTGAGCAGAAAAGGAATTTTGGGTAATTAGACTTTTTGGAGGGAGGCGGGGAGGGAAACTTCCCATGGAGCAAGATGTCTGTTTTCCGCTGCTTCCTTAGTGAAGCCAACCGTTATTAATCCACTTTCTTTTCTTGCATAATAACCAAGTCTGCTAAATGTATCGTATAATTGACTCTGTTCGGTAGGATCTTGCGATTCGCCTACAATAATATCTCCATTGCTTCCAATTTTAAATGTTAATGCTGAATTATGTTGGGAAAGACCATTGCTCGCAAGGGCGACAGATTGCATGGCTTTAGTTATCAGCCCAGCATTTTGATAGGGGTTATCGTGGCCTGTCGGAATCGGTAGGAATAAGCTGACTGGGTCGACCACGCCCTGATTTTTCATAATAGAAGATAACCATTTTCCTGTTGGTACGGAAATGTTTAATTGCGTAAGGGGTTTGTCTTCTTGAGTAAGGTCGTAGGTTGTGGCGACAACTCTTTTGTCTCCAGTAGCTTGATCTTGATGTACGCCCGCGATTCGCAGAAAAAGAGGTTCGGTTTGACCTCTTGACCCATCGTATTCATTTGCATTGACGACTCCATTTGTTTTTTGCGCAAGTTCAATGGTTGATATAGCATTTTCAATCTCTACTTCTTCATCATTAAGAAATCCCGCAACTAATAGAGAGAGCGTAAAATTTTTACTTGCTGCCCGTTTCCATCGTAATTTAGATAAACCCAATTCATTCGCAAGATCTCCAGGAATTGACGCTAACACTCGGAGAGCTATGGCGGAGTCAATCGCTCTAAAATCATAACTATCAGAAAACACACTTTGGCGTCTATACACTCTCCCATCGCTTCCTTTTAGGACTTGTATTAGGTAAAATTCTCCTATTCTCCTTCTTGCCGGCGCATCTAAGACTGGCGCTGTTCTGTTTTCTGGTGGTCCTGCCATAATAGATGAGTTTATGTCATATTGATCCTGCAATGTCAAAAAAACGCAAGGAGATGGTATAATTGGGGAGTGAAAAAATATAGGGTGGGGATTGTGATTGGCAGGTTTCAGCCTTTTCATAAAGGTCATGCTCACCTTATTGATAGAGCATTGAGATTATGCAACAAGCTCATTATCGGTATTGGAAGTTCTAATACTATTGATAAAGATAATCCTTTTTCTTACGAAAAGAGATTGGAGATGGTCACAAGATTTATTGAAAATGAAAAATTGCAGCATAGAATTGAGAAAATAGTTCCAATTCCGGATGTTCCAAATGACGATGAATGGCTTAAATTAACGATTAAAAATGCGGGAAAATTCGATGTGGCTTTGGGCAACAATGATTGGGTAAATGGGATATTTAAGGAGAGAGGAATTGGGATAATCGAATTCCCTTTTTACAAGAGACATCTGTTAGAGGGTACGAAAATCCGGGAATTAATGCAAGCCGGAAAACCATGGCGAGATAGAGTTCCTTCTATTATCTCAAAAATCATAGTTGGAATTTAGTTAAACTTCAAGTAAACTTACATTATGGATGACACAACGATTTTAGGAGCTGCGCTTGGACAACTTGGGCAGACAGTGAAACAGGTTGCAAAGCAGGTTGTAAAAATGCCGGAAGAGATGGCTGGGGATTTGAGCGGGCAAGTTGGGGGTTCTGTAAAGCAGAATGAAACACAAGCCGTCTCCGCCAAAGGCTCCGGCGAGCCGCAGTGGAAGTCAAATGAAGAAAGAGAAAAATTTTTAAGAGATCTTTATGGTTCTACCCAGCCTCTAGAAGCTAAAGCGGATCAAGCAAAACAGCCGGTGAATCAGACAAGCGCGAATCCTTTGGAAAGCGCGGTAGAAAATAAAAAGCCTTCTGAATTTCAAGAGCAAATTGCGGATAAATCTCCTGGAGAACAGAAGAAATTGATGGAGCTTAGAAATCAACTGCATAGAGAAGTTTATTATGACCCGACTTTTAATCCTGTCAAAAGGCAGGAAGAGCGCCCGGCGGAAAAAGTAGAACAGGAGAAAAAACAGGAAATGGCGGAATTGCAGAAAAAAGAAGAGAAAAAACCGCCTCCATTGGCAGTTGTAAGAGAGCAAAACAAAGCAGAAATGTTCCGAGGAGCAAGCGGATAAAAAATTAACCTAATTGCCCTAATTAACCTAATTTCTAAGTTGGAAATTGGGATTTGATTAGGAATTAGAAATTAGTAATTAAAAATTTTGAGAATATGTTGAAACTATACAGTACTTTAACAAGACAAGTAGAAGAATTTAAATCAATAAATCCGCCTCTTGTGAATATGTATTCTTGCGGACCGACTGTCTATGATTTTCAGCATATTGGACACATGAGAAGGTATGTTGGAGATGATATTTTAATCCGCACTTTAGGATTTACCGGCTTTAAGGTAAAACAGGTCATGAATATTACTGATGTCGGACATTTAACTTCAGACTCCGATACCGGGGAGGATAAGATGGAAAAGGGAGCCAAAAAATTTGGAATGAGTGTTTGGGAAATAGCCAAAAAATTTGAAAAGCAATTTTTTGAATCTAGCGACGCATTAAATATTCAGCGTCCTGACAAAATAATGCACGCGACTGACTACGTCAAAGAGCAAATCGTTTTCATCCAAGCCTTAAAAAAGAAAGGTTTTACTTACAAAATTGCGGACGGAATTTATTTTGACACTTCGAAGTTTCCAAATTACAACAAACTTCGGGGCGAACAAGCCTCGGAAGGTTTAAAATCAGGAGCGCGGGTGGAGATGGTAAAAGGCAAGAAACATCTAACGGATTTTGCGCTTTGGAAATTTTCTCCTGTTGGCCAAAAGCGTCAAATGGAGTGGGATTCTCCTTGGGGCACTGGATTTCCAGGATGGCATATTGAATGTTCTGCAATGGCAATAAAAGGTTTGGATACGGAGACTTTGGATATTCACACCGGCGGAATTGACCATATTTCGATCCATCACGCTAACGAAATTGCCCAAAGTGAGGCTGCAACAGGGAAGCAATTTGTAAAGTATTGGGTTCATCATAATTTTTTGCATGTTGACGGAAATAAAATGAGCAAAAGCATTGGAAATATTTATACGGTTGAAGATGTTGTCAAAAAAGGATTTGATCCTTTGGCTCTACGATATTTATTTTTACAAACTCATTACAGGCAAGAAATGAACTTTACATGGGACTCTTTGGAAGCAGCGCAAATTGCATATAGGAGATTGATTGAGGAAATTGCGAAGCTGAAGAATCCCAAAATCGGATGCGCGGAATACGAAGAAAAGTTTTTAGACGCGATAAATGACGATTTAAATATGGCCAAAGCCTTAAGCATAGTTTGGGAATTAATAAGATCCGATTATCCGGATTCTGCGAAAGCAGAGAGTATTTTTAAGATGGATCAGGTGTTAGGGCTTGATTTTGAAAATGCGCGCGAAAAAAGAAAACTCATAAAAATCGTTGTTCCTGCAGATGTCCAAAGACTTATTAAAGAACGCAATGGATTAAGAAAGCAGGGAAGTTATATTCAGGCAGATCATGTCCGCAATAAAATCAAAAAGCTTGGCTTTAATATCAAAGATACGGCAAAAGGAGTGGTAATTGAAAAAATCTGATCATTTAAGTTTTGCAAAAGCCCTGGCATATGGATTTGTAATTTCTTCGATTGGGATATTAATTGCAGTTGTAGGATTTTTATTAACCTCAAAGTGACTTGAGGAAATTGAGAGTTTCTTGGGCGGTTTGGAATGACATAAGTTTTGTTCTAATTTCGCTGGCGTTGGGCATGGAGGATATATAGATTTTGTAAAACTTTTTCATAATTGAAAAGTTTTTGGATTTTCCCCAGGTTTTATCGAATAATTCAATGTGTTTAATTAATAATTTTAATTTGTTCTGATAAAAAATTTTGGCGGGATCAATATCTTTATTATAAATCCAAAGGTTATGAAAAATTCCGCGTCCGATCATAATTCCATCAACTTTATACTCTTCATATTTCTCCATTGCATCTTCTCGGTCTTTTACATCTCCGTTGCCGATAATTAAAGTTTTCTTTTTCATTTTATTTTTTAATTTGACAGTTTTTCCAATTTCATCCCAGTGAGCAGGGAAGTCAGACATTTCAGCAACCGTACGTCCATGAATTGTTAACGCGTCAAGATTTAATTCCAACAAGAAAGAAATCCATTCTTCGGTTTGAATATTTTTAATTCCAATTCTAGTTTTGACACTGATTGGAAGTCCGCCTGCGCCTTCACGGGTTGCCAAAAAAATTTCTTTTGCAAGTGAGTGATTATTTATTAATGCTCCGCATGCGCCTCTTTTGACCACTGATTTTTCCGGACAGCCCATGTTGATATCTATTCCGTCAAATCCCATTTGTTGTATTAATTTTGCAGTTTCCAAAAACTTTTGGGGATCAAGTCCCCAAATTTGAGCAACAATCGGCTGTTCACGAGGTGTAAATATTAATCTTTTTCCAACTTTGTCCCGACCCCTGGAGCACACTCCCTCAACATTGGTAAATTCCGTAAAAAACACATCCGGTTTCCCACACTTTGTAATGATTTGTCTAAAAACAGTGTCAGTCACATCTTCCATTGGCGCCTGAATCAAAATTGGTTTTTTAAGATTAGTCCAAAAATTTCCCATACGAAGATCTATAATATCATTATTTGACATATTAGTTGTAACGAATTACTATAATATTTAGGGGAATTCTCAAATGACTGTTAATAAAAAACGCAAGGGAGAAAAACCAACAGAACCTGTGGTTGTTGCGGATGTAGTAACTGAAACAACGGAAAGAATTGAAGTAATTGAGGAAGTTACTCCAAATGAACCAAAATCAGAAGATCCACTGACAGAATTCAAAGAAAAAATGACTGAAGAAGAAAAGAATCCGGTCTTTAATATGCCGCCAAAGAAAAATTTTATGTGGCCGATACTTTTCATTTTTATTATTGCTGTTCTTTTACTTGGCGGAATTTTTATTTATAAACAGGGTGTAAATAAAAATGGAAAAATTAATGTAGTAACGCTTTCTCCAACTCCAGCTTCTGCGCCAACGCCAACGAAAACAGAAGTAGATTTATCAAAATACGAAATTAAGATATTAAATGGCAGTGGAATTGACGGAGAAGCTGGGAGACAAAAAGCAAATTTAGAAACAGAAGGATTTACAGTTTCTTCAATTGGCAATGCGGACAATTCTGAATATGCGGAAACTGTTGTTCAAGCAAAAGAAATCGTAGGCCTAGACTTTTTGGATAAATTAAAGGGCACATTGGAAGCATCGTTTAAAATAGGAGAACAGGAAGATTTGGCGGACGATGCGGATTCCGATGTAGTTATAATTATCGGAAGCTCAAAAAATTAAATTTTTAATGAGAAAATTGGGAGTCGCATTTCTCCTTGTTGTCTTGATCCTTGGAATACTTTTAATAACAAACCTAAATGGTTCAATAGAAATAAAATCGTCGCTTATAAAAGAAAAGCCGCTTGATAAATACGCATTTGCCTTTTTGAAAAAAACAAAATTTACTGCTGGCAATGTTGTTCTTGGAAGAAGTTTGAATAATCAAGAAGATTACATTTCTCAAATGTTTTATTTTAATGTTAGTGGCAAGAAAGTCAGCGGATTATTAAATGCTCCAACTAAAAAGGGGACATATCCTATTGTTGTCATGTTTCGCGGGTTCGTTCCTAAGGAAGCTTACGCAACGGGAATTGGTACGCAAAGAGCTGGAGAAATTTTCGCGCAAAATGGCTTTATAACCCTAGCTCCTGATTTTTTAGGTTATGGAGAATCAAGCAATCCATCCCAAGATTCTATTGAAGAAAGATTTCAAACCTACACAACGGGTCTTAGCTTGTTGTCATCACTTGTTAATTTAAATTCAGGTTTGGATGCCAGCTATTCGGGGAGAATAAAAGCAGATATTACAAAAGTTGGAATTTGGGGGCATAGCAATGGGGGACAGATTGCGCTATCAGTTTTAGAAATAACAGGCAGGAACTATCCGACAGTTCTTTGGGCGCCTGTTTCCAAGCCTTTTCCGTATTCTGTTTTATATTATACCGATGAATTCGACGATCATGGAAAGGCTCTTCGGAAAGCAGTTGCGAATTTTGAGAATGATTATGATATTGAGTTATATTCACCCAATAATTTTTATTCATGGATTAACGCTCCAATTCAAATTCATCAGGGAACAGTGGATGATGCTGTGCCTTTCAAATGGTCTGACCAATTGGTTGAGGATTTGGAAAAATTAAAAAAAGATGTAACTTATTTCACTTATCCCGGAGACGATCACAATTTACTACCAAATGGGTGGTCAACAGCAGCGCAGCGAGGTCTGGATTTTTATAAACAGAAACTGCTATAATCCACAATGTGCTTAAGATACAAAAATTTGATCTTCTTATTTCCATTTACATTTTTTGCATCGCGGTTTCAGAGTTAATGGGCGCGAAAACTTTTCCCCTTTTTGCAATCGGAACTTTTAAATTAAATGCCTCTGTTGCAATTTTTGTGTTGCCCTTAATTTTTACTATAAATGATGTGATAACTGAAGTTTATGGAAAAGAAAGAACAAGAAGCGTTATCAGATCAGGATTATTAATAATATTATTTATTTTATTGTTTTCTCTTTTTGCGACTAATCTTCCGCCTTCTTCTCGTTTTGCAGCATCTGAAAAAGCTTATGACACAATTTTTGGATTGTCTGCCAGAATTGCAGCCGCAAGTTTAACAGCTTTTGCACTGGCGGAATTTATGGATGTTTTTATATTCGCAAAAATAAGAAAATTACTCGGGAAGAGAGCGCTTTGGTTTAGGAATAACGCATCAAATTTTATATCTCAATTTATAGATACTTCTGTTTTTATGTTTCTTGCGTTTTACGCATTTGATAAATCTTTTAATAATAATTTTATTTTTTTGATCGGGTTAATTCTTCCTTATTGGTTCTTGAAATGTTCGATGTCTGTTATCGAAACGCCTCTTGTTTATTTAGGGGTGACTTGGCTTAAAAAAGATAAAAAATGAAAGTCATAATGGTGGCGGTTTCCTCTTTGAACGGAAAAATTACAAAAGAAAAAGATCCCAACATTTATTCCTGGACATCTAAAGAAGATTCCCAATTATTTTTTTCATTAATTGAGAAAAGTAATTTAATAGTCATGGGAAGCAAAACTTATGAGGTAGCCCGCAAATTTATTCAGCATAAGAAAAATAGATTAAGAATTGTTTTGACAAAAACCCCGCAAAAGTATTTAAGGGAAAGCATAGGAGGAATGTTGGAATTTACCAATGAAAATCCTCAAAAACTTGTTAATAGAATGAAGAATAAAGGATATAAAAAAATGCTGGTGGTTGGAGGAGGTCTTACGAATGCTTTATTTCTAAAATCAAAGCTTGTTAACGAAGTTTATCTAACTATTGAACCCAGACTTTTTGGTGTCGGAACAAATTTATTAAACGAAAAAAATATAGACGTGCAGCTTAGATTAACAAGTATTATGAAATTAAATAAACAGGGAACACTGCATTTAAAATACAGTTTTCCGCAGGTGTAACTACAAACTCACCCCAAGGGTGTAATCAAAGGGTGAATCAAACCCTCAAAAATAAATTATTCTTGCTTTTTTTGGGCTGGATGGTGTATGGTAATAGCAGGAGGTATCTACTATAAGTATGGCGGAAAGCGCAGCAGGAAAAGGAGGGGAAACCAACGTACCAGAAACAGCAGAAGTCTTGCCAGAGTTAAGGGTTAAACAGTTTTTGTGTTCTTCAGAACCTTTAAGTAGGGCAATGCCATTATCTTATCCTGAAGAGATTTTTATCCAGCCGTATGGAGATTATACACTTGCAATAGGAAATGGCATTAGCGAAATTCAGGTTTTTGATGAAAAAGCTCGTAGGGTAGAAGATATACAGACTACCAGTACAATGATTATGGATTGGCCATCTTTGTCGGGACATTATACAATGATGGAATTTAGGACTTTGTCTGGCGGTAATATTAAGGCAATTAATGACTTTCCTGAAAAACATATACCCTTTTTGCGGGAGTATATGCAATATCTTAATGGGGGAAAGAATCGGGAGGGTACACATGAGATACCCAAACAAGCTTGGCAACTTTCGTTGAGAGGAAGGAGCGAATGGCAAACCGTAGCTATGGGTGAGGGATACATAATACTTCACGAGCGGTATGGAAAAAACTATATTGTATTTCAAACACAATCATCTCAAGGAACAAAACTTTTGCCCATAAATTGGAAAAGGTTTGATACTGTTGATGGGTATCTTAAAAAAATACCCGAAGAAATAACATCAGCAATCAATACGATGGAAATACGTCTAAAGTTTATAAATTCTTCTGGTGTGGGAAATTATAGAAGGATATCGAATTACGATGTTCTGGTATATAAAGATAGGGTGGATTTTGTAAAAGAAGGCAACTCCATTTCCGATGTGGATTGTACCGATAAGACAACGGAAGTAGGTGAAAATTTAGTATATGATTCTACTAGTTCCCATATTGTCTATTATTGTTCGAAGAAGAATCCTACAAGCATGAGGAAATTTGATGCAAGTATAGATGCCGCAGGCGGACAACTTAGCTCAATTGCCTTTCCTCAACAATATGAAACAATTATCGGATTACAACTAGATCCCTCCAACAATTTTTTCACTTTTGAATCATCAAGGGGCGAATTCGTAATCTTATCAAAAGATGGCCTTAAAGAAATTAAGAGAATTCCCAATGTATTTAATGGAAAATTTGATAACGAAGGAAGAATTAGAGGGGTTGATGAAAAAGGTCATCTGGTAGTTTATGATATAGGTTTGCAAGAATTTATTCGAGAATTGAGCGGAAGAAAAATTGCGGGAATTGGGCAAGAACTGATAGCGGATTTTTTCAAAGCTGGATCAGTTTCGGCAGAGAGTGAGAAAAAAGGAGAGGAATTTAAACATTTGGAGTCTGTAAAAACAGGTTGGGAAACCCAATTTAGAACACAGCTAGAAACAATAGCGGAATTTAAAGACATGTCTAAAGTTACTACAGCTTTGGATAAGTTGAAAGCCGGTCTTATTGCGGCAAATCTTTCTCCCGAACAGATAAAGTTCCTTACGGAGGGAATAGAAAGCTCGATACGAGTTAGACAGCAAGAATTGGCTTTGCCGTTGGTTAATGAAGGATTGCTAAATCTTGGTCAAAAACTTTCTTCAAGTAACTTAACCATAGCTCTTCTTTCTGAAGCCAGAGGGGATCTTGATAAATTAAAATCCATGGAAGGATTCGTTGATGCACAGACCCGTGAAAAAATCATTGCTTTGGAAAAACAGTTGAGCGCGCAGAGTACCGAGCTTTTCCGCAGAGAAGGCCCGGTGATTGCAGGGTATGGCAGAGATATTGTGGAAAGAGAAACAGCTAGGCTTCAACAG
>Ga0209541_10017667_pt1 | contig 10403 bp, 10 predicted proteins | sample RifCSPlowO2_01_FD_184027 | JGI IMG/M metagenome (GOLD analysis project Ga0209541, IMG submission 184027) | Groundwater microbial communities from Rifle, Colorado - Rifle CSP2_plank lowO2_0.1 (SPAdes) (version 2) | ecosystem: Environmental > Aquatic > Deep subsurface > Groundwater | place... | reverse complement strand
GTTGCATTATTCCCTAATTCTTTTTTGTCTTTATCTTCTCTTCCAACTATTATCTCAAAGGTCACTTGAAAAACAAAGTTTTTTAAATTTATATACTTTCCCCAGGTTATGGAAGAAATAAAAGATGCAGAAAAAAAGGAGAATAATATAGGAATTAAGGCTCCAGAACCTGTTAAAAGCTCTGATTCTATTAAAATTAAGAAAATTCATTTAATTATTGGTGTTATGGTTCTAATTGTAGTTGTTGGGGTTATGGCATTTGCATTAAAATCTAATAATATTACTGGGAGTGCTGTTTCAGATACTGATTTAGCAGCAGAAGTCAATGGAGAGAAAATATCTATGGCTTTCTTAAACAAGGAATATGAAAGAATACCCACAGAACAAAGAAGTCTTATTAAAAGAATGGATGTACTAAACCAAACAATAATAAATATTATTTTAATGCAAGAAGCAAAAAAAGAAGATATTAAGGTTAGTGATCAGGAAGTTGATGATATTTTAAATGAAGTACCATTGCCTGCGGGTCAGACATTAGAGGCAATAGCCCAAGTTCAAGGTTTTACCTTAGATGAGTTTAAATCAAGAATTAAAGATCAAATAGTAATACAAAGGTTGCTAAATCAGAGTTTAATTGTTGATGTAAGCAACCAAGAAATTGAAGATTATTTTAATACAAATAAAGACTTATTTAAGCAAAAGTTAAGCGTTAATGCAAGTCATATTTTAGTTAATAATTCTAGAGATGCTAGTGATGTACTTAAAGAATTAAAAAAAGGAAGAAGCTTTGAGGAAGTTGCTAAAGAACTTTCTATTGATCCAGGGACTAAAGATAATGGAGGAAATCTTGGAGTATTTCCAAAAGGAGTAATGATCAAAGAATTTGAAGATGCTGCATTTGATTTAAAGGTTGGAGAAGTTTCAATTCCTATTAAAAGTCCATTTGGGGTCCATATAATCAAAGTTTATGATAGGATAGAAGAAAAAGATGCAAATTTAGAAGATTCTAAAGATGAAATTGAAGAACTAGTAAGAAGAGAAAAATTAAATCAAGCTGTAGGGGATTACATAAATAATATTTATAAGGCAGCAAATATTAAGATATTATTAAAAGAGGCATAATCATTATAGCATTTTAGTAGAATAAAGCTTATATAAAAGTTAGAAGTTGTAATCTAGCAATGTTTTCAAACCAACTAAAGACATTATTCTTATTAGTATTATTAACTGTTTTATTAATGGGAGTTGGTTCTTTGATCGGAGGAACTACTGGTTTAATAATTGCATTTTTAATTGCCTTGTTAATAAATTTTTTGAGTTATTGGTATTCTGATAAAATAGTTTTAATGATGTATAAAGCTAAAGAGGCTCCTAAAGACCATAAATTAAATGATATTGTTAGAGATGTTAGCCATATGGCAAGTATTCCTAAGCCTAAAGTGTATATAATTTCTGATAAACATGCTAATGCATTTGCAACAGGAAGAGATTATAAGCATGCTAGTGTAGTTTTTACTGATGGGATTCTTGAATTACTTGATGAAGATGAATTAAAGGGAGTTATTGCTCACGAAATAAGTCATATTAGGAATAGGGATATTTTAATAGGAACTATTGCAGGAGTAATTGCAGGAGTTATTTCTTATATAGCAATATTTGCAAGATTTGGAAACAATGAAGACACTAAAGGAAATTTAATTAGTATTATTGTCCTTGCAATTGTTGCTCCAATAATAGCAGCGATTATAAAATTAGCAATATCAAGAAGCAGAGAATTTCTAGCTGATGAAACTGGTGCTAAAATAATTAAGAATCCTGTTTCTTTGGCTAACGCGCTAGCAAAATTACATTCGGGAGTTAGAGCAAATAGATTAACATTTGGTAATGAGGCTACTGCGCATTTATTTATTGTAAACCCTTTTGATGGAGGTGGTTTGAAAAATTTATTAAGTACACATCCACCTATTTCTCAGAGAATTGGAAGATTGAGAAGCATGAAAGTTTAAGATTTCTTTTTAATTAAATATTGAGTTGCAAAATTAAATGAAGCTAATCTTCAGAAAAATTTTGTTAGATATGTTTAAATAAGTAAACATTTAAAACTACATTGAGATTAAAATGATGCCTGAAGAAAAAGAAGTGATTAAAAAGTATGCAATGTCTGCTGAGGCTTACCATAGTTGGAGAACTAAAGAAAATCCTCAGGGATGGTTTTATAACGAACTATTAGAAATGCCTTCTACAATTTCACTTTTAGGTGATATTAAGGGTAAAAAGATTCTTGACTTAGGGTGCGGGACAGGAATTTATGCAAGGCTTTTAACAAAAATGGGTGCAAAAGTAAAGGGCTTTGACATTTCTAAAGAAATGCTTAATATTGCAAAAATAGACAATCCAAATTTAGATTTAAGGTTGGGTTCAGCATATAAAATTCCATTTAAAGAAAAATTTGACATAGTTCTAGCTTCGCTTGTTGTTCATTATCTTAAGGATTGGGACAAAATGTTTAAAGAAATTAATATGGTTTTGAAAAATAAAGGGGTGTTTGTTTTTTCTACAGGAAACCCTGTTGCAGAAGCAAGAAAAAAAATTAAAGTGGGAAAGAAAAAAATAAGCGTTTTAGATGATTATTTCAAAGAAGGTAAAATCTATGGGCATTGGCGAGGTAATAAGGTTAAGGATATGAGGATGTTTTCTTATCATAAAACATATGAGACTATAATAAAAACAATAATTAAAAATGGATTCAAAATTATAGATTATAAGGATTGTTTTCCAATAAAAAAAGCTAAAAAGTTATTCCCTAAAGATTACGCAGAGTATTCTAAAAAACCTTTCTTTTGTGTATGGAAGGTTATGAAGAAATGAAAATGGAATTAGCAAACAATATAGTTTTAAAGGGATTATTGGAGTGATGCTAATATAATTAATCCCAACCACTTATTTATGCAAATGAGACATGATTTCCCTTATTGCTTTGTTGAGAGGTAGAGTTATGTTTATATTTATGCCATAATCAAAAGAAGTTGTTTTTTTATAGACAACTATAGCAGCGTCTTTTCCATGAGGCTTATTTCTTTTGCTATCTCTTTTGATGCAAACTATCAAGGGAGCTTTAAGAGTAAACACATAATGAGGATAGTTTAACCTATGAACTAAATCTTCAATTTGTGATTTCCAATAGAAGTTTCCGTCAAAGATTACTGTTTTCCCTCTCTCTAGCAGTTCTCTTGACATAGGTTCAACAATTTTATTTACCTTGAGGAAACTTTTTTGTGAAATATAGCCTTCTTCTTTATAGCGCCATAATTCATGTTTATCAATGATTTCATCAACTGCTATGTGCTTGCCCTTTAAGAGTTTGATTAATTTTTTAGCAACTGTCGTCTTTCCAGACCCTAATGGCCCGCGAATGACTATATAGCGCCCGAGCTCATTTTTTAAAGATGGGTTGACCTCTTTTTTGTAGGCCTTAATCATGTAGGAGGGTAATTTCTTCTTCACTACCATTTTATTTGTTTTTTCTTCAACAGTTTGAAAACTTTTAGTTTTATTAAAATGTCTTTTTAATATATTAATAGCTTGTCTCATAGTAGCTCCTGTTGTTAAGCTAATTATCTCTCCTTCATCTACTAATCTTTTTGCGCTTTGAACGTCCTTATCTGATTTAAAAATCATCACAGGAATTTTTTTATTGGAGAGAGTTGCTGCTGTTGTCTTATGACTCCCATCAAGAAGAAAATATTTCGCCTGAGGATTTTTTATTTCAAATATCATAAATAAATTTTTTAGTTTATTATTAAAATTGTGGGATAACAAATCCTTAGATATTACGGGGCATGGAGGAACAATGCTTCTTTTTCCTTTATGAAACATTCTAAAATATAACTTTAATATTTGTTCATTATGAATTGGGTAATCGTTTAGTGTAATTATTTGATTAGGATTTAGAATTTTTATTTTCATAATCTAAGAACTCTTTTTTAAGGGTTTTAAATGTTCTGCTGGAATTTTAAACAAGACAAAAGTTCCGATTATAGAGACAATTGAAGTAGTTAAGAATAAAACATCAAAACTGAATCTTTGAGCAACTAAACCACCAAAAAATGCGGTTATTGCAGTTCCTAATCCAACAATAGTTCCATATACACTCCATTCATAAGCTTCTTTACCTCTATCTAAGTACCTTAAAAATAATGCGCCAAAGGCAGGAAAAGCCATTGCTGCCCCAACACCATATACAAACTGAACTGCATATAGCTGGTATATACTGTCAATAAAAAAGTATCCTAAAGGTACAAAGGAGATTATGAATGTTCCAATTATTAAGAATCTTTTCTTGGAATTATGATCTTCCATTTTACCAAAAGGAATTTCTAAGAGAGATTTTACCACTAAAGTTACACTTGTGGAAACTCCGGCGGCAAAGGCGTTTCCCCCTGTTAGTCCATCCTTAATGAATATGGCTATTATTGGAGAGATTAATCCAAAACTCATAATAATAAGTAAATCCGATAGAATTAATAATTTCAGCCCCTTTTTCATTTTTATTTATTTAGATAGATATTCAATATCTTCTGTATTTAAATCTAACTCTTTTATCAACTCTAAGTTTGGGTTATTCTTAACAATTATCTTTAAGAAAGGATATATTTCTTTATTACTTCGACTTAAACTTGTATGGGTTCTACTTGAAATTTTTTCTAAAATTGAGGTTTTTCTTTTACTTATAAATTGCCATAATCTAAAATTTCTTTTTGGAGATCTAAATGTTAAAGATAATTTTTGTTCATTGTAATCCTTCATTAAAGTTGAGGTGGCTAATAAACAGTTAATATAAATAAGTAAACGCCAATGTTGTGTTTTTATTATTCTGCCTTTATTTATATCCGCCTTAGATAATAAGTCTATCACATAACTTATTTCTCCAGGATTTATTTTTGGCAGATTTTCTTCAAGCCAGTAAAATAGAGAATTCTCATTTGAAAAAACTATAGGGGATTTATTTTTCTTAGAAGTATCAATAATATCTGCATCAAAATTATTTAATAATTCTGAGTTAAACTTTAAACTATTTGAAGAAAATAGCTTATTTAATCCGTTTATAATTGATTCCTTTTTATTTCTAACATTTATTAATTGATCTAATAAGTCTTGGCTTACTTTATTATTAATTGTTATGAGCTCTATATCTATAAGCAATGCGCTTATATCTCCTTTATTTAAGTTTATTAATTCTACTAGTTGGGAATCTTGTGCTTGAATTTTTTCTTTTGACACAATACTTTTTAAGAATAAAAATTGTTCTTGATTTGTGGCGGGATTTAGATTTACACAAACTGATTTTTTCTTTATATCTTTTAATTTTTCTTCATCTATTTCCGAAGTTGTTAATATAATCGGAAAAGCAGTTTCAGCAATAATTTCTAAAATTGTTGGGTAAAACCCCCGGTCATTAACTCCGTAAATTCCTTCTATTTCATCAATGAGTATTATTTTTCCTTTGAAGAATAGGCTTTGTTGTTTTGAAGCAATTCCTACAGTAGATTTCAATGATTTTTCATCTCTAAAATCAGAAGAATTTAATTCTAGGACCTCTAAGCTTAGTTCATCTCCTATTGCATAAACAATTGATGTTTTTCCAACTCCGGTAGGACCATTAAGTATTAAGGCTTTTTTATCTTGATTTTTAAAAGATATTATAAAGTCTTTAATTTTTTGAACATCTTTCTTATTTGAGATTAACTCCTTAGTTATATTTAAAGAATATTTTTTTAATAAATTCATTTTTCTACAAAATTTGACAAGAGTGCTTCTAGTTGAACAAATTCGTCAGAACCTTCTACTAGCCTGAACTCTATATCACCGCATTTATCTATTAACTGCATTTTTCTTTTATCTGCTATATCCAAATTTATAATTTCAGATTGGATTGATTTTATTATGTCTACGCCTGAAAGGCCTTCTTTTAACATAAAATCTAACAGTTTATTTCTTGCTTTTACAAAATCTCCAGACAGTGCAATTTCTAGAATTTTCTTAATATCTTCTGGATTAATTTCTTTTATGATTTCTTTAACTGTAGATTCACTTATATTTTTGGAAATTGATGAACAACTTTGTAAAATATTTTCTGCTTTCCTTACATCTCCTTTTGAAGCACTGAAAATCAATGCTAATGCTTTTTCTTCTAATTTTATGTTTTCGTTTTTAGCAATTTTCTTAAGTATTGCAAATACATCTTCTTCTGTTAGTGGTTTAAATCTAAAAATAGCGCATCTGCTTACTATAGGGTCAATTAATTTGGACGAATAGTTACAGGAAAGAATAAATCTACAAGTATTTGAGTAAGTCTCCATTGTTCTTCTTAAAGCATGCTGTGCTTCTCTTGTTAATGCATCTGATTCATCTAAAAGAATTACTTTGTAGGGTGTATTTAAAATGGGCCTTGTTCTTGCAAAATCTTTTATTGTTTCCCTTACAACATTAATTCCGCGTTCATCTGAACTATTGAGCTCTAAAAAATTTTCTCTCCAGTTTTCACCAAATAGGGATTTTGCGATTATTAAAGAGAGAGTAGTTTTTCCAACTCCTGCTGGGCCTGCAAATATTAAATGAGGGATATTTTTATTTTCTACAAAAGATTTTATTCTATTGATTATTATATCTTGACCTATAAATTCTTCAAAATTTTGTGGCCTATATTTCTCTATAAATATAGATGAATCTGACATGTTAATTATAAGTAGACAATATTTATAAACATTATTGTATTTATCATAGTGATTCAGAACCTAGTTTATTTTTGACAAATTGTAGTTTTACTTTACAAATTCAACATTTTTTAGATCTTTAAATTCTTTGTCTCCAGTAAGAAACATTAAATTATTTTTTAAAGCGTAAATATAACCAATGCAATCTGTATAAGAAAGGTTTTTCGACTTATTCTTTTTTCTAAATTTAATAGCTTCTTTTAAAACGTCTTCAGATATATCCACTACACATCTAGAATATCTTAAATATATTTCATCTGCTTCTTGTTCCGAATATTGATTTATTGATATCCAGTAAACTTCTGCTAAATTAAAAATTGTTATAATTACTGGCTCTAAGGAGAATCTCGCATAATTGGAATCCCCATTTATTATCTCTGCTATTGCATAAGTATCAAAAAAGTACTTAATCCCATCCTTTTCTTGCATCATCTTTTAGTTCCTGTGCCGATTTTCCAGATTTCCTTGGAAATTTGCCAAACATCTCTCCGGCTAAAGGTCTTGTTTTTAATTCTATAATTATCTCTTCATGTTCCCTGATTTTATTTTGATCTACAATTCTTTTTGGTAATATTACCCCAATAGAACTTCCCCATTTCCTAGTTATAACCTTTACTTCCATATAATTTAGTTATATTTAGTTATATTTAAATTTTGTGGCCCTTAGAGGTGTTAGGACATTCAGTCTTTTCTAAAGAACTTAGAATTAGTTTTACTAAGTGCAACCTTTCATTAACTCTGTCTAGTTCGGTACTAATCTTTTGGTCATTGCCGTCAAGACATGCAGTTTCTAGAGTCATTAGTCTCGCTCCTAAGCCAATTAAATAAACGTGTAAGCGAGGGTGCATTTCGGCCACATGTATGGTCAGCTCATCCCTAATCCCAAAAAGAGTAGTTCCTATTTCCAAAGCCGCACCCATATAATCCCTCTGAAGGATAATTGCTGGCACTTCGGATTCGTAGCGTCTTATACATCTAATGAGATTTTGCACGTATTCCATAAAATTTAATCATACTTAAGACTTATAAATATAATGTTTAAGAGCAAAAGCTATTTAAATTGCCCCCATTAGCTTTAATTGATGTACGATTTTAAGAAAATTGAAGAAGAATCAAGAGAATTTTGGAAGAAAATTAATTTACTTAAACTCCTAGAAGAAAAAAATAAGAAAGGCAAAAGCTATTTTTTATTAGATGGACCCCCTTACGCTAATGATGTGCCTCATGTAGGGCATATTAGAAATACTGTTTATAAAGACTTATGCATTAGACTAGCTTTTCAAAGAGGTTATAATGTTTTATTTCAGCCTGGTTTTGATACACATGGATTACCCATAGAGAATAAGGTTGAAAAGAAATTGAACATTAAGCATAAGAAAGAAATTCTAGAAATGGGAATTAAAAAATTTACAGACATTTGTAAAGCTAGTGCTGCAGATAATAAAGATTTATGGTTAGAAGTTTATGATAAACTTGGAAGTTGGTATTCTTGGAAAAGCCCCTATTTAACATATGATAATAATTACTTAGAAAGTGCCTGGTGGGCTTTTAAGGAAATTTGGAATAAAGGACTTGTTTATGAAGGAAAAAGATCTGTATTTTGGTGCCCCCATTGTGAAACTGCTTTAGCAGGATATGAAGTAACAGATAGTTATGCAAATTTAAAAGATCCTTATGTAATTGTTAAATTTAAAGTTAGAAATACAAAGAGTGATTATTTATTGGTTTTCACAACAACTCCTTGGACGTTAATAAGTAATGTTGCTGTTGCAGCAAATCCTAAAGAAGATTATGTAAAAGTTGAAACCTCTAAAGGCAATTTAATTTTAGCTAAAAAAAGACTAGAAGTCTTAGACGAGGCAGAAGTAAAACATAAAATAATTCAAGAGTTTAAAGGTAAGAAATTAGAAAACTTAGAGTATGAAAGTTTAATTGATGTTCCTGTGCAAAAAGAATTGGAGAAAAATCCTAAGGCACTTAAAGTTATTATGTCTATCCCAATTTTAAAAGAAAGAGTCTCTGCAAAGATGAGGACTAAGAAGGGAACAACTGGGGAAGATGTTTTTGAAGATTTTGTTACGGTTACAGAAGGGACTGGATTAGTCCATACAGCTCCAGGACATGGTAAAACAGATAATGAAGTAGGTAAATATTATGGTTTACCAGAACCTAGCCCTTTAGATGATTCTTGCAAATATACAGATGATGCAGGACAGTTTAAAGGTATGTTTGTAAAAGATGCAGATAATGACATTTTAAATTTGCTTGAAAAAACTGAGAATTTATTTTTCAAAAGTAAAATTGAACATAAATATCCATTATGTTGGAGATGCAAAAGCCCTTTGATATTTAGAATGAGCAATCAATGGTTTATTAAAATTAATACAATAAAAGACAAAATGATAGAGGACAATAAAAAAGTTAAGTGGTATCCTGATTTTGCAAAAGAAAGGTTTGATAATTGGGTTTTAAATGCAGATGATTGGAATATATCAAGGCAAAGGTATTGGGGAACTCCAATACCTATTTGGAAATGTATTTGTGGTGAAATTAAGGTTATTGGATCCTTAGAAGAGCTAAAGAAAAATGCGATAAATAAAATTTCTAAAAATTTTGATTTGCATGAGGCTTCCGAAATAATTTTAAGATGTAAATGCAAAAAGGAAATGAAAAGGATTAATGATATTTTTGATGTGTGGTTTGATGCGGGAGTTGCCCCATGGGCCCCATTACATTATCCTTTTGAAAATAAGAAATTATTTGAAGACCATTTTCCTGTAAGCAGAATTAATGAAAGCCAAGACCAAATTAGAGGCTGGTTTTATTATTTAATGTTTTGTGGAGTTGCAACTTTTAATAAAGCTCCTTATTTAGAAGTTTCAATGCCTGGTTGGGTTGTGGACAGTAAAGGCGAAAAGATGAGCAAAAGTGTTGGAAATGTAGTTTACGCAAAAGATGCTTTAGAAAGTGTTGGAGCAGATAATTTAAGGTTTTATTATATGTTAGATATTGCGCCTTACGAACTCCAAATGTTTAATGTAGAAGTTATTAGGAAAGAGGTTTGGAAGGTTTTCAATATATTACTTAATGTAAATAATTATTTACTAATGCAGACTGATAAAGTTGGAAAGCTAAAGGACTTAGAAATAGAAGATAAATGGATTCTTTCTAAGCTAAATTCTTTAATAAAGGGATACCATGAAAACTTAAATAATTTTGAATATCATCATGTTGGAAGAGGATTAAGTGATTTCCTCGTTAATAATGTCAGCAGGGAGTATATACAAATTGTGAGAGAAAGAGTAGACAAAAATGATCAAAGGGTTTTTAATGTACTCTTTGAAGTTTTGAGTAAATATATTATCTTAATGTCTCCAATAAGCACCCATATTTCAGAACATTTATATCAGCAGCTTAAAGGTAAATTTAATTTGGAAGAAAAATCTGTTCATTTGATTAATCTACCTAAGGTAGAAGATGACAAGATTGATGAAGATCTGGAGGAATCAATGGAAGAAGCAAAAAAAGTTATGCAAGAAATTCTAGCCCAAAGAGAAAAAGCCCAATTAGGAATAAGATGGCCATTACAAAGTGTAGAAGTTAAAGTTGATAAAGTTAAGAATATTAAAT
>Ga0209541_10017666_pt1 | contig 10404 bp, 15 predicted proteins | sample RifCSPlowO2_01_FD_184027 | JGI IMG/M metagenome (GOLD analysis project Ga0209541, IMG submission 184027) | Groundwater microbial communities from Rifle, Colorado - Rifle CSP2_plank lowO2_0.1 (SPAdes) (version 2) | ecosystem: Environmental > Aquatic > Deep subsurface > Groundwater | place... | reverse complement strand
TCTTTAAATCTCTATAAAAATCATACCCCCAAAGCATCCTATCAAAATTGCGGAGTGAAACCTTAATCCTGCGAGCTTCGTTCCTGCAATACTCGCAATATTCAAGATAAGCTTTTGGGCTACTCGCAGGATCAGCACCAAAAAGATCTTTAAATTTGCTCCTGACTTCTTTGTCGTTTAAATCTTCCTTATTTGTTATATACTTTGCTAAACTAGTTTTGGCTCGAATGTCAACAACCGTAAAATATTCTGGGCACCTAACCGTTAAGAACGCCGAGGCCATGGGGATTCCAATCAAAGGAAGGTCGTCTAACTTCTTGATGTCTTCTTTTTGAGTAGATGGGTTTTCCAAACTAATGTTAGATATTATTGAGTGAACTTCCTTTATGTTTTCCGCGCTAATCTTCGATTTTTTGACGCGACCTTTCGTGCGAAGAGACTTCCAAATGACAATCGCGATAAAATCTTCCGACCTCAAGAAACTTTTTTTGTCCTGCAGATTGATGGAAACCTCGTTGAACAAGTAATCCTCCAAAAGATAATACTTGAGATAATTTTTGAGGTTTTTCATACTTGTCCGCCCGACAGGAGTCGAACCTGTGACCGTCTGCTTAAAAGGCAGCTGCTCTACCAACTGAGCTACGGGCGGATAATTTTTGTTTAACAAACTGGCGACCACGATAGGACTTCAATTCCTTTTCCCTTCTCATCGCTTCAGCTCGCGTCGGCAGTTCTTCACTATATACTAGGGACCAAATCCCTTTTTGTCTATTGGTGTACGCGGTTGGTTTGCTCGGCAAGAACTTATTATGACGAGCGAGCCGCGCTGATAAATCGCTGGTGTGGCCAGTGTAAAACTTCTGGCTCGTCTCGTTTTGTAAAACATAGACGAAAAATTTCATAGATAAACTACCGTCTGCTTAAAAGTCCGCCAGCTGGCGGATCACCAACTGAGCTACGGGCGGTTTATGGTGGAGTTTAACAAATCGGACCGGTTTTACAAACCGAGAATCAATCGTTCCAAACCGACGGCGAGGTCGCGAGGATGTTCACTTTTGCTTTGGTGCCAGAGGGCGACGAGGTCGCCAGACAATTTTTCCAACTCGCCGGGCTGATAATTTTTGGCGTAACGCGCCGCTTTACCGGCAACGAAGGGCTTAACGGTTTTCAATTCGCGCTCCGCCTTATCGGCGGACTGGTCAGCCGTACGGCTGACCAGCAGCATCATTTTGGTTTGCCAAACCAGTTTCCAAAAAATTTCTTCGGCGGGCAGTCCGGCAAACTGCGCCGCTTGGAACAAAACCCAAAGTTGGCGGCGGTCGCGGGCGCCGAGAGCGTCGGCGAGCGCGAAAATGTTAAACACCGAGTGTTTAACAAACTTGGCTTCAAATCCTTCCACTTTGCCGCCGGCTTTTTCCACCGCCCGCAAAAAATCTTTGAGCGGCGCCGTTTCCAGAAAAACGAAAACGGTCGGCGAGGCGGCAATCAAATCTAGCGCTTCGCTGACAAAGGCGAGGGCCAGCTCGTTTTCCAACAAGCGGTCGGCGGCGACCAGGCGCTTCTCGCCGAACAAATCGCTCCCCTGCGCCAGTTCTTCAAACTGCTCGGCGGAAAAATGTTCGGCGTCGGGCCGGAAAATTGCGCCGGTCGGATATTTTTTGGCGAAGGTCTCAATCACCGCGCGCCACTTTCCCCGCGCCCGCTCCCCGTCCGTACCGTGAAAAAGGTAAATCACCAATTTATGTTAGCAAAAACTGGCCCGATGTTCCGATTGACAGCCGATGAGCAAAATGCTAATCATAAGTCAGCGTCAGTTCATAATGTTTTAGCAGGAGAAAAAAATGTTTTACATTCAAGTTCTTGCGGGAAACCCGCCACCAGCGAAGTACGGACCATTTGGGGAACAGAGAAACGCGGTGGAGGCATTGAAAAACCGGGGCTGGTCGCCGAGCCGTCAGGGTACTGAAATTGTCTGGAGGCATTCGAAGGCACGGCAACTCCTCGCAACCATTCGCCGGATTGATTTGCCGATGACAAACCCGAATGAGTTGCCTGGGGGCGAACAAGAACAAGAACCGGTATAAGTAGAGGGGAGCGACGTAAACAGCCGCGAGTAATGTGTCGCGGCTGTTTTTTATAACTCAATCTTAATCCCCACCGGGGCGTGGTCGGAGCCGAGGACGTCGCCCAAGATGAAGGCGTCGCGGATTTTCGGCAGTAAATCCTCGCTCGCAAAAAAGTAATCAATCCGCCAGCCGACATTGCGCTCGCGGGCGTGAGTAAATTGGTCCCACCAAGAATAGTGACCGCCGGCTTTGACGAAGTGGCGGAAAGTGTCAACAAAGCCGGCGGCGACCACTTCGTCGAGCCAGGCCCGCTCGCGCGGCAAAAAACCGGAGATGGTGGAATTTTCTTTCGGCCGGGCCAAATCAATTTCGGCGTGGGCGGTATTAACATCGCCGCAGAAAATCACCGCTCGCCCGGCGCGCCGCAACTTCCGGAGCCGCGCCAAAAAAGCGGCGTAGAAATCCATTTTGTAACGGAGGCGCGCCGGGCTGGCTTTGCCGTTGGGGAAGTAGACATTGAAGAAAACAAAGTCGTCATAATCCAATTCCAAAAGCCGCCCCTCGCCGGTCAAGACCGGCTCGGGGAAATCGCTCGTCGCCCGCTCGGGCAAAAAATCCTCGCGGGCGTAACAAGCGACACCGCTGTAACCTTTCTTTTCGGTGGCGTAATCCCAGTAAGCACGGTAACCGGGCGGCTCGCGGAGCGACTCGCTCAACTTGGTCTCGGCGCTAATTTTGGTTTCTTGCAACGAGACGAGGTCATAACGCTCGCGCTCGAGCCAAGTCAAAAAGCCCTTCCGCTCCACAGCGCGGAGACCATTAACATTCCAAGAAATGAGGGTGCGCACCATTGACGATGACTGACTACGATGACGACTTGGCTTTCGGCGCCGGCTTCTCGCGTTCAAACGGCGACGCCAACCGTCGGTCCAAATAATTTTCCACCTGCCAAAGCAAAGTGAAGGTGGCCAAAGTCAGCGCCGTCACCAAGAGAGCGACGCCGTAGAGACCGAAGCCGACGGCCATTCCGAGACCCGCCGCCACCCAGAGACCGGCGGCGGTGGTCAGACCGCGAAGTTTGTTACCCTGAAAAATAATCAAACCGGCGCCGAGGAAACCGACACCGACCACCACCTGCGAGGCGACGCGCAACGGATCAAAAGTCCGCAAGCCCTCGGCGAGATATTGCTCGGCGACCAGTTGGGAGACGAGAACGAAAAGCGCCGAGCCGAGCGAGACCAAAGTGTAAGTGCGCATCCCGGCGGTTTTGCCGGCCAGCGTCCGCTCCAAACCCAGCGCGGCGCCAAGAACCAAAGCCAAACCGAGGCGCAAAGCAATTTCTCCGAGTGGCAAACCGATGGTGGCGTCAATCATAATGAGAGAATTATAGCATCGGCAGTTGGGGCGACTCAAGCTTGGCGGCGGCGGCGCGATAGGTGCAGAAGTCGCAGTCAGGACCGCTCGCCGGCAAATCGCGAGCCATCAAACAATTTTTGGCCTCAACGATTTTTCCCTCCACCCAGGCGGCGTCGCCGTCGTAGGGAATGATTTTCACCTCAAACTCCAGACGAGCGTCGAAGGCCGCCGCGTCGCGGCGGCCGTTGGCGTAGACAAAGTAAGCGCGGTCAGAAACCTTAAAGCTGTTCTGGCGCAGGAGCCACTGATAAATTTCCACCTGATTTTTGTAACCGCGCTGCCACTCGGCGTCCAAATTAACTTCCGAGTCCTTGGCCGTCGCTTTGTAGTCAACCACATGCAATTCCTCTCGCTCATTAAACCAAACATCATCCACGGCGCCGGTGATAATTAAATTAGTCGGTCGGTGATGAAATTGAATGCCGACAAAATTTTCCCGCCACTCGTTCAGTTTGGGATGTTGAAAAGGTATCGCCTTCAAACCGTAAGCGCTCATCAAGGGATGTGGTTCGCCTTTCGCGCGGTGGGCGTCAAATTCTTTTTTCAGAAGATGGTCAACCGCCGAGTTGAGATTGAAGGGGAAGCCGGGCGGCTGACCAACGCCGAGTCGACGGTCCAAGTAAAAACAGCGCGGGCACTGGAGAAAAAGTTCCAACTTGCTTCGGCTCAACCGGAACGGTTCCTCCGCCTTAGGGTCAAACAAATTCCGGCTCCGCTTGCCTCGATAGTATTCGGACATCTAAATGGCTGGTTTGACGGCCAAGCGGGAGAAATCGCCGATGGGCATAAAATCCCGCAGATTAATTTCCATCACCTCCACATTAACCACCCGTCCCTCTTTATCGTAATCCACGACCACATTGTCTTGGACATCGGAATCAACGCTCCGCGCCTGACTAAGGCGGAGGGAGAGGATTTTTTCTTTTGGATTGTAATAAATTTTCGGCGCCATAATTACTTAAAGATACTTGGTAACTTTTGAGGTGTCAATAATCGTAATAACTCGAATCAAATCGGCCCCGAGATCGCAAATCAGTATTAACAAGTGCCGCTTTTTGAGTTTTTTGTGGTAATAAACTTTCTTGAACAAGACTAACTCGGGATTCCGGCGGTCGCGAGCGATCCGGTCCGGAAACTTGATAACCGATTCAATCTCGCGAACCGTAATCCAGCGTTCTTCAGCTCGTTGTCGCGCGTGGTCAGTCAGAATAATTCTCATGACTTACATCCAAACATAGCGAGATGATAGCATAAAAAACAGAAAACCCGCCTCGCGCGAGACAGATTTTCTGTCGGGCGCGGGGCGGGCGGCTTCACTGAAGGAAATACCACTCCGTCAAACGTTGGTACCCCGGGTCGGTCTTTCTGGTAATCGTAACCCCCGACCGATACAAATCAATCAAATCGGGAGTACGCACTAATATGATCCACTTACGGTCAAGGTGCCGTGGTGGCCCCTCTTGAAGAACGATCGTTTGGTTGTCGTTCCAGCGGACAACCATGTAGCCCGCCGGTTCCCCTTGGGGGTTTTTGGCGCTAACAATGTCCCCCACTTCGAGACGACCAAGATCCCCACGAAAGCCCGCGAAGCGCCTTCGATCCTCAGGAGAGAAAACCGAAAGAGTCGCCTCTTCCTCGTAGGCCACATACCCCATCATCCCGGCCAGAACCAGCAAAACGGCGAGCCAGAGAACGAGTTTGGAGTGGTTTTTGAAGAACTCACGGAACGACATTTGACACCTCCTCGTGTCGCATTAATAACAACGATTAGTTGGGCACACCGCCCACTTTCCGCCCGCTATTATACACGGAGTCGTGGGTAAAAGTCAAGCATTTTGGCAAAAGGTGGCTCTGGTTGGCCGTTTTCATAACTCATCCCCCCGCCCCTTCCCTTACCTTAAGGGAAGGGGGCAAAATTTAATTTGACTTTAATCTTGGCCGGCGTATACTGGTTGGCATAACCACGGAAAAGACCCTTATGCGGATACGTCCGCATCGGGGGCTTTTTCTTTTATGAATGCCTCGAGAACTTGTGATAATGCTCGTTTAGAAAAGTTATTTCAACATTCTTATTCTTAAGCAAGATTGAACACTTTTTCTCGTCGGGAGCAATCACGCCGCGGATTGATTCGTTGTTTTGTAAAAACTCCACCAAGCAACCGAAATCGCCATCGCCGGTTATCAAGATACAGGAAGTGAAAGCTTTGGTATAAAAATCCGAAACAGTTTTTAGAACCAGCTCGGCATCGCAATTCCCTTTTACCGTCGTACCGACAGAAACCGTTTGTTTAAAGATGAGAATAAAACCACACTCTTGAAGATGCTCGTAAAATTTCACCCGGTCGGGAACAAGACCGATAAATAAGTACACATTCTCGGGATTGTACTTTTGTCTAAGCCAGCCACGAAACTTTCTGTAATCAATTTGGAAGCCGAGTTCTTTCGCTCCGCGGTAAAGATTATTGCCGTCAATGTAGATATTTATTTTGTTCATATTCTCCCCGCGCTTGGCCTGATGGTATTCGGATACAGCGAGATGATAGCATAAAAAACAGAAAACCCGCCTCGCGCGAGACAGATTTTCTGTCGGGCGCGGGGGCGGGTTAGTGGAGTAATTCCGTCGCCTCCCCCAAATCTCTTTCCAGCTGCCGGCCGACGGTGTAGCTCAAGACCGCCGCGTCAAACCAGTCAAAATTCTGTTCCGGGTCGTCTGCGAGGGCAGCGAATGAGCTAATAAGTTCATCTTCTCTCCCGACCCGGTAACGAAAACAAAATCTGTGCTTCCCTTTGTTCAGAAAAATCTGACGAATTTCCATGGCCACGGACATCTCCTTTCGTTTGAACCGCGGCGACAACAATCGCCGATTTCCGCCCGCTATTATACACGAGGTCGTGGGGAAAAGTCAAGTTTCATAACTCATCCCCCTGCCCCCTTCCCTTACCTTAAGGGAAGGGTGATTTAAGTCCTCTCCTTCGGGGAGGATTTAGGTGGGGCGAGGTGGGGCTAAGTTCCTACACCTCCGCCCAGTTTTGGCCGGTGGCGGCGTGGACGGGGAAAGGAATTTGGGCGGAAACGACATTCTCCATCGTCGTTTTGATTAGCGGCACGAGCTCGGCCGCCAAATCGTTTTCAATTTCGTAAATCAACTCGTCGTGGACTTGGAGGAGAAGGTGGGCGCGCTCCCGCGCGCCGCGCTCGGTCAAAAGTTTGTCCACGGCGCTCATCGCCAGTTTGACGATGTCGGCGGCCGTGCCTTGGAGCGGCGCGTTCATCGCCATCCGTTCGTTCATCGCTTTGACAAAGGGCAGGGGCGAACGGAGACCGGGGAGAGCCCGGCGGCGACCGAAGTAGGTCTCGGTGTAACCGCGCTTTTTGGCCTCGGCGATTACCGTATCAAAATAGGCGCGGATTTTGGGGAAGCTGACGAAATACTGCTCATAAAACTTTTGGGCTTCCTCGCGGCTGCTGCCGAGATTTTGACGGAGAGCGTTAACGCCCATCCCGTAAATGATGCCGAAGTTAATCACCTTGGCCCGGCGGCGTTGTTCCTTGGTCACCTCGTTCTCGGCGACGCCGAAGACGCGCGCCGCCACGCTCCGATGAACATCTTCGCCGCCCTGGAAAATTTTCTGTAGCCCCTCATCGCCGGAAAGGAGAGCCAAGACGCGCATCTCCACTTGCGAGTAATCAAAGGCGGCCCAAAGGTGACCGGGCGAAGCGATGAAGGCGCGGCGCAATTCGGCGCCGCGCCCGCCGCCGGCCGGAATATTCTGCAGGTTCGGCTCGCTGGAGGAGAAGCGGCCGGTGGTCGTCCCCGCCTGGTTCAGGTGAGTGTGGAGCCGGCCGGCGGCGTCCAGAAGCGGCGGCAGATTATCCAAATAGGTGGAAAGAAGTTTTTGGAGCTCGCGATGTTCCAGAATCAAAGAAACGGCCGGATGGAGCGGCGCCAGTTTGAGCAATTCCGACTCGCGAGTGGAACGGGCGCCGCCGGCCGTTTTCTTCAGGCCCTTGACCGAGAGCGCCAGTTTATCAAAAAGAATTTCCGCCAACTGCTTGGGCGAATTGAGGTTGAACTCGCCGCCGACGGCGGCGAAAATCCGCTTCGCCAGCGTCGCCAATTCGCGATGATACTCGGCGCTTAATTTGGCGAGGCGTTCGCGGTCAACCAAAATCCCCCGCCGCTCGGCGACGGCGATAATCGGGATGAGCGGCAATTCAATTTGTTCGTAGACGCGAGTCAGGTTTTGCTTTTTCAATTCGGCTAGAACTTTTTCCCGACCGCCGGCGCGCTTCAAATCCTCGGCGGTCGGATTGGTTAGGTCGGAATTGAGGAGCCAGAGAGCGATGCCGAGTTCGGCGGAGACAGCGCCGCTCGCGGCAATTTCGCCGCCGCCCTCAAGCGCGGCCCGGAGCCGCGGCCCGGAGGTCCGGAAGCCGAGCGTGGCGAAAAGCGTTTCCAACTCCGCCGTCTTCACTCGCGTTCGCCAATCACCAGCGTCGGCATCAGCCGGCACTTCAAATTTAATCGGCGCGTCGCGCCGAATCGTCGCCAGGGTTTTTGAGAAGAGCGCTTCCTCCTCACCTTCGCGGAGCAAATCGACCACTCGCGGCTTAATCCCCGCCGCCGCGAACGCTTCGCCGGTTTTGTCTTTCTTCAGCTTTTTGTAAATTTGCTCAATCGCGCCGAAATTTTTGATTAACTCGGTCGCCGTCTTCTCGCCGATGCCCTTGATACCGATGATGTTGTCGGAGGGGTCGCCGGCCAGACCTTTGTAATCCGGCAGAAGCTCCGGCCCGAAACCGAAGCGCGCCCGAACCGCCACCTCGTCGTAAAGAATCGTGTCGTTAATCCCCTTTTTGAGCGTGTAGACCAGCACCCGTTTGTCGTCCACCAATTGGAGCGTATCCATATCGCCGGAAGCGATAATCACCCGCCAATCGCGACGCGATTTGAACCGCTCGACAATCGTCCCGATGATGTCGTCGGCCTCAAACCCGGGCGCCTCGTAAATCGGGATGCCGAAGCCGGCAAAAACATCGCGCGAGCGAATCATCTGGGCGACTAGGGCCTCGTCGGCTTTGGCTCGACCGGCTTTGTAGTCGTCGTAAAGTTGCTTGCGGAAAGTCGGCTCGGGCAAATCGTAAGCGGCGACGAGCGCGTCCGGTTTGAGTTGGGCGATAATTTTAAGCAACATCGCCGTCAAGCCATAGAGACCGCCGGTCGGCTCGCCGGCGGCGGAAACAAATTCCGGCAGAGCATGGTAAGCGCGATGGAGAATGGCGTGAGCATCCAAGAGGACGAGCGTTTTCGGCGGCACGGTTTTGGTTTTAGTTTTGGTCACCATGATAGTTCACGGGTTTCTCCGTCAATAAATTTGAAATTGAGGCGACGATAATCGGGCGGCAAGAGCAGCGCCACGCGCTCGGCCCACTCCACAACAATCAAGTTGCCGGGGTCGGCCAGTTGTTCAGCGAAGCGGAGTTTGGCCAGTTCTTCCGGCGAGTCCAAACGGTAGGCGTCAAAGTGAATCAATCGTTTCCAACTCTGGGATGAAAGTGGGTAAACCTTTTCAATCACGAAGGTCGGACTGGTTACTGGCTCAGTAACGCCGAGCGCTCGGGCCAAATGCTGAACGAAAGTGGTTTTGCCGCTCCCCAAATCGCCGATTAAGCCGAGGACGACGGCTTGGTCGGCGCGCGGCGTCAATTCGCCAAGCGTCATCTCCACCGCCTTGGCCATCGCCGCCGGTTCGTTAATGGTCAGTTGCATTGGCTGATTTTAACACAATGCCACTTCCAAAACTTCTGCCCCACCCCCATCCCCCTCCCCGAAGGGGAGGGGGTGAAAGTCCTTCCCTTCGGGGAGCCTGCCGGCGAGGCGGGGATTTAGGTGGGGCGGTCGAAGTGACGGCGGACAAAAAAGAGGCGTGATGGTTCCGGAGAACCGACCACGCCCCGAAAGTTGAGCACTCCCCGCACGGAACGCCCAACTAATCTTCTAGCTTACCATCCCACCCCTCCTCCTCGTCAAACTCACCGTCATCGAAATCGAGTTTGACGGGCCGGCCGTCCACAAAACCGTAGATGTCGGCAATCCGGCCGCGACCATCGTCATGTCGCACCACCCGCGCGATCTGGAGATCACTGTATTCGGGCGGTAGCTTGGCCCGGACCCAAGCGTATGGGTCAACGACCGGAGTATTCGGCGGCGGCGGCAAAGTCGGGACAAAAACCGTTTCCCGCCTCACTACCGGCACAAACTCTCGGAGGACAACCGGCGGTGGATAACACGCGGACGACGAGTACATCCGGTAAGCCGGCGGAGGGTAGTAACTCCGATACACCGGTACCGCTCGATGAACCACGACCACTGGTCGCTCCACCACGACTGGTCTTGTCGGCCAGAAGCTCCGCGCTCCGGTATTCCGGCCCCAGTATCGGGGCGGAGGGCCCGCCAGCGCCGAAGTTGCCAACGCCGCCACGACCAAAACCGACAAAACCTTTTTCATTTTCTGCCTCCCTTCGTTGGCTTGGAAACAACGCCGTCGCCTTCGCCAGTGGTTCGCCACCAGCCGCAGGACCAGCAGTCATCATAGTAATAGTCGTCGTAAATGACGACTGGTGCCGGGTCGTAGTAACGCCAGTCATCGTAGATGACATAATCATAAACAACTCCCGGCACCCAACCCTCGATGTTGATGTCACAATCGCTGGCGGCAAGTGGCACCACGGCCGCAATCGCCAGCAGACACTTCACCAACCAATTCATTTTCAAAGTGCGCATAAGGCACCTCCCTTCTTTCTGCCCGCCAGCTTATCATATTGCGACCCGCCTGTCAAGCGAACGTAATGTATCATGACCTTGGCAACACTCGGGGCTAGAATATGAAAATGGCATACACAACAAACCCCAATATGGCG
>Ga0209541_10017665_pt1 | contig 10404 bp, 9 predicted proteins | sample RifCSPlowO2_01_FD_184027 | JGI IMG/M metagenome (GOLD analysis project Ga0209541, IMG submission 184027) | Groundwater microbial communities from Rifle, Colorado - Rifle CSP2_plank lowO2_0.1 (SPAdes) (version 2) | ecosystem: Environmental > Aquatic > Deep subsurface > Groundwater | place: Rifle... | reverse complement strand
ACATGAATGGGTAGGGGAGTATAAGAATAAAATCAAGGTTTATGACTTGATAAGGGATTTGGAGAAGCGCCAAATAGATACTGTGTTTGTGCATGCCGGACCTTTTAAAGAGGATGGGAGCATTAATCCTTCGACCTATCAAAATGCAGTCGGCTTTATTGAGTACGCAAAAATGGCGAATAAAAAAATGTCTTTTCAGGCGTGGCTTGGACAATTGAGAAGCAATGTGGATTTAAAGGATGATAGTGTCCGCCACAATATGGCAAAGCAAGCGTTAATTTTAACTAAGATGGTCGGCTTTGACGGTGTTCATATTGATATTGAGCCCGTCTGGGATAATGATGAAGATTTTTTATTGCTTCTTAAGGAAATTAGGGAAGTAATTTCAAAAGATAAAATTATTTCCGTCGCTCTTGCCGAATTTATTCCTGGAGCGTTTATTTTTGCGGCTGAAAAAGTTCATAAATTCGAGAATTTTAATTCCGAAGTAAGTTATACGGATAGTGCAAAATATGCCGATCAAATCGTCGTTATGGCTTATGATACGGGCATAAACCGCGGGTGGCTATACAAACGACTAGTCGAAGAACAAACAATCAGGCTAACGAATTTACTCGGGGGAAAAGAAGTATTTATAGGCATCCCCGCTTATGATGATGGAAAGGAAGGGTTTAATCCAAAAGTTGAAAATATTGAAAATGGATTGATGGGTATAATAAGCGGGCTTAATAATATACGAAGTGAAGAGGAAAATTTTGCCGGAGTTGCGATTTATCCGTACTGGGAGGTGGATGGAAACGAATGGGGGATATATGAAAAATTATGGCTAAAAAGTCCTCTTCAGAAATAATTTAGAATATAAATATGTTGTATTTAGGATTTACAAATGAGACAAAAGAAAAATGCACCGATAAAATGTTTAAAAAACATTTAAGCGTTTTTTATAAAGTTTTGAAAAATAAAGTTGATAAAATGCTTGGCAAGCGCAACAGCAGTGTTGATCTTATTTTGGTAAACGATAAAACCATCAAGCGGATGAATAGGGAATATAGAGGCAAAAACAAGCCTACGGATGTTATTTCCTTTGCGTACCTTGAGGTAACCGAATATAAAAAAACGAAAGGGGATGTAATATCCGGGGATATTTTCATTTCAATTGATACCGCCAAGAAACAGGCGAGGGAGAAAGGTCATAGTTTGGAAACGGAGCTTGCTGTTTTATTCGTGCACGGACTTTTGCATTTATTCGGTTTTGATCATAAAACCGACAGACAGGAAGCGGAAATGGAAAGGTGGGCTAGGTTACTGCTTTAATTCCGGACATCCAAGCTGTTCATATCTTTGTTGTTTACGCAATGCGTCCAATAACTTTCTATTTGCTTCCTGTGCGGTTCTTTCTGGTGTGTCGGATTGATCATCAATGTCTGCGGCGTTTGGGTTTACTCTTTCTTCTATGATTCTTTCTCCCATAGTATCCATTAACACCCATCCTACTTTCGGCAAAAAGATACTGGCTGAAGCGTGTCCTATTCCTTTGTTTGTGAACACTGCATCCAATCTTGCAGGAATGCCAGCAAAGCGTAAAAGCATGGCAAATACCGTATTTTGTACATCGCAATCCCCATCTCCAGGGTTTTCCAACTCGTCAGAATTTAGTACGAATTCCATGAAGTCCTTTTCCGGCAATTTGTCACCGTGAAATTTTTCAAATGCTCTTTCCGTGCGTTCAGTTCTGGTGTAACGCATTTTACTGACCAGATACCTCATCAGCTTAATTTTATAATATGGTGACTTTCCTTGAAGATAATCCATTAAATCCTGAAGGTTTTTTATTGATGGATAATCAGGTGATGAAAATCTAATTTTGGTTAAATTAAGCCCTGGCACCCGTGTGTAATACGCATAAGGTTCAGGCGGCAATTGTGCATAATCCGTGTCTGTTAATCTTTCTGCGTTTTGTTCCCATCCTGTCGGACTTACTGTCTGGTATGTGATAACGGCTATGTTTTCGTCGAATATTTTAATATCATACGATCCATCGTTATTTTTATTTGCGATAAATGCCACGCTTTCACGTCCGTCTGACTTAAGTAATTTGATTGACGAGAAATCTATATGTCCTCCGGCTTTTGTTCTTAAATGTACCGTGTCTTCTCCTCCTTCAAGTATTTGTGCGTGCCCAATGCGTTTCAGCTGTGAGTAATCGGGAGTTTCGAATTCCGGCATGTTGTCATCTACTTGCCATCCTTTCCCATCATAAATTGTCATTGTCTGCTCACTCATAAAATCTCCCCATTCTAATTTTGGGGATGAAATAAAGTTGGCGCGTTGGACGGATTTTTCACATAATGTTCTTTCCACTTCCACTCCGAGAGGGATATTCCTTGAGAACTTTCCTGATTCTCTTGACGACGACCCTATCAATTCTCGTAGCCATTGTGACAATTCCTCCGGCAACGATATTGATGGCATTACAGCCGCTACTTTATCGAGCGTAGCTCTAATGCTTTTGCCTATTTCCGTGTCCTTGTTGTCTTTTAGTACTTTTAAGCCAATACCTGCACTTGCAAGACATGCCGCTATTACCGCTATTTTTTTTGCGCTTGGTCTTCTCCATGTATGTCGTGGTGATTTTTCGGCTACTTTAGCTGTTTGTGCCGGCTGTTTTGCCTGACCTGTTTGATTTTGCTGTCTTCCCTTAAATTGTGTTTTAGTTAAGTCCGGGAAATTTTCTTCCGCTTCACGTGAAATATCAACCACTTTCAAGCTACGCTCTATGAGTTTCGTTATTTTATCTTTATTAGCGAACATCATCCTTTTAAAGCGATTTAAAAAGGTTGTGTCCACTGCCCGTGAAGCTGCCGACATCGCGTTTGTTCTGAATGACAGGTACTCTTCTTCATTCATTTGATTTCTGTATACTTCAATTTTTTTATCAAAGATAAATTGTATCAATTGGTCTATTTTTTTAGGATGCACCACCGAGTCAAAAACGTATATTGTACTGTCTGTTAAAAATGGATCCAAATATCCATTCCCTGCGTTTATATCCTGCCCATAACAGTTTGCGACTGATCTTGCAACTTTTAACTGCGGATGCAGAAGATTATGTCCTTGCGGCAATGTTTGTTGAATTGCCTTGTCGATAATTTGTTCCACCTGCAGTAAAGCTTCCTGTACCGGGATTGGTTCGTGTTCTATAACTTTTGCTGCCTGGACGGCATGTGATAATTTTTTTACTCCGCATCGAACAAGTGTTTCCGTTAATTTCGGGTGGACTTGGACTGTTTTAATGCCTGACAATGTTTGTACTGTTGAGACCTGCATTTTATCCCGTTCATTTTGCAAATCTTCTACTACTGATCTCTCACCAAAAACTTCAACAAAAGCTTTACTCCAAATTTCTCTGTTTCCCTCAGTAACTTGAGCTCCATATTCCGCTATTTCAACTGTAGGTCCTCTTTCCTTGGCTATCGTAAGTATTGCTTTTGCCACGTCCTGATTGGTTGCGGCACCAGCTATTTGGCAGATTTTGTCGCCGACTTCCTCTTCTGTTACTTTCTCCTGAATATTGTAAGAAAATGTGTTGGGCGGTATGCTTTCTTTTTTTGTTTTAATTCCATATTCATATATGACTCCTTCACTAAGACAGACAATGTCGCCATATGGAGTTTTTTCTATTGGGTTATAATTGGGGTCAACGTTGAGTGAATGCTTGTTTAATCTTCCAAGTTCATTTGCCTGTGATTGATTGTCTATATCAATTGTGATTGTAAGCGGTGATGGTGGGAAATTTTCCCAACGCCGGATGTTTATAGTAGCCAATGGAAGATAATTCGCTTTATCCGAATCGAGTTCACAAGTTCTGTTGTATATATATGCATTTGTTCCGGTTATCGCGCATGAAGTAAGAAAAGTATCAAATTGTGCATACCATCCCCTCCTGTCTGTGTGAAGGTAGTTGTTTCCCGCAAATTTTGCTACGAATCTGACAGGTACTAATCTTTGCCCGTCTTTACCTTCGCTGAAAAATTGTGATAATGGGATTACTGTTTCGGTTTTGGTTTCTGGATCTAACATTATAACTTCCACTGTTTTCTTCTCATCTTGAAAATGATCTAGGCAAGCTATAGCTTTACACACGCATGAACTAAAATTTTCTTCTTGGCAGTCTGCTATTCTTGTATCTGACAATGTCTGACTAGTGACAGATTTAAGAATGTCATGTCCTGTTTGCAGACCTGCTTTTTCCAGTGTTCCCGATATGAATTTTGATTTAGGTACTTCTATTTTTTTGTATCCCCGGCGATTTAATATTTTTTCTTCTTTTTCAGTTGTCAAATCACTCGCGAGGTAAGATTTCTTTAAATCTTGAATTTCATAATGTTCCGTTGCCGCCTCAATAAATTGTTCCGGTACCGTTTCCAGCCCGTCCATTTCGTGTTCATAATATTTTTGCTGAGATGCTGAGGAGAGTAGTTTTTTAAAAAGTTCTTTATCGGTTGTATGTGTCCATATTTCTCTTATATTTACTTCCGCTTTACTGATATCAACATAGTGCCTGTTTTGATCATCGATAGTGCAATCATGTAAGTCGTAAGAAAATAATAATGGCGTTCTTGGTCGCACTGTTGGCGTGTAAATTCTTCCATGTACCATTATGTCTCCGCTCCCAGATTTTGGGGATAATATAAGTCCCGATGGCGTATGAGCCAATAATCGCTGTCGGAATGTTCTATCCAGCGGAAGATATATATCTTCTATCCGCCTTAAGGCCGCGATCATTTCTTCGGTTACTTTCTTATACTCAATAATTGATCCCTGGAAACATCGATCAAAGAATTCAACGTTATAACTAACTGTCTGCCGGTAGCCTGTGTCAATTAATTCGCGTTTCAAATAAGGTGTTGCGCGCCAATTACGCGAATAGCGTATAATGTTAACGTTCCTTCCCAGCGCCGATCTGTCACTGACTTTCATGCCGCTGCCAAACCTTCCGGCAGATTCTTTATCTTCACGCTTGCCAGCTCCTAAAACTGTCATATTCCTAGGGAGATAGCCTCTACCATTATCAACTATTCTTACCGCTTCGATTTGCTCATCTTGAAACCCTGCTATTTCCTCGATTACAGGCCGCCATTTTCCGTCGGCATAAAATTCAATACCAAACCATGTCCCTTTTGAATCTTTCGGTTCTGCATTTTGTAAGATTTCGAGAATAATGTTGGTGTCATTAAACACATTATTGTCCGCATAATCTTCAGATAAGCTGCAGCTTATTGTATCCGCGTGTACCGCCGGAGTGGTTGCTCTTACAAGGCATTGATTATCAAAATCTGCAGGTTTTACGTCGCAAGTATATCCATCTGTTATATTAGCCTGTTGTGATAAATCCGGTTTTTTGTAAACCAGCCCATACCGGTATGCATCTTGTTCATACCTATCCGTGGGGGTTTCAGGTTGAGGTATATCTGTTATGTCTGGATCTGATCTCATTTTTTGATATTACAAAGTACCTCATTATACATAGCTTAATCCCTTTGTCAAGTCGTGTATTACAGACGTACTGACAGGAAAGGTGGGCTAGGAAAGTTTTAAAGGTGTAGACTCTCTAAAGCTTGAGGGGGTGTCATCCGTTTCAGATCGGTTTTATCAAAGTCACTGTCGTAGCTTATGAATGAAAGATTTTTCTTTTTGGCTAGGTAATAATGGAGCTTGTCGTCGAAATCGAGATTTACATCTGAACTAAGCGCTTCAGAAATTTCCGATGGCTTTAGATGGCAGACTGATATATTTTTCGATAAATCAAGGACATGTAAAAATTGTTTAATTTCTTTGTGATATTTTCTTTGAGTAAAAATTAAGGTTATCGAATATAAGGCAAAATCAAGTATTTGAACTTTTAAACCGAGATGCTCTACGGCATTGAAAAACTTTTTGGTTTTCTTGTAATCGTTTTGTTTAAGCAATAATGAAAATAAAATATTGCTATCAATCAACATTGTTCCAGGCATTTTTGATCATTTTTTTAATTTGTTTTTGAGAATATTTTCGCTTAGCATGCATGCCAAGTCGACTCCAAGGACTTTCGGGAATTTCCTTGATAGCTTTGGGCTTCAGGTTGTCATTTAACAGATGAACAATGTATTGACTACGTTGTCCGTTAGGCACGTTTTGAATAAAGGTGCCGTATGTTTCATCTGGTATGGAGATCAACATTTTCATATATTTTTTGCGTTTCATTTGGTTGTTTTAGTATATACTCTGTCTATAGTATATACTAAGCTTGATGCTTCTTCAAGTATTTGTTTTTGAAAAACACACCGTAATCTGTAATAACATACGAAGTTAAAATTTTCTTAAAATATTTTTAAAATCTGTGGTGATCGTATTGCTGATTTGAAATAATGTTTTGTTATCGTTTCCTATAAAGTTTTTTGTGTTCGAGTTTGGCCTGCCGCCAGCAAAGCTTGTACATTTGTTTGTGAAAATCCGCTATTTCTTTTGACTTGATGATAATTGCCATTTTTTCGCGCCAGGAAGCGTACAAAACCTTGTCGTCATAGACGTTTATTTCAGGGGAAAAATTGTATTTTTTAGAAGGAATCAATAAAGACTCCCTGTTTTCCGGTTTGTCTTTTTTATGCCTATCAATTGAGGTTTTGTTGTCTGGAAAAATGGCTTTGATATGGATTTTCTTTTCTATGCCGCGACGCTGGTAGTAGTCCGGAAAAAAATTCGGAAGACCTTTGTGCATGTCTTCGACGTTTGCGTACGCAAGAATGGTTTCGGAAGAAGTTAAAGTATCTTCATAAGCCTGACGCATGCCTTTTTCACCTTCGTAAAAAGTAACTTTGGGTTTGGTGCTTTCAGGATTTTCGAGAGAGATGAGGGCGGGGAGAAGTGCTTTTATCTCATGCTGTTGTTTTTCGATTTTCTTGGTTTGTTCCGTTTTTTCTCGTTCAAGATAATTAAGGAGTTGTTTTGGATCCAAGGCTTTGAAATAAGTTACGGATCCTTTTTTAATTGACGCTATGAGTCCTTTCTTAGTTAAGCTTTCGATAATATCATATGTGGTTGTGCGATTTATTCCGGTTTTTTCTGAGATTACCGAAACCGCTTGCGCGCCAAGACGAATAAGCTGCACGTAGATCATTGCTTCCTTTTCGGAGAAACCTATTTTTCTAAGCGTTTCAATAATCATTGATAATCAGGATGAGGTGTCCGGCTGTAGCCGGATGGTTTTTACCAGCAACTCCTTCGGAGTTGCCTTAGGAAATTTTTGCTGGCGCAAAAATTTCTGGTTGTCGAAAAGTTGTCGACACTGTTATCCTACAGATTAAAACTGTAAAATGCAAACGTACCTGCTTGGTCGTTGACTATTTGCCGACAGTTTGCCAAAATAATAGCGTCATATGTCGTACATCAAAAAAATGGAGGAGGTAAGGTTGCTTCAGCCGAAGATGGCTTTGGTTTCCATAAATAATGAAAACAGTCCTTATGTCAGTTATTCCGGAAATTTAAAAAATTGCTATTTGCTTTGCGGAAGCGAGTATGATGAAAATTGTTATTATGGATTTTGGCTTTATGATTCGCGCGACAGCGCTGACTGCGATTACTGCCAAAAATGCGAACTTTGTTACGACTGCGTGGACTGCATAGAGTGTTACAATGTTAATTTTTCGCAGGATTTGAATAATTGCACAGACTGTGATTTTTGCTATGACTGCACGGGATGTAAAAATTGCTTCGGATGCATCGGGCTAAGGAGAAAACAGTTTATGATAAATAATAAGCCTCATTCCCAACAAGAATATTCAAAAAGAATGAAAGAGCTTAAAGATAATGCTAATCGTGAAAAACTTTTTGAAACGCTTGAGAGTATGAAATTGCAGGCTCCTCATCTTTATACCCATGTTTTAAATATTGAAAATTGTACGGGAGATTATGTTTATAACAGCAGAAATTCCCTAAACTGTTTTGACGTGAAACAGCTTGAAGACTGTCATTACTGCAATAATTCAGTGGCTTTAAAGGATTGTTTGGATATGAGCAACAGTTATTATAATTCCGAACTTGATTATGAAGTTATGTCGGAGATGAATCTGTATAACTGCAATTTTTGCGTAACTTGTTTTGACAGCCAAAATCTTGACCATTGCGAACTTGTCTACAATTCGCATGATTGTTTTGGATGTTTTTCGCTAAAACATGCCGAGTATTGCATCTTTAATGAAAAGTACAAAAAAGAAGAATACGAGAAAAAAATTGAGCAGATCAAAAAAGAAATGCTTGAAAGTGGCGAATATATGAAATTCCCGGTTTCAACTTATCCCTATGAAGACAGCAATGCGGCAATGGAATGGCCAGACGATCCCAAAATATGCTAATATCATTACGTAATAAATTTATATATGACAGAAGCAACAAGCCAAAAATCAACATGTGGGGGGTGCAATAAAGAATTTTTAATTATCCCACAGGAACAGGGTTTTTATCAAAAGAAGGGATTGCCAACACCTGAAAATTGTCCCGACTGCAGAAGAAAAAGAAGATTAAGTTTAAGGAACGAGAGGAAGTTATATAAACGAAAATGCGATAAATGCCAAAAGGATGTAATAAGCACGTATTCTCCCGAAAGCAAATATATAATTTATTGCCAAGAGTGTTATTGGGCGCATCTTGGTTAGAACATTTCATCTATATCAACAAGTTGCCAGTCCTCCGAATATTCCAACTTTTTCTTTAATATCATTTTTATTCGCGGAGATTCGAGAGGCTCCAAGTGTTTTTGATGTCCGGCTCCCTGAAGAATTGAATTTTCCACACTGCGAATCAACTGAAAATCCGTATTATTTAAGTTAAATTCGACTTTTCGCTGACTCCCGATTTCAAATTCCTGAGCTCCGACTTCCGTATATAACGGATGAATTTCATCTTCAATTATTTTTCCTCCGGCTGATTTTATGCGAGTTAAAATATTTTCAAAAGCTTCGTCGCGTCCTGCGGCGCGAGTCTCTGCTATTTCGTGCATTGCCGGTTTTTTTCCTCCTACTCCCATAAAATTCATTAAGATGATAGAATTCTATCCGATATGACATACAAGGGCAAAGGAAAATCCAATGTTTACGATTCAAAAGAAGGCTATGACCTTTACGCAAATCAGTATGATAAAAAACTGGATTTTTTGCACAGCTTTGAATCGGATATTCTTTTAAGGATGTTTAAGAATTTTCGCGGAAAAAGCGTTTTGGATGTCGGATGCGGCACCGGCAGATTGATAAGATTATTAAAAGATAGGGGAGCGATTGTGACCGGCGCGGATGTTTCTTCTGAAATGATTAAAATTGCCGGAAAAAAGTTTCCGGATGTGAAGTTTGTATCTGCAGATATCGAAAATTTGCCTTTTGGAGATAAGCATTTCGATGTTGTTGTGGCGGCGTTTGTAATTGTGCATTTGGGGTATCTTCAAGGAGCTTTTGATGAAGTGTACAGGGTTCTTAAAGACGGCGGGATTTTTATCCTTACAAATATAAATCAGAAAAAAGCTCCAAAACTTAAAATAGATAGGAAAAAGGTGTTCGCTTCGCGAACGTCTTTGGCTAGCACCGCCTTCGGCGGTGTGGGAGAGATAATTATAAAATCTTATTATCACCGGCCTGAAGATGTTATTGCGTCTTTGGCGAACTCTTTGTTCGTGATAAAAACCGAGGAATTTGTAAATGAGTGCGGAGTTTGGATAAATCAAATTGTGGAAGCGGAAAAATAACCCTCGTACACATGCGTATTTATATTTAGTGTTTTTTTATTGTTTTGGTATACTTTGTAGGTAAATTTTTAACATATTCAAGTATGAATTTCTCAAAATTACTAAAAAGCGGCGTTGTTTTGGTTGCTGTTTTGGCTTTATTTACTTCCTGCAGTTGGTTCGATAAAGGTCCCGGGGATGCCAAAGAAATCGTGACAGAAGGATTTAAAAAAGTGCAGGAGGTTAAGTCCGGCGATTATGTTATGTCTTTAAATGGAGAAATGTCTCCGGCTGACAATGAAAAAGGAGAAGAGGTAAGTAAGAACGGTCTTGAAAAACTTGTTTTTGATGTTGTGTTCAGCGGCGTTTATGATTCCAACGATTCAAAAAATCCTAAATTTACTCTCGCGCTTACAGGCAAGGGATCTTTAAACGGCGGCAAAGAAGAAAATTTAAAAGCTGAAGTGAGGGGTGCCGGTACTGATATGTACCTTGTGCTTGATTCCATGAGTGATTTTGGAAATCCAATGTATACCGCTTTTACAAGTTCGATTATCGGGCAGTGGTATAAAATTGCCATGCCCGAAGGAACAGCCGCTTCTTATTTAAACAAGAGCGAAGAAAATATGACTCCTGAAGAAAAAAAATTAAAAGAG
>Ga0209541_10017664_pt1 | contig 10404 bp, 7 predicted proteins | sample RifCSPlowO2_01_FD_184027 | JGI IMG/M metagenome (GOLD analysis project Ga0209541, IMG submission 184027) | Groundwater microbial communities from Rifle, Colorado - Rifle CSP2_plank lowO2_0.1 (SPAdes) (version 2) | ecosystem: Environmental > Aquatic > Deep subsurface > Groundwater | place: Rifle... | reverse complement strand
CACCGCATTTTGGTTAAAATCCGAACTTACTTTGACGAGTATCCGGACGAGGAATGAACCGCTCCGCCGCCGCTCGCGTGCCCCGCAGGCAAAAAGTCCCCCCAACCCCCCCTCCGCTTTTTGCCTGCCCGCTTTGTTGCGGGCGGATTGCGGATAGTGTATAATATTTTTAAGGTCAAAAAATAATAAAATAATCTTAAATTACTATGCCCTATTCATGGATAGCGATTGGAGTCGGAGCAGTTCTGCTTATTTGGATCGTCGCGGTCTTTAACTCTTTGGTCAGGAAAAGAAATCGCGTTAAGAACGCGTGGTCTGATATAGATGTTCAGCTCAAAAGACGTTATGACTTGGTTCCAAATTTAGTTGAAACAGTAAAAGGCTACAAAGGATATGAAGCGTCTGTATTGGAAAATGTTACCAAAGCAAGAACGAGCGCGATGAATCAAGGTGGTGGTGTGGCCGGTAGAGCCCAGGCTGAAAATATGTTGTCAGGTGCTTTGAAAAGTTTATTTGCTGTTGCCGAGAATTACCCTCAATTACGAGCATCGGAAAATTTTCAAAAGCTCCAAGATCAACTTTCCTCTCTTGAAAACGATATCCAATCGGCAAGACGGTACTACAACGCCGCAGCGAGAGAGTTAAACAATGCGGTTCAAGTTTTTCCCGCCAGTGTTATTGCTGGAGTTTTTGGCTTTAAGCAATCTGAATTTTTTGGCACAGACGAGAGAGAAAGGAGCGCGGTGGGAGTGTCATTTTAAGATTGGATATGAAAATTAAGAGAAGTAATGCCATTAAGAGTTTTGTAATTCTCGGCGTTCTGTTAACGCTTTTTGGTTTTCAGCAAGTAGTTCGAGCGGAGACAGAGAGGATAAATGATTTTAACGCCACCATAACCATTCAAAAAGATGGTTCTGTTTTTGTTACCGAAAATATTATTTATGACTTCGGTTCAAATCAAAAACACGGAATTTTCAGAGACATACCACTAACGGCCATTAATGGGCCGCGGTTGAATATCAATGTTTCCGGTGTAAGTGATGATATACGTAATGAATTCGGACAATCGTATCAATACACAACCTCGATTACCAATAATGTTTTGCGAATTAAAATCGGCGACCCAAACGTGTTCGTCACCGGCATTAAAAATTACATCATTAGTTACCAAGTTGATAATGCCATCCGTACATTTAATAACCATGAAGAGTTGTACTGGAACGTTACCGGAAATCAGTGGCCGGTAGCGATTCAAAACGCGAAAGCCTCAGTGACTCTGCCGGATTCGCCTATACCCAATGTCGAAATGGATTGTTTTACCGGATCGCAGGGCGACACCCAAAAAGAATGCATTTTTACTCAAGCCGATCCAAGTCTTAACTACTGGGCGACGCAGCCTCTTAACGCAGAAGAAGGCCTAACTCTCGTTCTCGGGATGCCTCTGGGATATATACAGAACACGTACGTTCCGCCGCAACAAACTTACTCTTCATCTAATACATCAACCTCAAGCAATAATTTTATTTTGGGGATCTTCCTGGGCCTTTTCATAATCTTCATTTTTGTACTAGTAATAAGTTTATTCGCGCGACGGGCGGCAAAAACTAAGCCAAAGCCAGTCATTCCTCGCGAGTTAAGAGGTCGACCGGTAGTTCCAGAATACAATCCTCCCGATAACTTACCTCCAATTGAGATCGGCACGCTCTTGGATGGTCGAGTAGATGTTACAGATATTTCTTCCGTCATTATGGACTTGGCCATCAGGGGCTACCTCAAAATTCGATACACAACTCAGGAAATTCGATTTTGGCCGGATAAAAAGGATTTTGAGCTTATTAAACTTAAAGATGGCGGTGATCTCATCTACCCTGCGGATAAAATAATTTTTAAATTATTATTTAAGAGCCGCGGCAGGGTAAAGCTAAGCGATCTGAAAGAACAAAAAACCGGTTTTCAAGGACAAATTAAAAAAATCCAAGAAGACACGGAACAACATTTGCGTGATGAAGGATATTTTGATCAGTCAGCAAAAGACAAATCAAAAAAGCTGAAAACCTATTTATCCATTGCGGCCGTTATTTTAGTCATTGGAACTTTTCTATTCACAATTTTTCCAAGCGGATTTTGGTTTATATTCATAATCTTATTTGCGGGATTTGCGGGAACCGTCATAGCTATTCCCGTAATAATCATGCGGCTGGCCGGCAAACTCACACCGCAGGGGATTGCTACACTTGGGAAAATTTTGGGATTTAAAGAATTTTTGCAGTTAACCGATAAAGATAAACTTCGCCTTCTTAACGCTCCCGAACTACAGCCAGAAATGTTTGAAAGATTTTTGCCATACGCAATGGTCCTGGGCGTTGAGGATAAGTGGGCTCAAAAATTTGAGGGGATTTACGAGACAATTCCGAATTGGTACGAAGATCCGACAGCGGCGAGTTTTAATAGCTATGTTCTGGCGCGCAACCTAGCTCTCTTTAACAGCTCTTTCAACCAAGTTTTCAGTATTCCTTCTTCAAGTTCAAGCAGTGGTTTTGGCGGAGGAGGTTTCTCCGGCGGCGGATCCGGGGGAGGGGGTGGCGGAAGCTGGTAAAATTGTCAGAGGCTTAGGGTGTGCTATAATAAAAGGAACAGCGTAATAGGTAATTGCAAAAAGACTATGCACCAGAGAAATTTATGGCAACTTGTTTTGGGCGCAATAGCGCTGGCTTTGATCTTGGTCGGCGTCATTTACTACTTTGTCTTACCTAAACCCGGTCTCCGTGAAAAGATAATGCTTAGTGTCTCTTCAGACAAGTCAACCTATGGGGCGGGCGAAGAAATCCGCTTCACTCTGCAGTTAAGCAACACAGGGGATGTTGAATCCTGTGCAAGTAACTTGGTGGAGGGAAATATTCGCGTCGTCTCGCTCACCAGAAATGGAGAGGAGGTTACGACGCGCTCCGCGCCGATTTCTTTCATTGAGCATTTATCTTTGCTATTAGAGAAAAGCCTCGCCGTTCTGCGCCCGGGGGAGAGTTTGGATATTGCAATGGCAAGCTGGGTTGATCCGGGTCTTGAGAAACAGGCCTTGCGGACAGTCGCGTTATCTAAATCTGAATCCGTAGCGACGTTTTATGATGTGGATGCCCCCGGGGACTATAATCTTACATTCGTCTATGAATATCCTGGTACGTCGTCTCCTGACTGCCCTGATGTTTTTCAGGGAGAGACAAATCAAGACGGGATAGTATTTACCGTCACGCCCTAACCATACATTATGCGCAATCAAGACATGAAAACAGAAGGGGTCAAGGTTCAAAAACATCCAGCCGGATATTGGTTTATTATGTTGGCGGTAGCTCTGGGCTTGTTTTTTATTTCCAGTTCTCGCGCAAACGCAACAATTATAATAAAAGGGGATGATGATGATTTCTCGAAGGCAATAAAAGAATGTCTTGCCGAATATGAAAAGATAGGCGGCACACTTGGTAAAATTACGGAAAGACTTAAAGATTCAAAAAATCAACATATCATTGAGGAGGGAAATGATTATTCGAGTGTTCCAAGCGATGGCAAGAAAGCGACTGACGGCACCGGCACCGGATCTCATACGCGGGTGTCTAAGAAGAATTGGGAGACGATTAAGAAAAAATTTGATTCATTAAAAAGCAAGGATTTTTGTGCCGCCCTTCTCCATGAACTATGGCATGCTGTTGACGCTGATATGGGCAGCTTTGACACGTCCAAAAAAGACGGCGTTAAGGTGTATGAGTTTGAAGCGGTCCTCATTCAAAACATATACCACAAAGCAAAGAAATTGGCGGAGCGTGAAACATACGGAGGGAAAAAGGTTCCCTCGGATGTAAAAGTCCCTGATGTGGTATCGCTACCGCCACCATCTCTACCCGGAACTTCCTCTACAACTCCAATCCCAACTCCAACCCCTACTCCAACCCCCACACCAACCCCAACTCCCACCCCGACACCTACGCCTCCACCGCTTCCCCCCGCAGAACCACCACCCCCGCCTCCCGCACCCACTGTGAGGAGTATGACATATGACCATGTCGTGCCCGGGGTATATAGCGAGGTCTATGTGACGGTAGTGACGCAAGCCGGAGTCCAGGTACAGGCGACCCTTAACGGACCGGGCGTTTCGTCCGCCGCCACGCAGTCCGGCGTTGCAAATGCCAGCGGCGTTGCGTCCTTTACTTGGCGAATCGGTTCCTACGGTGTCTACAGCGTATCCGGAATCGTAGCAGGGCAAAGCTTCAGTTCCAGTATCAGTGTTCAGTAAAAAATACGAGTTCAAGAAAAACCCTCTTCCCATTTCCCTCGAGCATCGTGAGTGAAAAGAAACACGGAACACTCTTTTTAGTGTTCCGTTTCTTCTGTTTCGGATGCGTCCGAGGTGCGTCGTTATGCTAAAATAAAAGGCATCGGAAAAGCCTTATGGGGTCTCACTTCTGGTTTTCTGAGCCCGAGGAGGCCAGCCACCTTGAGATAGGTTCGGAGTCTGAGGTGCATCCTCTTTCGTTCCGAGCTTGCCGAAGGATTACGGACGGACAAGTCGGATTTCAAAAACCACTATAATTACCTTAAACAGAAGAAAGATATGACAGATATCTTAAAACAAAAGAAAATATTGTTTGGCGTGATGCTTGTTGTCGTTCTCGCCGGGGCATTTAGGTTGTTCATATACGATTCTTACCGCATGCCGGATGCGGTATCGCCGGGAACAGCGGCAATTTCTGACGGGAGCACATTAACGCTGGATATTCCCGATTCCGCGCTGCCGCCTGGCGTTACGCGAGATCAGATTGTTATAGAGCCAATCCCCGTGTCTGAATTGCCGGAAAATCTTCGGGAGTTTGGTCTGTCATACGCTTTCCGGCTGGAGCCGGATGGCCTTGAGTTTTCTGAACCAATCTCCCTTACCTTACAAATTTCAACAAGTAAGGATGGTACGCTCCCGGTTCTTCTTCAAGTTCACAGAAGTGGTGAAGTAGAAGTATTAGATAATATTTTTACTGAAATTAACGAAAATGGGGAAGTTTTTGTACATGGCGCTATTTCGCACTTTAGTTATGTGGCAATTGGTTGGTTGGGAGGTTTTAGGGTATCAATGCCGAAATCTCTTGGTTCGCACAAAGTCGGAGAATCTTTTACGGTACCGGTGACATACGCAATCGAAGAAGGAACCGGGTTTAAAGCAATTGATGTGGTACTTAATCCAACTAATGCTAGCGCGTCGGGGTTTACCGGTGAATCTTTGTTTACCGCGGACGCACCCGTTGCTCCGAAAGAAATCAGGGGTCTTCCCGAGTGGAATACGAGGATGACATCTCCTCAGGAAACAGTATATGCCACGTTTTGGTGTATTGATGGTGGAAGCGGTTTTATCGAACACACAATTTACGCCGATTATAACCTTGAGGTAAGTACTAAATACGTCTCCGTATATGGCCACAAAGTAAAGAGCGGGATTTACCAGAAAATCGAATCGCCCGTTGAGTGCATAAATCAAACAGCAACCGAACCAAAGTCACCTTCAACCCCAACTCCAACTTTAACCCCAACCCCTGCTACTGCCCCCGCGCCTACGTCAACACCCCCCCCAACAACTACTTCGCCTCCAACACCTAAACCATCTTGTAATATCCCCGCCTTTCAAGCATGCGCGAACACTTTTAGTTTGCAGGGATGTATTGACGCCTGTCCGTATGTACCGATAACATGCCCGCCAGGAACTCCTCCAAATACGGATTGTAAAGAAACCGATAAGGCTTGTTCCGATGCTTGCTCGAACAAAGCCGATGCGCATATTGACAATTGCTTGGCATTGAACAATTGCACTAGGGAAGAAGTCATTGCTGGCGGCGGTGGAGCACAAAGGTAATCTATGAAAAACAACATGACAATAAAAATGATTTCGCGATTTTCCCAGGTGTTACTCATCATGGTGTTTGCGGTTGGGGTACTGAACATTCAATTCTTAGAACTCGCGCCAGTTCAAGCAGAAGAGATTCCAAAAGAGATTCCGAGTGTGATGCCCGGTGCGAGCGCGGCATGCGGCGAAGATGAATTCCGCGCCTGTATGGAAGGAAAAGCTTCCGGAATCATGGCGTGCGGTCGAGCATGTCCTTTTGGGGAAAAGCCCTGTTTGCCCGGCGATCCTCCGGGAGCCACGTGCTACGGCTACGACGAGAGTTGTCTGAATGCGTGTCCTTCGACCGCAATACAAGAATGCCGAACTAAAACGACTTGCCCGTCCGTCTCTCCGAAATCGTCATCCCCGCCGTCGCCAACGGTCTCGCCGCCAGCAACGACCCCGCCGCCAACAGCCTCTGTTAAGCCTTCGCCCCAACCTTCACCTTCGGAAGATCAAGTGTCTATTGCCAACTTTGATAATTTTGATGATTTAATGGGAATATCCGGTACTTTTTCTGATGAAGTTGTCCAATTACTTGAAAAAAAACTCCCATCGACTTTTAGAATTGTTAGTATTAAAAATACTAACAATTCCAACGTCACAGAATATTTGATTGCCGGAGATGGGGATCTGATAGGGTCGAGAATTATCCAGGAAAATGTGAATACAACCTTTGAGCCGTTTCGTTCCTTCGCTGAAACTACTACTATATTTTCAGAAGAAGAAGCAAAGGCGCAAGCGTACGACGAGCTTAGGGCTTATGAAAAAATAAAAATTCTTTTGCCATCGGGAGGGGATGATTCAGGAGGGGATGATTCCACCTCAAATCCATTTGAGTTTGTTGATGATCCCCTTGAGAACGCCTTCACGGAAGAAACAGAATCGCTTGCGGAAACCAAACCGGGGGAAAGGGGTTCATTCAAGGAAGAATGGGAACGGATGCGCGCCTTGCGACCTCCACCTGAAGATGATAACTTCCCAATATATGTTTTAGCCATTGACGGCGATGGGGAGGTTGCTATTGATGATGGATCTGGACCCGAAGACTTATATGGACGAAGCGAGCCGACGCCTATTTCGGGCGGCTATCTCCTCCCCGAAAGAGGCCATATTGCCACTGATTTTGATACAACGGTAACCCTTGTGTTGCCGGACGGAAGCACGGTCACTATAGAGGAGTTAAGTTCGATGGGAATACTCAGAAATCTTAGGCCGGGTGGACGCGAAATCGCTGAAGAAACAGAACGCAAATTCGATGAACGGGTGAAATTGGGAGAAGCGGAAGAAGACAAAAAGAATCCCTACCGTAAAATTGGACAGCCGATCCTCGAACGAGGTATTTTGCGGTTAAATGTGGAAACAGGCCGGGTGTACCTTGAACACCCTCCCGGTACGTTCGATACTGATACGGAGGTCAAGGCAGGAAACACCACCGGGGCCCCTCGTGGAACGCACTTCGGAGTTGCATATAATCCCGACACCGATGCCGCCGTTTATGAAATATACGACGGTACGATTAACGTGACGAGCGGTAAGACCGGAAAAACCGTCGCTCTTTCGTCGTCTTACGACAAACCAATTAAACGCGTTGAAATCCCAAAAAGCGGCGAATTTGTCTATAAGACCGCTATTCCGGGAGATGAGTGGCAAGAGCGCGAGGCGGCCGGAGATACGAACAACCGGTTTAGCTGGTACATTATCGGTGCGGTAGCCGCCGCGCTGTTTATTACTATATTTTTTGTTCTACAAAGAAAGGGCATTGTGCGGTCCAAGCATGGATTTGTAAATATTGTATTAATAATTACGATGGCCATGCTCGTCGGAGCTGTTGGTTATATTGTAGTCACAAAAAATAGGTCAGCGCCTGTCGTTCCCTCACAAACATCAGTAGACGCGACGCAAACCGCTAATCCAACCTCAACACCCGATCAAAGTTCCCCGATTAATAAAATAGCAAACTGGAAACTTTATCGGAATGATGAGTATGGATTTGAGTTTAGATATCCGGAAGACGTGCGTTTGGACATCAATCGTGAAGACAGCCTAAGGGTTTTTAAGAATTTTGACCGTACAAAAGATACTTGGAATAACAGCCGTACAACAGAAAATATTCAGCGGATAAACATCGCGGAGTATATACGTATATACGAAAAGTACGGCCCCAATCCTGTGTTTAGCGTACAAACTATCGGAGCAAATAAATCAATAATCATGGAAGGCGCTTGGTTAACAATAGATCATTGCGGCACAAGATTCAGTAACGCAGAGACCGTAACATTTAAGGGGTACAAAGCCGAAAAGGTAATAGATCATCTTGAAGTGTTTGGGGAAAATGGACCATATATCGCGGAAGAACTTTTTCAATATTGTTTAAATTATCCTTTGAGCCCGATTATTATCGACTTCCATAGTGACATAGGAGAATTGATTTTCTCTACTTTTAAATTTATTAAATAGCAACTCAATAATATCCCCAGTCAAATGTTTCGCCCTCCCGAGTCCAAGCAGCGGTTTTGACAACGGGCGCTGGCTGGGTATTGTTACGTGGGAAAAAATTAAAGAGAGTGTGAATACTCTCAATTACATCGATTGAAAAACGCCCGATAATTATCGGAGCGGTTCATTCCTCGTCCGGATACTCGTCAAAGTAAGTTCGGATTTTAACCAAAATGCGGTGTCTGTTTGAAAATATCCGAACGGAACTGACTGGGCTCGGCGGGCGGAATTCCCCCCACACCTTCTCCGCGCGGACAAAATGCAAAAACAAAAGTTAGCCGAGGTTTTGCCAAATCCTTTTCCCCAGAAAATAGTTTTGGCAAAACCGAGTCCGCATTTCGCCCCGCCACACTGCCCAGAAACTTCTTGGGCAGAACCCCGAAAGAAAAACACCCTTTCCTTTTTCAAAAAAAATTTCACCCCCGCCAAATCAGAAATGCAAGAAGTGTTTTTTCTTTCGGGGTTGCTGGCGTAATCGCCAGTGCGTGGGGCTTTCTCCGAGCGTACTATTTAGTTTCGCTTCACCACGCGCTCCGCGCGTGGCACATTAGTCGGGGTTCTGCTGGAAATGAGTCCGAACTTTTTGGTATAATGACCACTAATATATGAACTGCGGCTTACTTTTAGGGTAATTTGCAGTATAGAAACGAATAAAAAAACCTACAAAAGGAGAATATTTGAGGATTTTGTTAAAATCCCGGATGCGAAATGCCGGATAAATATATAATGACCAAAACATTGACATAATCGTATCATTTTGATACGATTATTTAGTATAAACGATACGATTATGATTAAAATTAGCGCGAAACATCAGAAAATACTTGGTTTGTTCCTTCGGCATGATTTTTTGAGTTCTTCGGATGTTCACGGCCGGCTATCTAAAGAGGGCGAGGAAACGTCGCTTGTAACTGTCAAGCGGGAGCTGTCTCGCATGGTCGCGTCAGGACTTTTGACCGCTTTTGGCCGCGGCAGATCGCGCGCGTACGGCATCAGTATTTTGGGGCGTGTTTTCAGCGAAGTGGACGCGAACAGTTACTGCGCCATGGAACCGGACAGGCGCTACGGGCTCGCGAATTTTAACTTTGACCTTTTGCCGTCGTTCCCGTCTGATATTTTCACTCCCGCCGAGCTTGCAACGCTTGAAGGGGCAACCGGCGAGTATCGCGAACGAACTGCCAATTTACCGCAAGCCATTGAAAAAAAAGAATTGGAGCGGCTCACCATAGAACTGTCCTGGAAATCATCAAAAATTGAGGGAAATACTTATACTCTTCTGGACACGGAGAAACTTATTTTAGAGCACAAGGAAGCTCTCGGGCATGACAAAAAAGAAGCTCGCATGATCCTTAATCACAAGGACGCGTTCACGTTTGTACACGAAAACAAAAAAGAGTTTCGCGCCCTGACACGCGCCAATCTTGAACAACTGCATGGCATACTAGTGAAAGACCTAAGCGTAAGCACGGGGTTACGCCAAAAACCGGTCGGTGTAACCGGCTCTAAATATCGGCCGCTCGATAATGTGCATCAGATTAAAGAGGCGGTAGAGTCGCTTGCGACCGCAGCGGCAAGGGCAGAGACCCCATACGAGAAAGCGCTCCTGGTATTGCTCGGTGTAAGTTATATTCAGCCTTTTGATGACGGCAACAAGCGCACCGCGCGCATTATGGCAAACGCGATACTTCTCGCGCACGACTGCGCGCCTCTTTCGTATCGAAGCGTGGAGGAAAAAGACTATCGGGAAGCAACCCTTGTATTTTACGAGGTTAATTCAATCGCGCCGTTTAAAAATATCTTCATTGAGCAATATGTGTTTGCCGCGAAAAATTACGCGGTGAAATAAATTCACCCGGTAATAAGCGGTAAAATTGTGGGGGGTTTATTTCGCGATTTCTCATTTGTCGTCATTTTCCATTTTCATACTCATGCTCATTTTTCGGCTATATTCGGATATAATCCGCCATAGTCGTTATATACGACTTGGGCTC
>Ga0209541_10017663_pt1 | contig 10405 bp, 8 predicted proteins | sample RifCSPlowO2_01_FD_184027 | JGI IMG/M metagenome (GOLD analysis project Ga0209541, IMG submission 184027) | Groundwater microbial communities from Rifle, Colorado - Rifle CSP2_plank lowO2_0.1 (SPAdes) (version 2) | ecosystem: Environmental > Aquatic > Deep subsurface > Groundwater | place: Rifle... | reverse complement strand
CTCTAAAATCATAGTGACAGAAGTTGATCCAATCAAGGCACTAGAAGCCCACATGGATGGATTTGAGGTAATGCAAATGAATCAGGCTGCAAGGATTGGGGATATCTTTGTTACATGTACAGGAATGACTAGTGTGATAAGAAAAGAACACATACTAAAGATGAAAGACGGTGCAATACTTGGAAATGTAGGTCATTTTGATGTAGAAATTGACAGTAACTTTCTTTTGAGAAAATCAAAGTTAGTTAGAGAAGTAAGGCCAAACCTTGATGAATGTGTGTTGCAGAATGGCAAGAAAATATACCTGATAGGGAAAGGACGGCTAGCTAATTTAGTTGCAGCAGAAGGTCACCCTCCTGAGGTCATGGCCCAGTCATTTTCAAACCAGCTACTTTCTATTCTATACATCCTAAAAAATCATAAAAAACTAGAAAATAAGGTAATGAAAGTTCCACAAGAAATTGACAAACAGGTTGCAGTAGATGCACTAGAAGCAATGGATGTTAAAACAGACAAGCTTACAAAAGAACAGATTTCATATATGAATAGATGGTAGCTTCTTAAGCTACATTAATTTTCAAACTAGTATGAGAGACAAGGCAATAATTACAAGTGCGCTTCCATACGCTAACGGTGAAATTCACCTTGGTCATGTTGCATCAACTTACCTTCCAGCCGATATAACAACAAGGTTTCTAAAGCAAAAAGGAGTTGAAGCCTATTACATTTGTGCATCAGATGATTTTGGTACTCCGATTTTAATTCAGGCAGAAAAGGAAAAAAAAAGTCCACAAGAGTATGTGGAATATTGGAACAAGCGTGATTATGAAGACTTTACCGCTTTTGATATTGATTTTGATTTTTTTTACAAGACAAGCTCAAATGAAAATATCGAATTTGTCCAAGCTGTTTTTAAAAAGTTATCCGAAGCTGGCCATATCTATGAAAAAGATATCATCCAGTTTTACTGTAATACTGATAAAAAATTCCTTCCTGACAGATATGTAATAGGGATCTGTCCTTATTGTAAAGCCAAGGATCAATACTCTGATCTTTGTGAAAAATGTGGTAGAGTTCCAGAAGAAATCGAAAACCCAAAATGTGCCCTGTGTCATAATCCTCCCGTAAAGGAGCAAACAAAACACTACTTTTTCAAACTCAAAAACTTTTCAGAAGAACTTTACAAATGGCTTGATGAAAACCACAGCCTACAAAAAGATGTAAAAAAATATGTCCAAAACTGGATAAAAGGTGGGCTAGTTGACTGGGACATAACGCGAGATATCTCGTGGGGTGTTCCAATACCACTAGATGGTGCAAAGGGGAAGGTGTTTTATGGCTGGTTTGACAATCATCTAGCCTACATTTCATCTGCCATAAAATTTCTAAATGACAAAGGACTAGATGGGAAAAAGTTTTGGAATTCTGCTGATATCTACCACTTTATAGGAAAAGACATTGTATATCATCACTATCTTTTCTTGCCTGCAATGAGGATTGGAATCAAAAAAGAGTACAAACTCCCTGACTATATCCCAACACGTGGCCATCTTACATTACAGTCGAAAAAAATATCAAAGAGTCGTAACTGGTACATTGGATTAAAAGAGTTTTTAGAATATTATCCTGCTGACTATTTACGATTCTATCTTGTTTCTATAACTCCATATTCGCAGGATGACTTGAATTTTGACTGGGATGACTTTGCGACTAAAATAAATTCAGAATTGATTGGGAACCTTGGAAACCTGGTTAATCGTGCACTTGGGTTTGCAAAAAAAAGCTTTGATGGAAAAATACCTGGACCAGAAGGCTCTGGCAATCATGATAAAGAAGCAGAAGAAAAAATAAAAAAACTATCTTCAGAAGTTGGCAATTTAATGGAACAAAATCATCTTGATAGAGCAGTAAAAAAGATTCTTGAGTTTACAGCATACTTTAATCAATATTTCCAGCACAAAGAACCATGGAAAAACGGTAGCGATAGTAAAACTACGGTATATCTCTCTACAAACGCAGTTGCAAGTCTTGCAATAGTTTTGTATCCTTTTTTGCCATCTTCAGCAGAAAAGATTTGGTCGCAACTTGCAATGAATAGCAAAATCTCAGAACAATCATGGGACTCGGCATCTGATCTTCTGATAAAAAAAGATCATAAGATTGGTAACGTATCTCCATTGTTTTCAAAAGTTGAAGAATCAGATATTCAAAACCACAAAAAGAAATTTCAAAGCTAAAATTTGTAAATAAATGAAACAAGTTCCACATGTTTCTACACGAGGATATTATGATCTTTTAACTGGAAAGAAACTAAAAAACAATTCATACCATCTTTATCCTACAAAATATTTTGCAAATCTATCCGTTCCTCAAGTTGTTATTATGGTGCATGGCTTACGCAACAACAAACAAGATGCTGCCTCAAAATTTATTATTGTAAAAAAACGACTTGTACAACTGTACTATAACCACCCAGTTATAGGATATAGCTATGATTCAAACACAAAAGGTGCACATGTTAAAAAAACTACTTTTAGAGCAATTCATGTAGGGCAAAAAATTGCAGAACAAAATGGTAAACACTTGGCACAATTTATTTTAGATTTTAAGAAAAAAAATCCAAGAACAAAGATACGCCTTATGGGCCATTCATTAGGATCACAGGTAATTTTAAGCGCAATAAGCGCACTTTTTTCAAAGAAAAACACAAAAAACATTATTGAAAGTGTTCATTTCTTTGGAGCGTCAATTGCTGATGATTCCATGAATGCAAAAAAAGATGGCAAATATGTACAAAAGATTGTTCATAAAAAAATTAAAAATTACTATTGTACTTCTGATGAGGTGCTAAAAGAGTCAGAAAAAGAAATCTCTGTAAGATCACCGATTGGACTTTATGGCACAAGAGGCAAAACGATCTCAAAGTATTCACAAAAAAGAGTTTTTCCTAAAAATCACAGATTTGTAAGCTATGCAACCACACTAAAATCATTTCCATAAAAATTTCTGACTTGATAACTTAATACATAATTAAATAAATTAAGGCCTATTGAGAACACGAATTTCGTGGATTTGTGTATTAACATTTGTACTAATAACTAGCTTGTATGTGTTTGCCACAGCAAATGGCGAAAAAGAAAACACATCAAATTACGGAACAATCGAGATTGATAACGATTCATTTTCTATAAAAGAAGATCAAATAACTATCATGCAAATTACAGGTAAAATTGTAAATTCTTCACGTGGAGCAAGACTGTCGTTGTTTATTGACAAGCCAGATGGTTCCACAATAGAAACAAAAACACTCCCTAATAGTAATGGGGAATATTCTACAAGCCTTTTATTTGATGCAAATTGGGGGGCTGGAAGTTATTCTATACATGCAGTTTATCTTGGAAATCCGATTGGTACTGTAACCTTTGTAATTAATGATGTTGAAGGCCCAAACATCATTACAACCTCAAGAATTGGAATCATAAACATAGAAAAAGAAGAATACTTTATTTCAAAAAATGGAACAGCTATTGTTGAAATTTATGGTAACGTTATAGAATACCACGAAGACATTCCGATCATATTTGTCATCAAAAAGCCTGACGGTACAACCCAAGACTTTTCTGCCAAGGTGGAAATAACAAGTGATTTTAAAACACGAATTACAATAAAAGATGATTGGTTACCAGGAGCCTATGAAGTTAGTGCAAGTTATGACAATAAAGATCTAGGAAAGGTTTCATTCGTTGTAAATAATCTAGGCTCAAGTGAATCTGAGATACAGATTCCACAATGGATTAAAACTAACGCTGGATGGTGGGCCTCAAACCAGATAGATAACAATGATTTTGTTAAAGGAATTGAATATCTCATTAATGCAAAAATACTAAAAATCCCTCAAACCCCTCAAGACGACTCAGAGGTAGAATCCCAACAAATTCCATCTTGGTTACAAAAAAATGCTGGCTGGTGGTCTGAAGGATTGCTTTCAGATGAAGAGTTTGTAAAAGGAGTGCAATATCTAATACAAAAAAATATAGTGAAAGTTTCAAAATAAGCAATGTCTCAATATTGATCTACAACATTGAATTAGCAGTAGCTTTTTGTTAAAATAATGAAATCTGTTAACTTTGTAGTTTTAGGCGAGCAATCAATTGCTGATGAATTTGGAAAGAAAGGAACAAAAACCGATATTACATTGTATGATAGAAAAGAGTCTGAGATTATTCGAACATGGGTTGCTCCAAATGGGTTTCCTGATAAAATACAGCCACTTTTTCAGGCAATTAGCCTTGCAGAATACATAATATTCTATGTAGGTTCACTAGACAAATTTACTGGGGAACAAATCATTGCGCTTGATCTATTAAAGAAAAGAGAAGGCATACTTAGTCATACATATGAAGTGGACGAAAATCGATTAAAGGCAATGATCAATGGAACTGTACTTGAACACTATAATCTAGTAAATTCATCAGATCTAAAACAAGCCCTTGATAAACTTGAACCAATCTCAAAAAATGGTAAAACAAAAATTGTAATTGACCATTGCTTTGATGTAAAAGGCGTTGGAACCGTAGTTTTAGGTAAAGTTGTACAGGGCAAAGTAAAACAATATGATACACTGAAACTTTTGCCCGCAGGAATTGAAGTAGTTGTAAAATCTATTCAAATGCATGATGAGCCTTCTACTGAAGCTGTCTCACCTGCACGAGTTGGTCTTTCACTCAAAGGAGCAAAACCAGGTGAGATAAACAGAGGCGATATTTTGTGTGAAGATCCTACTTTGTATAAAATAAAATCTGAAATCGAACTTGATTTTAAGAAAAATCCTTTCTATAAAGGTGAAATTTCAGAAAATCAGATGTGTTTGGTAAGCATAGATATGCAAATAAAGGCTGCCAAGTTTGTCTCTGTCAACCCTGTAAAACTAAGATTAGATAAACCTGCAGTATTTGATAATGATATATGTGTAATACTAAAACCTGATTCTGAGAATATCAGAATTCTTGGAAGTGGTACTAGCAGATAATTCCATTTGTACTGTGCATATTTTTTTAATAACAGAAAACAAACTGTAGTTTGTAAATAAACATTTGATAACCAAAGACAAAAACTAGTTAAGCCAGTTATAATAATCAATGAAATTTGACCAGGCAAATCGTATTAGAATAATAACACGGTCAGGTACAAAACCTCAGGTGTTTTAAAATTGAAAGGACTACGAGCGTGCCCCATCTGTCCAAACTGTGGCTCAAAAAAGTTTGAGCGCTTAAATGATAAAGTCAGATGCCTCATTTGCAATAAAACACTGTCAATATAGCTTGTTAGTTTTTATTTACAATATTTTTTAGAATCAAACATGGCAAAAATATGGAAAGATAACGATGTAAGTCTTGATCCAATAAAAAATGAAACAATTGCAGTTCTAGGATATGGAATTCAGGGGGATGCACAGGCAAACAACCTGCGTGATTCTGGCGTTAAGGTAATTGTAGGTCTAAAGAAAGATGGTCAAAGTTGGAAAAAAGCAAAACAGGATGGACACGTTGTAATGTCGGTTGCAAAGGCCTGCAAAGAAGCAGATATCATCCATGTTTTGATCCCTGACATGCTTCAGGCTCAAGTGTATAAAGACGAAATTGAGCCAAATCTATCAAAAGGAAACGCATTATCATTTTCTCATGCTGCTGCAATTCATTGGAAATGGATTAAGGCGCCACACTTTGTTGATATTATAATGATTGCGCCAAAGGGACCTGGATCCAAAGTAAGAGAAACATATCTTGATGGTTTTGGCACTCCCTCAATTGTCGCAGTACATCAAGACTATACAAAAAGAGCATGGAATAGAACCCTTGGAATAGCAAAAGGAATAGGGAGCACCAGAGCAGGTGTAATACAAACTACCTTTCAAGAAGAAGTCGAAACAGATTGGTTTGGAGAACAAGCAGATCTTTGTGGCGGTGCAGCTTCGATGATTACAAATTCATTTGAAACACTTGTTGAGGCAGGATATCAGCCAGAAATAGCATACTTTGAGGTCTTACACGAGCTCAAACTTATTGTAGACATGATTCAGCGATATGGCATTGCAGGAATGTACAGACGTGTAAGTGAAACCGCAAGATATGGTGGACTAACAAGGGGCCCAGTTGTAATGAACAGTGAAACAAAGGCTAGAATGAAAAAAGTACTTGAAATGATAAAGGATGGTACGTTTAATGAGGAGTGGGTAAGTGACTACAAAAAAAATGGCAAAAATGCTTTTGATAGATACATGAAGGATCTAGAGTCTCATCAAATAGAACAAGTTGGTAAAAAAATGCGTCACATGATGTGGCCTGATTCAACAGAATAAATTCTAAATTTTTCTAAGCTTTGTAACTTGTTTTTCTATGTGATCTATTACTGTAGGAAGTGGTGTTCCGGGTCCAAACACACCGTTTATTCCTGCCTTTTCTAATCCTTTTTTGTCTTCATCTGGAATAACTCCACCGCCAACTACTAGAACATCATTAATCTCTTTTTGTTTTAGACATTTTATCACTCTTGGAAACAATGTATTATGTGCTCCATTAAGAAGGCTTAGCGCAACAACATCTACGTCTTCGTCTTCTGCAATCTGAGCAATTCTCTCAGGCGTTGCAAAAAGTCCTGAATAAATTACCTCCATTCCGGCATCTCTAAACGCTTTACATAAAACAAGTGCACCTCTATCATGCCCATCTAGACCTAGTTTAGCTACAAGAATTTTGATTTTACGAGATGTAGTTTTTTGTTTCATACTATTGTTGTGCGGCTTTCTTTATTTTAAAACCTTTATTTGTATTTCACAGAATTTTTGCTGGCAAATCTAATAAATCCATCATTTTTAATCCAATACATTGAGCACTCATTCAAAAAACTACGAATTAGAGGTTGAACGCGATTTTGGTAATTTAATATTTAAAGGAAGAATCAGAGATCCAAATCAAGAAATTTTCTAGTCCAAAAATATCATGAACAAAAAAATCATTGTATCTATTTTTGGGGGGGTGATAATTATATTGAGTTTGGCAATCTACCCAAATTTCAATACAATAGATCAAAACATTTTGGAGCAAACATTTGTGATAAGCGCTGTGTATTTTGAAAATGATGGGTATGCTGAAATAAGTTTTTTTGATAAATCCAGTAAGACAAAACATATTGCACTTGAGATACTGGGAATGCCAGAATCATTTCATAAAGAATACGTATCTGCAACTTTTGTTGAAAAAATCCCACTCCTAGTTCCTAAATACGGCTGGCAAAGCATTCCTGTAACGCTATTGATAGAACATGAAGAATTTGGAAAGATTGGAATTAAAACTGAAATAAGGCCAATCGGAGAGGTCCCTGCAAAGATAATTTTTAGCAAACTAGATGTCTAAATGTTGTTTATTTTTTAACAAAATATTTTATTGCGTTGATAAATTCCTTCATACTTATTTTTTCATCTAATGCCCACTTTGCAAGTGAATTCTTTGCCCAATTTGGAAGATCTGGCTCTGAATCAACTTTGATATTTAAAACACTCAATAACTCAGAATCGGATGCAGATGTAACATGATATCCTGCCCACTTTTGAATAGTCTCTTTTTGATCAGGAGCCATTACATCTACTCCAGGCTCCATAGTCTCTACTCCAGGCTCTGGTGTAGGTTCTACTGCTTGAGTTTCAACAGAGTTGGCTTTACTTAATTCATCTTTAGCTTCATCAAGTGCTTCTTGCGCAGCTTTAGCTTCAAGGCTATCAGTTCCATACTTTTCTGTTGCTGCAACTACTGCTAGTTCTTTTTCTTGTACCTTTTGTATAGCCTCAGCTACGACAGTATCTTTTTGTTGCATTGTAGCCTCATTCTCTACTTTATCAAGCGCTTCTTGCGCAATCTTAGCCTCTTCTTTCACTACATCAAGCGCTTCTTGCGCAACCTCTGCCTCATTCTCTATTTTATCAAGTGCTTTTTGTGCTAGTTGCGTCTCGGTACTTGCAGTTCCATACTTTGATATTGCGTAGACTAGAGCGAGTTCTTTTTCTTTAACTTCCTGTAGAGTCTCAACCACCACTTCCTCTTTTTCTTGGACCTCTTGCAATATCTTATCTAACGTTGCCTCTTTTTGTTGTTTTGTTGCCTCTGCTTTAGGATCTATTACCGCAAATGCGTCAAGAACTGTTGATGTCATTCCATTTCTGTCATTATCCCAGGTAACTATGATGAGATTTGATTTTTGCATCGGTTTTGCAAATGTGATATAAAACGAAGTTTCAAACTTGTCGCCCTTTGTAGCAGTTGAGGTATAAGCTTCATCTATAAATCCACGAGGATCATGTATCTCAATATCACGATTCTTTTCAAACACTATCCATGTATCGCTTTTATGTGTTTCAGTACCTGTAGCTCCATACAGGTTCATGTAAAGGGCAACATGTTGAACATTTTGAGGTCCAATGTTTTCACTCATCAATAACCTGAATGGAACCTGAGTTCCTATATTGACTGTAGCAGTCTCGGTTTTTTCGTTATAGTGTCCTAACTTTGGAAATACGGTGCTGCCAATAACAAGTGGGTTTTCGCCCTCATTGAAATTTTGTGTAAAGGACGGTCCTTCTATATCCATAAATCCTCCACCTGTTTTTCGAACAAAGGAATAAAATGTACTCAAATGCTTTGTCCAAACAACTAGATTTCCATCACTACTGAACTTACATGCTTCATCTGGGCCAAGCTGCGCGTCAACCGTAGTAAAGTCAGAACCAAGACATGTTAAAGTGATCTCTGTTACGATACCATTTTTATCAATTAATGCAGCATTCTGTCCTGCATGTCCAGCAAATGTTATTCTAACCGGGTCGTCTAAGGTAAAATCAATGCCAGTAGCTCCAAGGCGAATGGCTAGAGTTGTTACGTCTCCACCACCAGCACCACTTGTGAGGCCAAGGAACAGTGGAGCTTCAAAACTTCCGTCCCAGTCTCCAGTGTCGGCAGTGATCGTAGTTCCGCCAGTAATTAATATGGTGGCCCCAATGCCGTTATCAGTAAAAGAAATGTCCCTTGTAGTAGTTATTTGATCTTCCCCCCCAACAGTGACAATCGGAGCAATTTCTGTAAAATCAATCTCGCCACTGGTACTAGTACTGAGTGGGACTGTAACTACTCCATCTGTAACTGTAAATGTCAATCCTGAAAGAAGATCTGCTGATACGGCATTACCTCCCTGTGTTGTTGGAAGAAATCCTGAAAAAAGCTGAAAACTGGTACTGCTCAAAAATCCTGCTATCTGACCTACGGTACTTAACAACTTAAAGCCAGAACTTGTACTGTTTGTTCCTCCATTAATTCCACTTGATTCAAGTGAGACTGCCCCATAGCTTGGAGGCAACAGCGAAATTAAGATTAAACCAAGAACTGCAAACACGATCAAGTTTATTTTTATTTTCAAATCTACCCTAGCATTTTAACTCAAAATAGTTATATAATAGGTTTTCAGTCAAACTGTTGTGCGTTGGCATGGCTATATTTTGGTAGGATTACTAGTAGTTACTCTGACCACTTCTCAGGTATTTGCAGCTTCGCCTAGTCAAGTGGTTACATTTCAAGGACTCTTAAAAAATAGTGACGGGGTTCTTGTCAACACACAAAAAGACATTACATTTAGACTATACACCCTAGCAACTGGTGGAAGTGCAGATAGTACAGGAGCTAATACCAATAAGAGATGTCCTGATTCCACATTATCTGCATTTTGTGTTTGGCAAGAAAATCAAACAAATATTGGTGTAGTAAACGGAATTTTTACAGTTACACTTGGAAACCAAACATCACTTAATCGTATAAACTTTACAAATGCACTATATCTTGAAGTTATAGTAAGAGATTACACGGGTGGCATTGCTACCACACATGCACGAGCAAGCTATGGTAATGATGAACCACTTAGTCCGAGAATAAACTTTACCTCATCCCCATATGCAATTTCTGCTATGAAGGCTACTCTGAGCAACAGCACAAGTGGATTTGATTTTAACAGACTAGAATTAAACAATGTAACAAAAGGATTCCAGATTTTAAACTTTACAACTGTAAGAAATGTGGTAAATGATGTTTTGCTATTAAATGCCTCCTTGACATCTGGCAGCGGCGCTCCACTAGCCGGCTTTGGTAGTGGAATCAGATTTGGTGCAAATACTACAAACAGTCCTGAACATCTTGAAATTGGTTCACTAAGTGCAATGTTTACAGATCCAACAGATGGCACTGAAGATTCCAAGCTCCAGTTTAATGTGACACTTAATGGAGTGCCTGGAACAAAGATGGAGCTAGACAGTTCAGGAATTCTTACCGTAGGAGCACTACTGGCAGAAACCGGCATTGATGTTACAACC
>Ga0209541_10017662_pt1 | contig 10405 bp, 14 predicted proteins | sample RifCSPlowO2_01_FD_184027 | JGI IMG/M metagenome (GOLD analysis project Ga0209541, IMG submission 184027) | Groundwater microbial communities from Rifle, Colorado - Rifle CSP2_plank lowO2_0.1 (SPAdes) (version 2) | ecosystem: Environmental > Aquatic > Deep subsurface > Groundwater | place... | reverse complement strand
ATAGAATATTCATTCGGACAATTTTTAAGTAAAGGGGCAGTACATTTATAATCTAAAGTGAATAATATAATGGTTATCAATAAAAATATTCCGACCCCAATCAATCCTCCCTTAACCCAAGTTTTCATTTTTTATTTTCCATTACAATGCAGAAAAATTTACCTTGAAAGGAAGTTTTATTTCAATGTCCTGTAATGATTTTGCTCTCTCCCTGAAATTAAGAATCCCTATTCCTATTATTTCGTTTGTTTTATTATCTCTAAAGAGCGTTATATCATCATCTATTTCTTCGCCATAATTTGGTTTGGAGTCCCCTACAAAAAGCGTCAAATAATCTCCTTCCTCGTCATAATAAATACACATTTGTTTTTCCATTATCTCATATCCTTCACAAAATGTGATGTTATAACAAAACCCTCATCATTTAAATATCTAACGATAGTCTTCAAAAATTTCGCGGGCGACTTCTTATATTTAAAATACTGGTAATAAAAATATTTATTATTTGTCATATCAACAATCTTTAACGGCTTTTCCAAAGAGAGTTTTACTTCATCTTCCAAAACATCTGGATGATCCATATTAATATGACTCCATTACTTCCTCGTTAACCTTATCTTTCGTCCAGATTTATCAGCAACTTCAAAAATATAATTATTCATAAAAATAAAAGCGAGAATATGTTTTTAATTATTTGTTTAGGATATCACCTCTTTTTTGTTGAACAAATATGTAGAAATTCTTTTTTGAATACCAATGGGGCATTGTTGCTCAATTCATATTCAGATACTAAGTTGATTATTCCAAAATAAATCTCGCGAGTTGACGAGTGAGTAATTTCACGATAGTAGTTTAAAAAATTAATTATTATTTCTTTCTGAATTTTCCAACGAGAAAACCTATGATGGCGCCGAGGATGAAGAATTCTAAAATAACTAAAACAAAAGAAAGATAAATGCACCCGATTGGATCATTAGAAAAACATTGATTTGAGAAAGGAGAAATTATTAATCTTGATATTTGCCATCTAATTTCTGAACAATTATCAGGGCATCCAAAAGAAATAAGAATATGGATAATTAAATAGACAATCCCAATTCCACCTCCAATCAATCCTCCTTTAAACCAAGTTTTCATTTTATCCTCTTTTATTCAAAGCTCACTTTAACCGGAACTTTTTTCAAAATATCTTTAATATCATGTGAATGATTTTTAAAGTTTAAGATTCCAATTCCTATAATTTTTCCATCTTCGCTTTTTCTCAAATAAACATCTTCATCAACATCTTCAACATAACTTTCATGAGGGGGGTTTACTATGGTTATCTCTAAGAAATCTCCTTCTTCGTCATAATAAATATCTATTGGACCTTCCATTTTAATTTAAATTCCTTACAAAATGTGATGTTATAACAAAGCCGTCGCCGTTTAAATATTTAACTAAAACTCTCAAATATTTCTCAGGATGCTTTCTGTTTTTTTGATAAGAATAATACCTTCTCAATTCTCCAGATTGTTGTATAATAATCTTTAAAGGATGAACCAATGTTTCTTTTATCTCTTCAAGATAATTAACTATCTCTCCGTGATTTTTAATCATATGAGCCCATTGTGTCTTCGTCAATCTTATCTTTCTTCCACTTTTATCAGCAACTTCAAAAACATTATTGGACATTAAAAGAAAAAGGCAATGATGTTTTTAATTTTATTGATATTAACTTGCTTCAAAGTCGCAAGAACTTTTTTGGATATCACCTATTTTTCAAAACAAAATTTATTTTCTGAAGAACAGTTTCTTTTCACAAACAAAGTGGCATTGTTTCTCAATCAATATTCAAATACGACGTTGATTATCACATATCAAATCTCGCGAGCTTGCGAGCGAGCAAATTCACGATAGTAGTTTAAATTATTGATAACAAGTCGTGGGCTCGAGCAGATTTCGTAGCCGTTAATTACTCTTTCTTTCTAAACTTTCCAACGAGGAAGCCGATGAAGGTGCCGATGATGAATAACAAAATTAGGTAAATAAAATTTGGAATAGCAGTATTACAACCACACGAATCTCCAGTACATTTAGGAAAAACAAAGGTATTACAATAATAATTGACAATTGGAAAACTCGGAATAGCTAACCATTCTATCACCGGAATTTGCATCATTATAGAAATGAAAGTTATTATCCCAATTACACCTCCAATCAATCCTCCTTTAATCCAAGCTTTCATCTCACTTCACCGCTTTCATTTCTTTCCAAGCCAAATCAAATAATTGCTCGAGGGTATTCGCAAAGAATTCAGTATTAATCCAAACACCAATATCATAATTAGGATGAAATTTATCATCATCAAGAAGCATAAACATTATTTGATTGCTATCTATTATAACAAATCTGGCTTTAATATTTTTCATATCTCTAACTTCGGCAACTTTTCCAAAATCTTTTGCATACTTTAAATTGTCTTTAGTTATCGGCGCTGCAACTCTTATTTTAACACCACGTTTTTTACACTTTTCTAATGAGGGCATAATAGCTTCGAACTTTCTACTTAATCCCTCTGCTGTTGTAACAATAGTAACTGTTTTTTCCGCATCACCTACCATCATATCAAGATGATTATACAAATTTTGTCTTCCCCTCATACTTCCAGAAAGGTCTGAGGGCTCAACAAATTTTATTCCCTGCGTAAAAAGTGTATTTAATTCTCCAAGAACTTCATCACCCTTTAAATTTTCTAATCGTTTAGATCTTTCTTGAGCATCTCTAACTAAATTTTTCTTAACTCTATCAACAACTTCTTCAGGTTTTAACGCAACAAACTTAATTGGCTTCCCAAGTTTCATAACAATGAATCCTTTCTTCTCTAAACTCTCTAAAATATCATAGGTTCTACTTCTTGGAACATCAGAAATGTTACTTAACTCTCCGGCAGTTGAAGTTCCACGCGATAATAATGCAGTCCAAACTTTCACCTCATAAAGATTCAAATCGAAAATCTTTCTTAATCTGCTCAAAAATTCATCTTTTACAATCATTTTACTATCTCCATCATACCCATTCTTATTTTTAAATATTGTTATGATTAAAGAGTAAACATAATGAATTACTTGTTGGTAGTTAATAGATTGTACTTCTCCAACGACATCTTTACGATATAACCACTATAGTTCCCCTTTTATCTTTTATTTTGAAGTCGGTCTTGTTTTTAAATGTTTCCTTAACTGTAGTAACAAATTCTATTTTTTTAGAATTAGTCCTCTCAGCGACGAAGTTTTTCTGTTTTTCTAAAATATTTTTAAAATTATCGTCAGAAATTATAATTAATTCAATTACATCTTTTTTTTCTAATCCTAATGTTTTTCTAAATGCCTGAACTTGTCTAGACAATTCTCGGGCATAACCTTCTGATTCAAGCTCAGGAGTTTGCTTTGTATCCAATTCTACAACTAATTCAGTGCCTTTATGAGCAGGAGCTTTATATTCAATATTTTTAACATTCAACTGACTTAAAATAATATCATTATAATCTTTATATTTTCCTTTTCCATCAACATAAACAATAACTTTCTCCAAGGGCCACTTCAATCCAATTTGAACTTTATCTCTTTCAGCCAAACCTTTTTCAATAACATCTAAAACCTTTTTCATTTCATCCTCAAGTTTTACATTCATTTTTTTCTTATCTATTTTTGGCCAATTACTTAAATGGACACTTTCTTTATTTTTAGAAAATTCAGAATAAATAAATTCAGAAATATAAGGTGCAAATGGGGCAAGCAATAAAGAAACTTTTTCTAAAACTTCTCCAATTATTTCTTTTGTATCTCCTCTATCTCTTGTCATTTTAATATATCTTCTAGAAAAATCATTTACAACAAAATTTTGAATCTTCTCATAAGGGAGATTTATAGAATAATTATCTAAATCTTTTGTTACATCTTGAATTAAATTATTTAATTTACTTAAAATCCATTTATCTTCAATTTGCAAATTATTTTTTTTATTTTCTAATTGATTATAGAATTTATGAGAATTATATAACACTGTCAAGAATGGAATTACTAACTCTTTCATCAATTCATAAGAAAATCTTTTTTGATTACCTGCATCAGTTGTACAAAATTGCAATCTTATAGCATCAATACCTACTTTATCAATAATTTCTCTAGGTTTTATTATATTTCCTTTAGACTTTGACATTTTTTCCCCCTTTTCATCGACGATATGTCCTGCACAAATTACATTTTTATACGCAGGTTTATTGAATAAAATCGTAGACAAAACATGAAGAGTATAAAACCATCCCCTTGTTTGATCTATTGCCTCTGATATAAAATCATAAGGGAATCTATTTTCAAATTCTTTTTTATTCTCAAATGGATAATGAAACTGCGCAAATGAAGCACTTCCAGAATCATACCAACAATCTATTACATCCGGAATTCTTGACATTTCTTTACCGCAACCACATTTCAACTTAACATCATCTATCCAAGGCTTATGCAAATCTACTTTATCAGAAATCTTTTTTGAGGACTCTTTTTTTAATTCGTCAATACTTCCAATTATTTTTTCTTTTCCACATTTCTTATCCTCGCATCTCCATATTGGAAGGGGAGTTCCCCAAAATTTAAATCTAGATAAAGCCCAATCTTTTGCACCTTCAAGCCATTTTCCAAATCTCCCATCTTTTATATTTGAAGGATACCAATTTATTTTTTTATTTAATAAAATCATCTTATTCCTAAATTCAGTAACTTTTACAAACCAAGAATTAATTGCATAATACAATAAAGGTGAATCGCATCTCCAACAAAATGGATAACTATGGAGAGTTTTATCAACTTTGTAAAGCAAATGTCTAGATTTTAAATCCTCTTTAATATCTTTCTCGGCACTCTTCACAAACATCCCTTTAAATTTAGGAACAAACTCTAAAAATTTTCCATCCTCTCCAACAGTATGTACCGCCGGTAAACCTTCTTTCATCCCAACATTGTAATCATCCTCCCCATACATAACAGCAGTATGAACAACTCCCGTACCATCTTCTGTCGTTACAAAATCTGCAGAAATAATTTTATGAGAATTTTCATTTTGAGTTTCTTTTATATCAAATAATGGCTCATATTCTAATCCAACAAGTTTATTTCCATTCATTTCTTCAAGAATTTTATATTTTCCATGCAAAACTTCAATCCTATCTTTACCCAAAATTAATTTATCTCCATCTTCAAGTTGAACTTTTACATATTTTATATTGCCTCCAACTGCAAGAGCTACATTCCCTGGCAAAGTCCAAGGTGTTGTCGTCCAAGCTAAAATATATTCATCTTTCTTTCCCTTTAATTTAAATGCAATATAAACAGATTCTTCCTTAACATCTTTATAGCCCAGTGCAACTTCATGACTAGATAACGGAGTACCACATCTAGAACAATAAGGAACAACTTTAAATCCTTCATACAATAAACCTTTATTATACAATTCTTTCAAACTCCACCAAACACTTTCAATATAATTATTATCTAAAGTAACATAAGGTTTTTCCAAATCAACTAAATAATTCAACTCTTTTGTAGATGCCTCCCAATCTTTAATGTTAGAGAAAACACTATCTCTGGCCATTTTAATGAACTTATCAGTCCCATATTTTATTACATCTTTTTTAGAATTTAATTTCAAAGCCTTTTCTACTTGAACTTCTACAGGTAAACCATGACAATCCCATCCTCCTTTCCTTGGAACAGAAAAACCTTGCATAAATTTATATTTGTTAATCAGATCTTTGTAAGTTCTCACTTCTAGATGATGCAATCCTGGAGGAGCATTTGCAGTCGGTGGCCCTTCCAAAAAAGAAAACGTCTTGCGACCTTTCACATCGTGAATCGACTTCTCAATATCCTTTTCATTTTTCTTCCAAACCTTCCTTGAAGCTTCTTCTACTTCTTTAAAATCATACATAAAATACAGAATTAGAGTGTATTAAAAAAGGTTGCGATTTTAAAATCTCGCCAAATATTCTTCTTCCAAACTTTCTTCAAAACTCTCTCGTGACAAGTAACATATCTTATATGATAAATAATATAATGATACGTGACGAATAACATAAAATACGTGATGAGTAACAGAAAAATATTTAAACCATAACTTCTTGGGATCCCCATGACAACAATAGAAGAGCATAAAAAAATAGCCAAGGAATTCCTAGACGATATCAATGAAAAGATAAAAGCAGGTCTTCTTGTTGAAAGACAAAAAATAATCGGTTTTTCATCCTCCGAAGCAGCAACAAACTTGTTCGCGTTATACCTTCATGAAAGAAAATTAATTGAACCAAGCTTCAGCGTCAATCACCGTTTCTTCGCATCAATTAGAATCGCCGAATTAAAATTTAATTTTGAGTTCCCTCTAAGAGAAAAACTTCTTGAGTTATTAGTGGCTCAAGAAATGTTCAGAAACAAATTATGTTATGGAATATCAAAAGACGAAAAAATCGTCTCCGACGCAATTAAGAATCTTTTCGAAATTAAACATTTGATTGAACAAAAATAAAATGCCCGAAACAATATCCTACATTTATGATTTCCTCTCTTTAATATTCGAGAATGAAGAATTAATTGAGAAAATAAACGAAATAATTTTATTTGGAAGCGTTGCTAAAAACACCCATGACAAAGAAAGTGATATTGATTTGTTCTTTGAAATAAAAAACGAAAAAGACGTCAAAGAGATAGAAAAAAGATTATCTTCCATTCTAAAGAGTTTTGAAGTAAAATCAGAAAAAACCTGGAAACTAAAGAACATTTCTTATCCAATTAATTTTATCGCTGGTTCCCTCCAAGATGAAAAATGGAAATCCCTAAGAGAAGAAATAACCAGTTCAGGAATAATTCTCTACAGCCAGTATAAAGAAATGCCGGAAAAAACAACCCACAATTCTTTGTTTTATTACTCTCTAAGCGATATCAAAAGAAAAGACAAAATGAAATTTATCCGAGAAGCATTTGGATATTCTCTAAAAAAAGGTAAAAAAGAATATATTCAAAAAGGTTTGCTTGAAAACCTTAAGGGGGAAAAACTTTCCTCAAACACGATATTAATTCCGTCACAAGAAACTCAAATCATAAAAAAACTTTTTTCAAAATATAAAATAAAATATAAAATTCTTGATGTTTGGATTAGAGAATGATTAATTCTTCACTAAGCTGCCTTCGCCATATCTTCCAACTTCTGTCTCTTCCTCTCTTTGACAGGAATTTCTTCAACGTCAGCCAATTTTTTATCTAAAGAATACAAAAATCGCTCAATTCCTTTTTTTGTAGCATATCGATCTGCTTGACTTGTATATCTATTTAACAAATGAGGAATTGATCCAGGAACAAACCACGAAATAGCTTCGTAAGCTGTATTTTCTAAAGTTCCCTTCAAATCATGAGTTTTTCCAAGGTAATATGCATCATACGCCATATACGCAGGAAGTTTAGCAAGAGTCACGAGTCCTTTAGCCGCATATCCTATACCTCCAAGAATACTGAACGCATCAAGTGTAGCATCAACGGGAACTAAAGCTTTATTTGCAGAATCAAGAGTCGTAGCTGAATTTCTAAGCCTTGAATTTTTTTGATTTTCATATTCAATATATCCTCTTAATCCATTTTTGAAATTTTCAATATTTCCATCATATCGTTCAAGAGCTTTTTGAACCATTTTATCTTTTAATGATTCTTCAACTTGACTATCAACATCAACAAATGCTGGAACAGCCCACTTCGCAACTTTTTTTACCTTACCCATTTTATTTTAATTTTATTTGAGAAAGTTTTCCCATAACTTCTCGAAGTTCAACTCCCCCTATTAATTTGTTATTTTGTGTAACTGGACAAAAAATCATATTATTTTTTACCATTTCAACATATGTGTCCGACAATAAACTTTCAATATCTTTGTAAAAAATATTCTTAGTCATAATGTCTTTGGCCTTAGTTTTTTTAGGATCTTTTCCCTCGGCGACAACTCTATTTGAAATGTCGGTTATAGAAATTATTCCAACTGGTTTTTTATTATCTGTAATAATAACATGCCGGCTATTATTTTTTTTAAGAATTTGCGCTATTTCAACTATGCTTTTATTATCATCACATTCTAAAACGTCTTTTATTTGACAATCTTTAATTTTCATATTTTAACATATTATTTTAACTATTTAACTTTTATGGAAATGAACAAAATTATTAAAAAAAATAAAAATAGAAATATTCCGACTGAAAGTGTTAATTTATTAGAAGCTTCAGAAATAGCCCTTCCAGTAATAAAATTTGATGTAATGAATCCCAATGAGATAAATATTCCAATCAAACTTAAAATAATAGTTATTTTTGGTCCTTCATCAACTTCTTTTTCCAAATCTCCTTCTTTTAATCCTCTTAATTCTTCCTCAAAATCATCGACTCTTTTTCTCAATTCATTTGTTTCTTTTCTTGCGTGATATTTTCCGGCCGATCTCATTCCAGTTTTAACTCCCCCATATCCAGCTCCAACACCAACTCCTGTTGAAACTGGATGTTCATGTGCATATCCTAACATTAATCTTAAGAAACTTCTTCGCGATTCATTTTTCACTCCCCCAATTTTTTTTTCATCACTTGCAGATTTAACGGGCTTATATGACTTAGGATGTTTTATTTCATATTCTTCTCTCCATCTTGATTGATCTTTTTCACTCCTTCCAAACAAGTCTCTCCAAAAATTACTTCGCGTTTCTTCTACCTCTTTTGCAACTTTTGCTGGATGATAATCGGAAAGTGAATCAACTTTATCTTCAACTTTAGTTAATCTATTTCCTATATCCCTTGTTCCAGAATAAAAAATATTCTTTAATCCTTCATAACCTCTTCCAATAAATCCTCCGACGGTTCCATAAAAAGCCGCGCCTCCGGCCGTTTTTCCCGATGCCTTTAAGAATTCTCTTCGGTTATATTTATTCCCATCCCCTCTTTTTTCCATAATCTTGTATAATTTTCAAATTTATAACTTTATTGTTTAGGTGTTATTTCTTTCTCAATTTCCAAACACAGAAAAATGTTCTTCTAGAAAACGTTTCATAATCTTCAGGAAATAATTTTTTTGCCTTCTTTAGTGGAAAACAGTCTTTATAATCGACAATTTCATATCCATTTTTCACTATTATTTTAATTATAGTTTCATAAGTTTTATGATAGTAAGGCATTATCATCACATTCCCGTTACTATCTTTCCATGGAACACTTATTTTTCCCTCTTTATAATAATCGCCAAATGTAGTTATTTCTTTTTTACCAAACTTTATTTTTTGTTTTGCTTCACCAACAGGATTTCCAGTAGAAAAAATAAAATATCCATCTTTTTTCAAAACTTTACTCACTTCATTAAACATTTTATCCCAATCCTTTAAATAATGAACTACTAAGGATGCAAAAACAATATCAAATTTCTCATTGAAGGGAATTTTATATCCACTCCCAACTCTTAAATCTAGTTTAGGATTTTCTTTTTTTGCAATTCCAATCATTTCACTTGATATGTCAAATCCTTTAATCTTAGCCCCTTTTTTCGTTAATAATTTTGCATAAATACCCGAGCCGCAACCAAAATCCAATATTTTTTTACCTTTAACATTTCCAAGTAATTCAAGTGTCGAAGGCATTTCAAGTAATTCATTATAGAACCATCCTTGAGGATTTTCTATTGTTCTCAAATTGTGATACGCTTTGGCCGAAATATCATAATTTTTCTTCGCAATATTTTCATCTGTTTTCATTTCAAAACCTCCCAAAAATTTCCCCCTCAACTATATTCAATTCTTCTGCAGGAATAACAAAACAAAACGGCGCTTTAATTTTCAAAGTCTCTTTTTCCTTTTTGAATTCCATGAACTTTTTATAATAAATCTTACTTCTCTTGGTTCCAAGCAATGAACAAACAAGCATTTTTCCCAACACCAACTTCCGTCCTTTCGCTGCTTTTTCAAATAAATCAAGCGCCTCGCTAAACGACAAACCAATATCAATTAAAATTAAACTATGCGCGTTCATATCTAAATTCACTTTTACAATATCAATAAAACTCGAAGCTTCAAACTTAGGCAGCGACGCTATCTTTCCAAATTTATATATCGATAATCCTGTTTCTGCAACCGCATCTAAAATTGAAGCTCCCTGAATAACTCTATAAGGAACTTTTCTCTTCCGGCATTCTTCAATCAATGAAATATGCGTCGTCGCCATCAAAGGCGCGCCATAAACAAGCAAAGCAACATTATCTTCTTTCGCTTCTTTAACTAACCTATCACTCTCAACATCCTCGCGTTTAAGTTCCTTAATTTTCTTTTCAAGCTTCACTTCAAGCTCTTCTTTTGAAAAAGGAA
>Ga0209541_10017660_pt1 | contig 10406 bp, 11 predicted proteins | sample RifCSPlowO2_01_FD_184027 | JGI IMG/M metagenome (GOLD analysis project Ga0209541, IMG submission 184027) | Groundwater microbial communities from Rifle, Colorado - Rifle CSP2_plank lowO2_0.1 (SPAdes) (version 2) | ecosystem: Environmental > Aquatic > Deep subsurface > Groundwater | place... | reverse complement strand
TGAAAGAGCTTGAAATTTCGCGCCCGGAAATCTATTTCGGAGAGATTTCAAACGACTATGTCATTACTAAAACAAAATCCCGTGAGTTTGATTATCCCAAGGGCGAAGAAAATGTCTACGCAACATATGAAGGTAAGGGCGGGGTGGAGATAAACTCGTTTTTAAGGCGCGTTTTTTACGCGGTGAAATTTCAGTCGCTCAAACTGCTTTTGTCCAACGACATAACCAGCCAGAGCCGTATTTTGTATTACCGTACTATTGCCGAAAGGGTCGCCAAGGTCGCGCCGTTTTTGACCCTTGATAGAGACCCATATATTGTCATTGCCGAGGGCAAGGTGTATTGGATTGCCGATGCGTATACCACGAGTGACCGTTATCCTTACTCGGAACCTGTGCGGTTAAACGGCGGAAATATAAACTACATCAGAAACTCGGTAAAGGTGGTGGTTGATGCGTATAATGGCAGTATTGTATTCTATCAAGCGGACGCGAATGACCCGATTTTAAAAACATACGTCACGATTTTCCCCGAAACATTCCGGCCGCTTTCGGAGATGCCAAAGAGCCTGGTTTCTCATTTGCGCTATCCCGAAGACATCTTCACCCTGCAGAGCGCCGTTTATTCTGTCTATCACATGGATGATCCGCAGATTTTTTACAATAAAGAAGACCAGTGGGAGATTCCGGCCATTGCGGCAGAATCTATGCAACCACGGCACATCATTATGAAGTTGCCGGGAGACCCGCCTGCCGGCGAGGCAGGGAAAAAAGAGGAATATGTTTTGATGTTGCCTTTTACTCCTCGCGCAAAAGACAATCTGTCTTCTTGGATGGTCGCCCTTAACGATGGAGAAAACTACGGCAAATTGCTAGTTTATCGTTTTCCTAAAGACAAACTCGTATTCGGACCTAAACAGATTATTGGCAGGATTAACCAAGACTCCGAGATTAGCCAGCAGATTTCGCTTTGGAGTCAAGGCGGGTCGCAAGTAATTCAAGGTCCGCTTTTGGTTATTCCGATTGAGGAATCTCTTTTGTATGTGCGCCCGCTCTATCTCAAAGCCGAAGCTGGAAAGATCCCTGAATTAAAACGAGTGGTCGTGGCGTATGAAAATAAAATTGCCATGGAAGAGACATTAGAGGAGGGGTTAATGAGAATCTTTGGCGGCGGAATGGGGGTAAGACCAGGAAAAACCCAGACGGCAATGCCGCAAATAGCGCCTTCTCAAGATATAGAGGAACGTATACGAAGAGCGGCCGGCGCATATGAAGAGGCGCTCCGCGCGCAAAGGGATGGCGATTGGGCGCGCTACGGCGAGGTAATAAGACGACTGGGAGATATTCTTAAACAATAATTATGACAAACAACACGCCGCTCAACATCAAAGTAATTGCTGGCAGCACTCGCGAAGGCCGTTTTAGCGACAAGGCCGCCGTATGGATTGCCGAGGAAATCAGCAAACAAGAAGGGGTCGCGGTAGAGGTGCTCGACTTGCGCGATTACGATATACCGTTTTTCAACGAGCCAATGAGCCCGTCGTTCAAGCAAGAACCTTACAAAAACGAAGCAGTCGCGCGTTTTACCAAAAAAATAGAGGAAGGTGATGCCTTTGTTATCGTTACACCGGAATACAATCACGGCACATCGGGCGTGCTTAAAAACGCGCTCGATTGGGTCTATCAGGAATGGAATAATAAGCCCGTCGCTTTCGTAAGTTATGGCAGTGTAGGCGGAGCGCGCGCCGTGGAACAGTTGCGCCTCAACGCTATTGAGCTTCAAATGGCGCCGATCAGAAACGCCGTGCACATTCCCGGCGAACAATATTTCCAGGTATTATTTGGCAAGATGGACGCTAAAGAGCTTTTCGCTTCGGTTTCAAAACAAGCAGAGGGTATGATCGCGCAACTGTTGTGGTGGGCGCGAGCTCTCAAAAACGCGCAAGTAAACACATAAAAAGATTTAGCCCGCCTGAATTTCGCCAAACCCCTCCTTTTCCATTTGCAACATCCAAATTCAAAAACAAATCAGCCGAAGTTTTGGCAAATCCTTTCCCCAAAAAATAGTTTTGCCAAAACTTTGTCCGCATTGTTCCGCCACCTGCCCGAATACTTGGAGGGCAAAACCCCAAAAAGAAAAATGTCCTTTCCATTTTAGAAAAAATCACCCCCGCGAAAATCAAAAAAAGCAAGGAACATTTTTTCTTTTTGGGGTTGCCGAGTGAAGCGAGGCGGTGGCGGGGCTTTCTCTCGTAGCGTACGATTCAGTTTCAAGCCACCACGCACTCCGCGCGTGGCACATCAGCGATTTTGGAAATAGGTGCGAGTTTGGTACAATAGAGACACAATTTAAAAACTCCGCAAAAGCGGAGTTTTTGTTTATATTAAATTATTTTTATAAAAGTCTTGATTGAATACTTAATAATTCTTTATCTATACGCTCTTTTGCTAATCTAAAATATCTCGGATCCTTTTATAAATCGTATTCTTGGAGTGGCTCGGGAATTATTATTTTAACCTTGTCGCTCTTTATTTTCTCCCTTATTTTCGGCAAATCGTTTTTCCTAAAATCCCTATTGATATGGGTCAGCGCCAAGCATTTTACATTATTTTTTTCCGCAAAAGAAATCGCAGAGACAATTGAAGAATGGCCGATAATCTCTTTATCATATAAATAGGTTTCCAGAATTAGCAAATCTAAATTATTGTAAAAATCTGTGCCGGCTATAGGCGACCCATCTCCGCTGTATGCTATAGTATTTTTATTGTCGCTTATTTTCACCGCTAAATTTTCACTAGAATGCACGGTTTTAGTAAAAGACAAAGATAAATCATTAAATTTTGTCTCTTTGCCAACTTCCGCTTCTAAAATATTTATTTCGAACTTAAATTTTTCCTGAAATCCTAAATACGCCAAATCCATCAGTTTTTTAAATTGCTCTTTGAATCCTTTTCTGGAAATAATTGTAACGGGCATGGTTCTCCCGCCCTCCCACATTCTCAATAAAAGCCCGGGCAAACCGAAATAATGATCGGCATGCCAGTGGCTGATATAAATCGCGTCCAATAGATTCGGGTCCGGATTAAATTTCCATACTTGCGGAGCCGCAGTCATTCCGCAATCTAAAAGCAGTTTTGTTCTTTCCGTAATAACCAAATGAGAATTATTTGGATAATTTTCATCAAACGCCTCTCCCACTCCCAAAAATATGAATCGCATAAAATTTAATTTTTTAGAATATACTTCTTGAATATCCAGTTTGTGAACCAACCGGCTAAAATCCCTAAAACAGCTCCTGCTAAAATATCTGACGGCCAGTGCACACCCGTAAAAACCCGGGAAATAACAATCAAAAAGCTGGCAATATAAAACAATATTCCGGCTTTTTTATTACAAAGATAAATAATTGTGGAAATCGCAAAATAAAACAGCGCGTGGCCCGAAGGGAAAGATGCTTCGGCTGAATTCTGGTATATAAGCGGAATAAAATTTTCAACCACAAACGGCCTTGGGCGAAACCATAAAAATCTTATTAAAGATCCAATAATAAACCTTGAAACAACGCCGGTAGCCAAAGCAAAAAATACCGTTTTCCAACTCTTTTTCCAGTTTGCCAGCAGAAACAAAACTAAAACAAACAACAAAACATATCCCAAATATTCTGCGCAAAAAATTCCAAAATAATCCAGCCATGTCCACCTACCGGCAAATCCATTTATCAAATTAAAAAAATATAAATCTATCTTCATTTATTCTGGAAGCGGAAATTTTTTGCAAAACTTCTTAATTTCCTCACGAACCTTCCTTACGTTCTTTGGGCTGCTTATTACTTCGTTTATCCAGCCTGCAATTATTTTCATTTCTTTTTCTTTCATTCCTCTCGTGGTAATTGCCGGAGTCCCCATTCTAATGCCAGATGGTTTAAACGGCGGAGCAGGGTCAAAAGGAATAGTATTTTTATTTATCGTTATACCGGCTTCCTCTAATAAATCTTGCGCTTCGGGACCTCCGATATATTTATTTCTTAAATCTACTAAAAGCAAGTGGTTTTCTGTTCCGCCCGAAATCAAATTAAATTCATATTTTTTTAATTCGCCAGCCAGAGCTTTGGCGTTTTTTACAATCTGGTTTGCGTATTTTTTAAAAGCCGATGTTCCAGCCTCTTTCAAGCACACTGCAATTGCCGCCACCTGATGCATATGAGGCCCGCCTTGAAATCCAGGGAAAATCGCTTTATCAATTTTTTTAGCTAAATCCGGGTCTTTTTTAAGCCCTTTTTCTGTAACCATAATCATTCCGCCCCTCGGGCCTCTTAAAGTTTTGTGGGTTGTGGTTGTAACTATGTGAACAAACGGAACAGGAGAAGGATGCGCTCCCCCTGCCACTAATCCAGCAATATGAGCAATATCAGCCGCCAAATAAGCGCCAACAGAATCGGCAATTTCTCCCAATTTCTTCCAGTCAAAGATTCGCGGATAAGCTGTGGCTCCCACAAATATCAATTTTGGTTTGTTTTCTTTTGCCAATTTTTCTATTTCGCTATAATTTAGTAAATGAGTTTTTTCATCTACTCCATATTGAACCGATTTAAAAAATTTGGCAGAAAAATTCACTTTCCAGCCGTGGGTTAAATGTCCGCCCATTGGCAAAGCCAAACCCATAATAGTGTCGCCCGGTTCGCAAACCGCCATATAAACGGCGGCATTAGCCGGAGAACCGGAGTACGGCTGAACATTGGCATGTGGAACTTTAAACAATTTTTTTGCCCTATCTCGGCACAAATCCTCTAAAACATCGTAATATTTTAAACCGGCATAATATCTTTTACCCGGATAACCTTCGGCATATTTATCGGTTAAAATAGAGCCCAACGCTTCGCGAACAGCCGGCGAAGAATGATTTTCCGATGGAATCATTTCTAGCGAAGTTTTTTGCCTTTCGGTTTCCAAATCAATTAATTTCGCAATCTGCGAATCTTGTTTTTTTAATTTTGCCATGTTATTTTCTTATTATTTTTATGTTATTACCTGTTAAATCAATAATAGTCGACGGAGCATTTTTTGGCAAATCGCCCTCGTCAATTATTAGCATTGCACGCTCCGACCGTGCAATAATCTTTATGATAGCGCTTATTTTTGTTAAAACTGGCTGGCCGGAAATATTTACCGAAGTTTGGGCCAACGGCTTGTTTATTTTTTTTAATAAATTATTTAAAAATTTATATTTTGGAATTCTTATTCCGATTGTATTACCTTTCCCGATTACTAATTTAGATATTTTATTTTTAATTTTGGATTTTGGATCTGATTTGAAATTTAGATTTTGACATTTGGATTTCAATATAAATGTGTGTTTTCCCGGCCAATATTCCCTCAAAATTTTCTCCTGACGTTCATCTATCTTTGCCAATTCTTTTGCCATTTTTATGTCTTTTACAAAAACAGCCAGAGGCTTTGACCTCGGCCTTTTTTTTATTTTAAAAATCTTTTCAACTGCTTTTTTATTCGTGGCATCTGCTAAAAACCCGAAAACAGTATCTGTAGGACAAACTGCCACTCCGCCGTTATTCAAAATTTCTACAACTTCACTTATTGACTTCTTTTGCAGTTTTACATTTTTCATATAAAAATTTAGATAATTTTTCTACATCTTCTGGTCTTCCAAAATCCATCCAAAAATCATTTAATTTTTTTACTCTTACTTTTTTTTCTTTAGCCAACAAAGAAACGGCATCTGTAATTTCATATTCTCCTCTTTGCGATTTATCAATTTGAAAAATTTTTTCAAAAATTTCCGGAGTAAATTTATACAAACTGGTATTGATTAAATTGCCTACGAACTCTTTGGGTTTTTCAATAATTCCTTCTAAAAAATCATCTCCATCCTCAATTAAAACCCCGAATTTTTCGGGGCGCTCGTTAAAAATGCCAGCAACATAGTTATAGTTGTCATCTATATTCATTAATTTTAAATCTTCAACCGTATAAAAATTATCGCCGCACAAAGAAATAAAATTCTCATTTTTTATTAAATTTTTAACGCATTTTATGGGACAGGCTGTTCCATATTCTTTTTCTTTCGGACCCAAAATTTCAAACTGGTTTACAACTTTAATATCAAAATCTAAATCGTCAAACTTATAATTTTTTAGCGTAGCGATATAATTTTTTAAAAACTCTCTAACCATATCTTCCCTGAATCCAACAACTAAAATTATTTCTTTATATCCTGCTTTCAATATATTATCTAGCAAATACGCCAAAAACGGCTTCCGAAGAACACAGATTAAATGTTTTGATTTATTTTTTGAAAGCTGGAGCATTCTGGTGCCCTGACCGGCTGCAGCCACCACAACTTTTTTAATCATGGGAATTCGCGAGATTGAAAGCTTTCTTGTTTAACTCCAGATATTTTTTGGAAATTATTTCTTTTATCGCTTTTAAAACTGAATCCGGCTTTAAAGGAATTAATTTTTTAAAAACGCAGTAGCCTAAAAGATAAACTGAACTTACAACCTCTTCTCCCAATTCCTTTTCACAAATTTCCGAGGCAAGAACAAGCCGTAAATTTTTTCCAACCGAGGACTTTATTTTTTTTTCTATCTCTTTTTTAGAAATATTTTCTAAAAATGAAATATAATTATCGTTCACGACAAAAATAGTTTTAGGATTTGAAAACCTAACGGCTCTCATTCCTTCTGTAATTTCTAATCCCAAAACCAAGTCAGCTTTCCCCGCCACAACAAGCGGAGAATATACTTTTTTCCCAAACCTTAAATGGGTTTCCACGCTTCCAGCTCTTTGAGACAGGCCATGTAGTTCTGAAGTTTTTACGTCATACCCGCCGTTTAAAGCGGCTTTTGCAATAATATTATTTAAAGTTATAAGCCCCTGGCCCCCCACTCCAGCTATTATAATGTTAAATGTTTTCATTTTGTTGTTTTAATTGTCTTTTCTCTAGCAACGCGCAGATTTTTCTGGATATAATTACAGATGTTTCTTCTTTATTCAGAAAATCTTTAATTGTTTCGTCTAATTCTTTTAAATTATCAGGACTTATAACTTTTATATTTTTTACTCCGCAGGCGGCTACTATTTCTTCAATTTTTAGCATTGGAGAATCCTCCTTCATTCCGTTTTTACCCATTCCCGGATTTTCCTGATGCCCCGTCATTGCCGTAATTCTGTTATCTAAAATAAAAAGTAAAATGTTGCTCTTATTATAGACAGAATTGATCAACGCAGGAATTCCCGCATGAAAAAATGTTCCGTCTCCCATAATAGCAACAACTTTCTGGCTGGTGGACTTTATGATGCCATGTCCTATACTGACGGAAGATCCCATAGAAAAAAGATAGTCCTGTATATTATGAGGCGAAACTCCAGATAACATATTGCAACCAATATCTCCTCCGAAAATTGTTCCCTCGGGTGAGAATTTTTTAATAGCTGAAAATGCGGGCCAATAAGGGCATCCTGAACAAAGCTGAGGATGGCGCCTCGGCAAATCAGAGTTAATAATTATCGGTTTTTTGTATTTTATTCTTAAAATTTTTGACAAAGCAAACTTTATTTTTTCTTGGTTTAATTCTCCTATTTCAGATACCAACTCCCTTCCGAAAATTTCAAGTTTTAAATTTGATTTTTGAACTGTCGCCATCACTTCCTTTTCAATATAAGGGTCAACTTCTTCGGCAACTAAGACCTTTTTAAGAGGTTTTAAAAAGCCGTTTATTTTTTTCTCAGGAAGCGGATAAAAAAGACCTAATTTAAAAACAGGCAAATCCAAGTTCATTTCTTCTAATGCCTCTTTTACATGCAGATATGCAACTCCCGAAGAGATAATCCCTAAATTGTGGTATGTCCGACATCCCACAATTTTATTTAGTTTTGATTTTTCTGCAAATTGTTTTATTTTTTCAATTTTTTCCAGCAATTCTTTTTTCATTTCCAAAACCCGCGGAGGCATTGTGGAAAATCTTTTATAGTCCTTAACGAATTCCCCTTTTTTTAAAAATTCGTTTTCTATTTTTACGCCCTCAAACTGAACCGGCATTCTTTGATGAGCCACTCTTGTTGTAATTCTCAAAATTACAGGTGTGTTAAATTTTTCTGAAATTTCGTAAGCTAATTTTGTAAATTCGTACGCTTCCTGCGGGTCTGCGGGTTCAACCATAGGAATACGGGACAAATAAGCATATCCCCTTGAGTCTTGTTCTGATTGCGCCGAACTCCAGCAAGACGGGTCGTCAGCCACAACAATTACCATTCCAGCTTTTGTGCCCGTATAAGCTAAGGGAAATAAACTGTCGGAGCAGACATTTATTCCAAAACTTTTCATATTCACCAACGATTTTAATCCGGAAAAACTTGCGCCAATTGCGGTTTCCAAAGCCACCTTTTCATTTACAGACCATTCTGCATAAATTCCTTTTTCCTTCGCAACATCCAAAAACCCCTGCCCGATTTCAGCAGATGGGCACCCGGGATAACCCGAAACAAAACTAACGCCTGCCTCCAGCGCGCCCTGAACTATCGCCTCGTTTCCTAATAAAATTTCTTTTTTCATATTCTATAGTTTAACTTATTTACTAAATAATTTAAAGAGCCCGTGGAGGCCCGTCCTCCACAGAAACGTCCTCCACAGAACTTACTCTGTTTTTTATTGATTCTTTGCAACCATTTATACCTCCGATTAGCTCAGATAGAAACTCCCTTTCAGTCACTGATGGAAAATTTTTTATTCCAATAAAATCCGGGTAGCTATGCCACTTATAATCCTCTAAAAATTTTATTACTTTTTTTGGGTTTTTAATTCCAGATTCTTTCCATTTCGGCTCTATCAAAGATATAGGATTTGTATGTATATATGTAAAAACTGTCCTCAATTGGTTATCATCCTTAACATAAATATCTTTAAATCTGTTTTGAAAAACATATCCTTTACGCTTGTATTTTCTATTAAAATATCCTGCGTAACCAGTTCCAACTTTTCCCATAAATTTAGTAATGCCATTATCTTTAATTTGTTTTATTAATAGATGAATGTGGTTTGGCATAAAGCAAAAAGATAATATTTCAACAAGTTTATCCCTTTCATCGGGCATAATAAGGGAATCCTTATTTTCTTTTTTAAAGCGGCTTCTCGCCTCTCTTTTCCTTTGTATTGTTGCAGACGCACTATCATTAAACTCATATATAGAAAAAATTCCGCGATAATAATCGTTTATATCTTTAAAAATTAAATTATTATCAATCCCGCGTAAAATGATGTGATAAATTTCGTCGTTAGCAAATTTATCTTTTCTATATGGCATATTAGCCAATTATATCAAAAAATTAAGAATCTGTGGAGGCCCGTCCTCCACGAACTTATTTTGGCTTTTATTTTGTGGGTGTTGCCGTGTTTTAACAATCCAAAATAAGAGTTGAGTGTTTCTATTTTTGGATTATCTTTGATTATTCTAAACATCCTATTTTTTGTTTTAGTTCTCAAGATTCTATAATCAAAAAAGTTAATCCAACCTAAATAATCCATGCCAGAATACAGAGTTTTGATAAAAATTTTGTCTGAGTGCAGTGTCAGTTTTAATTCATTTTGTAAAAAACTACCAATTAACGGAATTATGTTTTCCAAATAACTTTTGTTTTGCAAAAAAATTATAAGTCGTCTGCATATTTAATATAGTATTTTATTTTTAGTTTATGTTTTACAAACTGATCAAACTCGTTTAGATAAACATTTGCAAATAATTGGCTTGTAAGGTTTCCGAGCGGAAAACCGTTCGGCTTAAAACTAAAGATTATCTTTTTTAATAAATTTATAATGTTTTTTTTATCTGTCATTCTCAATCAAGTTGGGAATCCGCCCAAAACCATAATCTCAGGCAAGATTCGCCTATTACCGATTTTATTGTATAAAAAAACACTCCGCAGCGCAATAGTGCAAAGCGGAGTTTACGAACGAATCCAAAGGGCTGAATTTCAAGGGCATTAGAGCCAAAGAACTCAAGTCCAAAGGACAATGAAGCTACTTGCTCACGCCGGCGAACGACCAAAAGTCATGCCAGCCGCCCCCGCTGCGGTTCACGTGCACGAGGCGCCTGCCGTCGTGCCACCGGCGGAAGAGGACATAGCACCATTTGCCATCAGGGCATTTCCAGTGAGACCCGTTGGGGTTGGTGTCAGCAAAAGCCGAATCGGCTTTATTGACAGCCATTTGGGCGTACGGATCGGATTCCATATTCAGAAGGTCGTACTCCTTTTGGAGATCATCGTCCGAAATGTAGCCGCCTCGCTTGGAGAAGTCAAGTTTTAAGAAACCCACGCGAACTTTTTTACCCTTACCGCGAGGCATGGTTTTCACAACCTCGGGGTTGGTGTACTGCACACAGCCGGTGGCATCTATC
>Ga0209541_10017659_pt1 | contig 10406 bp, 16 predicted proteins | sample RifCSPlowO2_01_FD_184027 | JGI IMG/M metagenome (GOLD analysis project Ga0209541, IMG submission 184027) | Groundwater microbial communities from Rifle, Colorado - Rifle CSP2_plank lowO2_0.1 (SPAdes) (version 2) | ecosystem: Environmental > Aquatic > Deep subsurface > Groundwater | place... | reverse complement strand
ATTATGTAAAATTCTTGCTCATAAAAATAAATTTCTATAGGAAATAAAGAATCACTTAACTAAAAATTCGCAAGAACTCGATGCTTCGCATCGCCCTCATTTCATTCGGGTTACATAACAGTACTTAAGTGAAATTTTTAGATTTGAGAAAAAAGAAAAAGTGCCCCCTTGATTCTTATTACTCGTTTGGTAATTTGATTATTTTGTCTGGATTATTCCACACATGAATCCCTCTATCGTGACCTGTAGAACTTGCAGAATATCCTCCGCCTATTTCAAATACCGTATAGTATGCATGCGGGAAATGATCTTTAATCATATCTGAATTACCATTTCCTACTATAACAATATCAGGTTTTTCATTTACAATATTTCCCCGCATCATTTCCTCACGGTTCCATTCTGGATATAAGTAGCCCTCATGAATAAGAGCCATTATCCAATTTGGATTTTCAGGGATAGTTAATTTTTGGTCTCCTGCTATTAGTTTAGAATATCTTCCTTTCCAACGTTCTGCTATGGACATATATGTATTGGGACGCAGTATGCCTTTAGTTACAAGTTCCGCATAATTCGGTGCCAGCTCAAGCATAACAACCTTTCCATCAATATCGCAAATCTCTTCAATTCTAGAAACTTGCCTATCAAAGTGCTTAGGTCTGGTTGAAATACCAAATAATGCAAACTTACGAAATAGTCCTGCAATATCCTGTTGAGTCTCATTACTTGATGTCATAACTAGGTGGAAAATACCATCATATTTATATCTGTGTTGTAGAATTTCCGCAACATTTAAATAACTCCTCTCCAATCCAAATATATGAGCAAATTATTTGAAATTTTGAAGGATTTGGGCTTTGAAGAAAGAGAGATAAAGATCTATCTTGCACTTATTAGACTGGGTGATTCTCCAGCACTCAAAATTTCAAAAGAGATAGGAATTGACAGAACAACCACTTATGATATTTTAGAGAGGCTGATAGGCAGGGGAATTGTCTCTTTATACATCAAGAATAGATCTAAACATTTTAGTGCTTTAGCTCCCGATAATCTGTTGAATTATTTTAAAGAAAAATACTCTTCATTAGAGAATATTCTCCCTGATTTGAAGAAGATTTCTAACCACACTCCAGAACTTGTGAAATGCGAGCTTTTTTATGGAAAAGAGGGCTTGAAATCTGTAGGTAAAGATATTGTTGATAAAACAAAAGAATACCGAGTTATTGGGATAAGAAAAGAGTATGAAGAGATTCTTGGTTATTTCAATGAACAAGCGATACTCAAATTAGATCAATTCAAAGCAAAAGAGATTGCAATCGTAGAAAAAAATGCAAAGTTTAAGAAACTAAAAAATGGAGAATACAGATATTTAGATAAGAAACTACTTTCTCCTATAACTACGCTTATCTACAAAAACAAAGTGGTATTCTTCATTTGGAAAGAACCATATTTTGCAGTTAGTATTGAAAATGAACCACTCGCAAAAGCACAAACTGAATACTTCAATATCCTCTGGAAAACCGCTAAATAGGGGGGACACTTTTTCTAAAATATAGTCTCGCTCCGCTCGTGAATTATGATAATCTCAAATCTAAAAACTCAAGGGGGCGCTGCGCTTTCGCTTCACTTCGTTACGCTCACCCTCACTTAACAGCAATTAAACTCAATTTCTTTCCACCTACTTCGATACTCCACTTACGTTAATTCTCTACACTTGGAGATTGGCACCTACGCTAAACGACGTGAAAACTGTAGAATTATTGACGAGGAGGGGCGTTATTACTCTCTCATCTTTTGAATTATAGACCTGTATCTCTCCTGTAATTGCGCGGGATTAGAATTTGCGATTTTTGCTGCATCGTCCCAAGTATGATTGTAAACTTTTCCGGTCTCAATTTCCGTGCAAATCAGCCGTATAGCTTCATGAGCGGTAGACCCTGCTTTATGGTGTATTTCAAATGGAGACAAACCTACCATTGACTCATCTTTCTTCAAATTTATGGGCTTGGAGATTTTCATCTCGTTATACGCAGTTATACCAGCAACTAAACAAAGAGATTGAAGATCCTCTTCTCCAATTTTCTTGAAAAACTTGTCAACAAACACATATTGAGACATATATTTACCAAATACTTGAACATCTTTCGCCCAGCGATGCATCTCACCGTATACTTCTGGAGCATGAGCATTCCAAAAATCATTAAAGCCCTCATAATGAGCTAAAACATTTCTTGCATGAACTCTTTTACCCAAATCTACTTTTTCATCGTCTCTTACGCTCTTCAATGCCTTTCTCGCCTCAGTGACATAAGTACCATCTTTTGCCATCTTAAATAAGAGGTTCATGGCAATAGATTGATATTCGTAATGATCAGACCATTCAACCCCACGCTGCTTAGCAATTTCTTCAAGTGCGGGAATAACTCTACCTAAAAAGTCCGGATGTGTGGATTGGTCAGCAGCAATATATTCTGATAATGCTTTCAAAGTATCTGTGCATGTAGTCCAATGGGGGTGAACTGTTCCATCTCTTATCTGTTCTCCTATCTGTGTTACCCACCCTACTACAGAACGATAAGCTATCGCCGGATTTGTTTCTTGCAGAGCCCGAAAAGCATCCATTCTATTTGGATCTCCACGGAAGCCGTCTGTTCCTCTTTTATAAGTTTGGGGAATATCTTCTGGACTTACTTCTCCCAATACTATCCTTTCCAATAGGTATGTAGCATTCATTTTAGACCCCTAAAAACACCCACTTAACAGGCAAAGCCGTCTTTTTAGAGTAATTACAATATTTCCCAGTACCCTTCCTTTCGTCCACCCCGACGAATCAGCAAGCCCTTTCTTCGTAATCGTTCTAAATACTCTTTAACAGTCTCCTCAGAAATATCCAACAGTGCCGCAAGCTCCTTTCTCGTCACTTGGGGCTTCTTTCGCACTTCTTCTAGTATCTTTTCTTCCAAAGCTGTCGGCTTTTGGGGGGTTATTTGGGGGGTCTTTTGGGGGGATGGTCGTTTAAATGCAATACGGAAAGCTCCTGCACTCTGCTCAAAAGCTGGTTTAGACAGACCATTTTCTTCCAGTAGCCGCAAAATGTTCAATATGCCTCTTCCCCAGATATCAATAAAATCAGTATAGTAAAACACTTGCGCTAATAGCGGATTCCGCAATTTTGATTCATGCTCTTGGTATAAATCTGCAATGGTCAAATCTTCCGGGAGTTTTCCAGGATTGGCAATAATAATCCGTTCATCGTACACTTTAATGTACACAAATCCCTGATCACTATAGTCCCGGTGAATTAACGCATTAATAACCGCTTCCCGTAATGCATCCAGAGGAATTTCCCATTTTTCTTCCCGGCGCAAGCCTTTGATGGTTGCCTGAAGCCGTAAATGTTCTTGCAGAAAAGTTATTGCTTTTTCCATATTTTGAAACAGATTTCCATCCAAATCTTTCATATCAAGAAATTGCTCTTTCACCACCCCTTTAAATCTCCCACAGCGTACCAAAACATTATCAAAAAATTGTGTCGGTTGCTTGCCAAATAACAAAACTCCTGCATTGGTTATTTTTTGACCAGATATAAGTTTCAATTTTCGCAGTATTGCCTCTTTGTCCACTTTGTCAATATGAAGACGTTTCGATTGCTGGGTCAGTTCGACGAATTTTCTGATGGAATTATTGTCAATATCATCTAAAGTTGCTCTTTCGCAGATTGCAGAATCCCAGCGCAGATTTTCTTTGTTCTTTTGAACCATTAATCTCTCTAATTCTTTGGCACTGATTTTCTTATCTTCATCGCCAACTCTAATGTGTGCTCGTCCATACGCAAAATATGGAACATTATCACCAGAAAATTCAACATGAACGCAGTTCTTACCTTCCAAAATTACTTCATTGATTTTAGGAAATATCTTAGGCTCAATATTTTCGGAAATTGTTTGAGAAATCTGCCGTATTGTATTCTCAGTAACGGTTTGACCAACCACGGTACCATCATTCTTAACCCCAAAATACAATTCTCCCCTCTGATGCTTATTGAGAATAGCGACTATTGAAATTATTGCCTCTTTCAGTTCAGATGTCGATGTCTTTAACTCCAATACTTCAGATTCTTTCATAATCGGCCTCTTTTAACATAAAAATATGAGGAACCTTAAAAAGATTACTACTTCACGCCCCTCCTCGTACTACTAACAAAAATCCCTATCCTAACCAAACGCTACGGTGCCAATCTCTCTACGTACGGTGGAAAGAAACTCTTCGTCGCTACGCTCCTCGTTCCTCCCACTTTGTAGTCGGAAGAGTTTAACAGCAATTATGTAAAATTCTTGCTCATAAAAATAAATTTCTATAGGAAATAAAGAATCACTTAACTAAAAATTCGCAAGAACTCGATGCTTCGCATCGCCCTCATTTCATTCGGGTTACATAACAGTACTTAGGCTCAATTCTTGCTCGCCTGCCATCAGAAATAACAATTTAGAATTACTGAAGTTAATTAAAGAAAAATAATTTAGAGATTTAGAGTTTATCGATTCTGTGCCTCGCAAGAACTCTCTCGCTTCGCTCAAGTCCCTATCGGGAGAGCCTAACAAAACGTTAGGCTCAATCGTGCCCTACAAAACATTCAGACAGATAAAAAGAAAACTTATAACTCTAGAGAGCAAGGATAATTTATTTCATCTTATTCACGGGCACGACTCTGCTTCGCAGCCTTCATTCGCTCCCTCGAAAATTAAATTCTTACTCGGTCACTCACTCAGGGAACCTAACGACATTAGGCGACATAATGCTCGGCACCCTAGAGGTATTTTGTTCTTAGTGAGTATAATCTTGTTCTAAATTTAGAATAAGCATCATCATGTTTGTCAATAACTAGGAACCATATTTCGTTTCCTTGAACATAATATACAACTCTAATATTATCAGTTATTTCCTCAGCATAACAATTGTCTCCACCAGATAAATGCTTTAGTCTGGTAGGATTTTGTTTTATTTTCTTCTTTTTCTTGTAGAATATTTCTAATTCTTTTTTACCTAAATTATCTAAGTCCCTAAAAAAATCTGGATGTTCTTTTATTATCCATTCACTCAAGTTTTACTCCTCTTTTCTTTAAGTAATTATCCAAATCTTCTTCTGTTTTTCCTTGTATTTTACCAGTTTTTACATCCGTTAATCTTTTTTTGACTTTTTCATCTAGTGCAAGTTCTACATCGTCTATTAAAACTTCTACGTCTTCCAAAATCCTAGTAAAAACTTCCTTTGGTACAGTTACTGTTTCCATATGATAAAATAGTTATTTGTTATTTATATATTTATCGGGGTGCCTGCGCCTTACGCAAAAACCTTCAGTTTTTGGTCTTCGTTTCACTCAGACTCGCCTAACAAAACGTTATGTAAAATTCTTGCTCATAAAAATAAATTTCTATAGGAAATAAAGAATCACTTAACTAAAAATTCGCAAGAACTCGATGCTTCGCATCGCCCTCATTTCATTCGGGTTACATAACAGTACTTAGGCTCAATTCTTGCTCGCCTGCCATCAGAAATAACAATTTAGAATTACTGAAGTTAATTAAAGAAAAATAATTTAGAGATTTAGAGTTTATCGATTCTGTGCCTCGCAAGAACTCTCTCGCTTCGCTCAAGTCCCTATCGGGAGAGCCTAACAAAACATTATGTACAATCACTGCCACAAAATTATTCTCTATATTGATGATCAAAAACAATCTTCTCCAAGTATAATTCTTTAAGTTCTTCAGAATAAGAAAAAATTATTCTTAATTTTCCAATTCTTATTCTAGAACTGCCTTTTAAGTCATAACTCAGATGTTTATATCTTGTAGGATCTTGCGCAACTTCTTCAATTTTTGTTTTAACTCTATTCTTTATACTTCCATCTAATTTATTAAAGTCTCTTGAAAATTCCTTAGTAGGAAATACTTTATAATTTGCTCCAGTCATCAAAATCTCTATTTTTAATCTGCTCCTTGGCTTTCTTATATGATTTCATAAATTGAGGATTGGACATTAACTCAATAGATTCCACAATAGAATCAAATTCATCCTTAACTTTCATAAGATCTTCTACTGCTTGTCTGTTTATTGTTATTGTTTCCATAAAATTTACAAGTAGTTTAAGTTTATATTTTTTGTGGCTGTGACTTTCTCGGCTCCGCCTCGAACTTTTTACTTCGTAAAAAGGTGCATAACATCGTTAAACGAAATGCCGACACCTGCTATAAGTGGTGGGGCGCCAATAGAAACATTCATAAAACAGCTCCTCCTTAATACATTTATGAGCATAATTGAAGATACAAACGAGGGTTTGGACTGGAATCCGCAAAAAGACAAAGTCGAGGATTATATTTTTGTTACCTATAGTTTTCACTCCGACCTTGACCTAAAAGAAGTGGCGTATTTTCTCGCACGCGAACAAAGCACTTCAACCTATAACCGACTTCATGGCGAAACTGTTGAAATTCGGGAAGCCCGAGCAACCAAACTTTATGATTTGAAAAAAGATATTTTTGTACTCGCATATCCTATCGCTAACATTCGTTTTCAGATTTCCGAGCTTTTGGTTACGATAAACGGCAATGGGAATTTTCTCCATTCCAAAATTTTCTCTAAATTGATTGTTGAAGATATACGATTTCCAAAGATGTTTTTAGGCAATTTTTCTGGTCCAAAATATGGAAAAGATTTGCTGGGATATTTCGACATAACAAAAGACCTATTTTAATCGGCGTACAAAAACCATCAATCGGTTTGCCAACTGAACAGCATGTTGAACGCGCTCTTGAAGCGTTTCGTGGTGGCTGTGAAATCGTTAAAGATGATGAACAACTTTATCCTGACGATCCAGCAAATCTTATTGAAGATAGACTAAAAATCTTAGCAGAAAAATTACCCGAATTAAGAAAGAGATGCAAGAAAAATTTCATCTATATTTTTAATCTTGCTTCAGACGAGAAAATTTTGGACTATTGTAAATTGATTAAAAAATATTCAAAAGAGAAAATTCCCTTGTTTGGAATAATGGTTTCGTTGTTGCTCGGGCTTCCTTTTATTAGATTGGTGCGAGAAAATACTAAACTGCCACTCTTTTCTCATCCCTCGGGCTTCGGACTTTATACAAGAGGTCCGTATGGTTTTTCCAATCATGCGCTTGTGAAGATTTTGCGGCTTCTTGGTGTTGATTGTATTATTCATCCGGGAGTTTATAGCAATATTGCTTACGCTAACGAAAACATGTCCAAAGCCGCAAAAAAATCTTGCGATGAGAAAATGGATGGCATCAAACAATCCATACTTGCTTTTGGTGGCGGGATGAGAAAAGAAAACTACAAACAAACACAAAAATTGATGAATGGAAACGACTTTGTCTTTTTGGTAGGAGGAGCTATTTTTGGAAATAAGAATGGACCGAAAACTGGAGCAGAAGACCTGATTAAATTTATGGAGAGTTAGGCGCCCCACTTATTTTTATTGACGCAGGTGTCGGCACTCACTCCGCTTCGCTCCGTGCCACGCTGCGCTCTCCTCCCTTTGGTCGTCGGGTCGTTTAACACCCAAGAAACGAGTTTTACTTGCTGGTTTCTGAGCTCCTTTCCGTAACCGCTACGTGATTTTTGTTAAGGATATTTATTAGTGATGAAGTCACTAATAACATATGAAACATGGAGGATTAAACGGAAAAATGAACGTCTTTGACAAAATTAAAGTTTTGCAGGAGCAAGTTAACAGCGTCTTTCCTGAAATGAGTTTTGAAGAGTTAAAATTAAACGTTGGTTATTTAGCGAATTTCTGGCATGGAAAGAAGAGAAAAAATGTTACATTATCAAAAGAACAATTAACAATTTATGAAGTCTTATTAAAGAATGATTACAATCCTGCTACTGTGTATAGGTGGCTTCTTCTCGCTACCGGACCAAATGAAATTAAAGATAAAGTACGAACAGGAGAATTAAGTATCAGGCAGGCATTAAAGTTCAGAAGAGAACATAAAGAACTAGTTTCTACATCTGAACAGGAATTTATTCAAGCTATTATTGGGTGCATTGAAAATTTTGTTTCCGAAGCTGGAGAAAATTATCCAGGGAGAGTTGTGAATGGTAAGCGTTGAGAGACTTGTAGGAAATACTGCGAAAAATAAACTGCCTAAAATTCTTACAAAAGAGCAATTGATTAAAATGTTAAAGAAAGTGGACAGTCCGCACGTTGCTATGGCAATGTTTATGAGCATTTTTTTTGGTCTAAGAATAAGTGAAATGAGTTATAGTCCAAGAAAAAAAAATCACGTTTTACGATGGAGTGAGCTTGATCTTAAAATTGGAGAGCTTATTATTCTAGATGGCAAAAATACACAGAGATTTAAAAGTGGTTATGGAAAAGATAGAATCATTCCTATCTTTGATGAGTTTATTCATGTGTTTAAGCTATGGAAGAAAATTCAGCCAGAATCAGAATATGTTATTCCCCATCAATCTAAGCCAACACAACCGATTAACATCAGGCAATTACAAGATAAAACAACAGAAGCGTTAAGCAAAGCTGGGCTTCTTGAAATTGAATCTTATCAGAGAAATAAAAGACCTCGCTACAAATATCATTTCCATACTTTTAGACACGTCTGCGCTACGAACTTATTACGTAGGGGCTTACCAATAGAACAAGTAAAAGAATTCTTAGGGCATGAACGAATAGGAACAACTATGGTTTACCTGAACATTGTTAAGGATGATTTGAAAGAATCTATTACTCAAGCCTATGCGTATCCTAAGCAGAGAAATTATTTCCTTCCAAGACAGCCAGAGCAAAGCATACAAATTAAACCAGATTTAGAAGCATTACGTTTAGAGAATGAAAATTTGAAATTGAAAATGCAGTTAAGTGGTCTTGCGTTGCTGGAGGTAATACGATGAGCATTTGTCACAATAAACAATATGAACGAGAATTCGCAAATTTAATGTGCTCACAAGGACATCATTGTGAAAGAATTGCCGGTTCTGGTTCTGCAAAAGAGGCTGTGTGTGATTGTATTTTACTTATGGACAAAAAATGTTTTTTAGTTGAGGTTAAAAGTACCAAAGATAAAAAATTCTATGTCCGAAGTCATATCAGATTGCAACTTGAACAAATGCAGGCTGTTGCTTTACGACAAGGAGTTAATTCTCTTTTGGCTATCAAGTTCAAGCATAGGGGCTGGAAACAGATTGATATTTCTGAACAAATTCCCGGGGCAGTAGAATGTTAGCACTATATAAGAAAATTTACGAATGTTTGAAAGAAGGTCCATTGAAGAGTGATGAGCTTATTAAAATGATGCCTGATGAAAAGCCAAACAGCATCAGAGCAACTATTACTTTACATCCAGAAATTTTTATCAGAATTACAGCAGGAGTAGTCGGGCTTAGGGGAAGAGACGAATACTTAGCTGAGTTCTATGAAATAGCTAAAACTAAGATCCCACCAATGGTATATTTGATAAAATGTTTCCTAGCAACAGGACCAAAAACCTTGGAAGAAATTTATAAAGAATTTCCGGACATCAAGGAAGAAAGCATAAGAAATAAATTAAAAAACAGTAATGAAATAAATTTTAGTGAAAATGGATATTCCATAAAAAACATTAGATAATATTCCTTTTTCTTAATTCATTCTTTACAGCCATACTTATGAATGATGATACAGAAATATTTTTATTGCAAGATTTTTCTATTTTATCCCATAACTCTAATGAAATACTTATGCTCTTTGATCTTGTTCTTCTTCTAGTTTTTTCTAGCATCTTCACCGCATACCTTCTTGTGAATCTGGTCTATTTTTTCAATAAATGAAAACTCCATAAAAATCATAAATCTGATGTAGTCGCTTTTTTTAGTAAACCCGAAGGCTTTAGCCCTATCAATAAGTTTTTCTTCCTGTTCTTCAGATAATAACAGTTCATAACGCCTTTTCATTCTTTCACCTTTTCTTCTTTAACAACATGAATAGAGATGAATTCCAGCTGCGATAAGGCTTCCTTTTGTAACTCAACTATGTTTAATAGTCTACTATGTATCTCATTCAAAAAATTATTTTCAGAATCTAATTTTATCCTTAATAAATTTGATAATGATAATCCTGATTTTAATGCTTCTTCTCTCAAAGAAATAAATTCTTGTCTTGAAAGCCTTATGCATACTCTTTTATCAAGTGATTCTGGTTTTATTATCAATTCATTCATACAGATATTATAGTTCTAAAAATACTTAAATGACACTGCGGTTTTTCAAATTTTTAAATATCTTAAGATTTTTGAACTGATTTCTTAAGATTTTTTACTTTAAGACCATTAAAACATACTATTTTTTAAGTATTTTGTGCTTTTACTAAAATCATGTCTGACAAAATT
>Ga0209541_10017658_pt1 | contig 10406 bp, 11 predicted proteins | sample RifCSPlowO2_01_FD_184027 | JGI IMG/M metagenome (GOLD analysis project Ga0209541, IMG submission 184027) | Groundwater microbial communities from Rifle, Colorado - Rifle CSP2_plank lowO2_0.1 (SPAdes) (version 2) | ecosystem: Environmental > Aquatic > Deep subsurface > Groundwater | place... | reverse complement strand
CAGAGATAGACATTAAATAAATTATATACTAAAATCGTCTGTTGTTGCTTTAACATGACGGTGCTGACCATGTTTTAATTCCTGTTCAAAATCTGATATTGCTTGTAACACCCCATCTACGCTTTCAACAATCTTATAAACTTCCAGCTCTTCCGGCCGGAGGATCATATTATCTTTAAAAGCATGCACGATGTTTTCCCAAAATTTGCCGTATAAAATTAATGGTTTATGATGGCCAAAATATAACTTGGCCAGCCCCCAGGCCATACCAAATTCGGAAATAGTCCCTGTTCCTCCGTCAAAAATTACATATATTTGTCCTTCTTTCAATAAAGTTAATGTTCTTTCCACATAATTTTTGGTTTTTATTTCTACATCAAATTTGCCCCATTCAAAAGAATCTTCCACTCTTCCGGCATTTTTAGAAACCTCCAATATGGGATTTTCAACAAGCAACTGGCACCAAGTAGCGGTCACTATGAGCGGCGGGAACGTCAAATTTTACAGGGACGGAGGGGCAAGCACATGGTCAGACACCTACACAGGCACACCAAACACGGCCAACAACAACCTGGTTTTTGGATAACCCAAAAACCTGGGCTGTTTTTTCATCAAAAATTTCCTGAACCTTTTGAACTTCCAGGAAATGATTGCCGGATCCCAATGTCCCCACTTGGTCTCTGCCCCGATTTTTGGCATGGTCGGAAACTAAAGAGGCATCAGTTTGGGGAAGCCGGCCGCTAGACTCACAGTTTTCTAAATCTTCTTTTTCGCCATACCCCTGTTCTACCAATCTTTGAGCCCCGCCTTCTAAAATTTTATCTATTTCGGCAATACTGAATTTCATCTGTCTGCCTCGACCCAAACCAGAAGGAACCTCTTTTTGAATTTCAGTTGCCAGTTTATCTAAATGCGGCCTTAAATCTTTTTCCGAATAGTCAGACTTCAAAAGTTTCATCCCGCAGTTAATGTCGTAACCAACTCCGCCAGGCGAAATTACGCCGTCCGAAAGTCGCATTGCCGCTACTCCGCCGATGGGAAAACCGTAGCCCTCGTGCATATCGGGCATAGCCATTGAATAATTTACAATTCCCGGCAGAGTAGCCACATTTACCAATTGCTCAAGCGATTTGTCTTTAAGAGCGTCTTCCAGCATCGTTTCCGAAACATAAGCCCTAGCGGGAACGCGCATATCCCGCCTAAAGGATTTCGGAATCTCCCATAAATAATCATTAATTTTTCTAAAATCTTTTTTGGAAATCATACCTTATGATTCAGGGTATCATAAAATCCTCCAAACAAAAAGGCCGCGTTTGGCGCGGCTTAGAATTTATCCGGAGATTTGAAATCCAAAACCAGATCTTTAGGATGGCCGGTATAAGGCTTGATATCTATGACCGGACTGCCGTCAAAAGCGTCCAACCCCCTGACCAGCAATATGTTTCCCTCTCTGCTGATTAGCTCCACGATGATCAAGCCAATAGGGTTTGGCCGAAAGGGAGTTCTGTTAGCGAAAGCTTCGGTTAAATCTGTTTCCTTATCAACTTTATGCATCCAATAAAGCACTACAAAATGAGAATATTTTTCCATCCCTTTCAGACATTGGGAAAACTCCGGCTTTACTATAATTTTGGATGTCGTGCCATGCAAATTTGTCCTTACTATTCCAACTGATCTTAGTTGGATTTTCTTCATCCTGCCTCCTTTTAGAGCGGGATTACCCTGACTACTTCTTCGGCGGTGGTAACCCCCTCCAGCGCTTTCTGGATAGCTGCCTCCTTTAATGTCTTCATGCTATTTTCTTTGGCTTTTTTCTCAATCTCGGTAAAGGGTGATCCCTCTATAATAAGCCGCTGGATTTCCCTGTCAACAAACATTACTTCAAATATGCCGGCTCTTCCCAAATAGCCGGAATTAGAACAAGCGCCGCATCCATTTCCTCTAAAAAGTTTCGATTCGCTACCTTTGGGAAATTCGCTTATTCCGATAATTTTTTCGCCGGGCTTAATTTTTGTCTTGCAGTGAGGACAGATAGTTTTGACCAATCTTTGAGCAATGATAGTCAAAAGGGCAGAAGCAACCAAAGAACGCGGCAGGCCAAACTCTAAAAAACGGGTGATTGCCCCGACCGAATTTATGGTATGCATGGTTGAAAAAAACAAAGCGCCCATTAAAGCAGCTCTAATAGAGGTTTCTGCTGTTTCATCGTCGCGAATTTCTCCGACCATGACCACGTCGGGATCTTGCCTTAAAATTGAGCGAAGGCCATCGGCAAAACTATAACCAATTTCCGGCCTTATCTGGGACTGGCGTATGCCGGGCAAATAAAGTTCGGCTGGATCTTCTAGGGTTACAATATTCCGCCGCGGACCGGCAGATTGCAGAAAACTTAAAAATGTATAAAGGGTTGTGGTTTTTCCGCTTCCTCCGGGCCCGGTGACTAAAACCATGCCGCCAGACCGGTTAATTACTATTTTTAGCTTTTCGGCGGTTTCTTTATCTAAACCGAGATTTTCTAAATCTTTAAAAACTAAATCTTTCCTATTAAGAATTCTGATGGCTGCCGCCGACCCCAAAACTGTGGGGAAAACTGAAATCCTCAAATCAATCAATTGCGAATTAATCTCATGCTTTGGTTTAAACAAAATGTGGCCGTCAGCGGGCTTTCTGTTCTCAGTAATATCGAGTTGAGCCATTATTTTCAGACGGGAAATAACTTTATCCAGAAAGGGCAAGGATCCGGTTTCTGCTTCATGCAAAACGCCGTCAATTCTAAAATGGACCACAAATTTTTCTAAAAGAGGGTCGAGGTGGATATCAGAAGCGCCGGCGGAAACGCCCTTCGCAATAATATCGTCTAACCATTCGGCTGGTTCTAACTCTTTATATAATACTTCTCCGGCCATGTTTTTTTATTATACTATATTCGGGTATTAAATATCAAAAATAAGCGTTGCTTCCAGGGCGCCGTCTTTTCTTTCTTTGATTTCTAAACCATGATAGGTCACGGCCTTAATATCTTCACCGAATCTTTCCGCTTTTTGGCCAGTTAATTCTGCCTCTAAGTTAGCGTCAGAAAGTTTTTTAAATTTCACGCTATTATATATCTCTTTACTAGTCTGAATTAAGTATAATGCCTCGCTTAAAAAGTCCACTAAAAGCGCTTCTGAATCCGGAGATTTAATGTCAATCTTCCTGATTACTGATTGCTGATTACTGATTTCCGGCCGCAGGCCGGCTGTCATTCCCAAAAGCGCGTTCAAAAAAAGCTCTTCCTTGTCTTTGCCATAAACTCTAATCCTCAAATCTGCCTTATGTTCTAAAATTTTGAATTTCTTCATCGGTTTAAAATAAAAGGGTGATAATCTATCACCCTTATTTTATCATAGTTTTTCTTTCCCGCGAAAAAATACACCCAAATACGGCCTTTCAAGAATCGGCACCTTGGCTAATTTAAAAGCCAAATCTATATTGCTAGGATCATGAATCCAGGGCTTTTCTTCCGATGATTCAGGCAGTTCAACTAATTTCCCTTCATCTAAATAAGTCACTTTCTCTCTGATCACATTGAATAATTCTCCCCTGTAAGTCGGACAGGCGGTTAAAACTCCGATAAAAGAAAATCCTCTGTGTTTGATGCCCTCCTCAATGAGCCGGCTAAGATGGTTGGGATCCGTAGCTATCCCCTGAGCGATAAAACTGGCTTTAGTGGAAACACTGTAAGCCACCATATCTAAAATAGGATCCACCGGCGGATTCTCGTCAAATGAACGAGGGTCGTGCTCTCCCATCTCTGAAAAAGGCGTGGTGGGGCTAGTCTGGCCTTTAGTTAAGGCGTAGACAAAATTATTGGCCATGATGCAGGTGATATTGATATTCCTTCTGACGGCATGAGGAAGATGACCAGCGCCAATGCTGAAAAAATCTCCATCGCCGCCGATAGCCAAAACCGTTAATTCCGGCTTGGCTAATTTCGCTCCCTGGGCAAAAGCAATAGCCCTGCCATGAAGGAAATTAAAGCCGTAAGTATTAATGTAGCCGGTAATCCTTGGGGAACAGCCGATGCCGGAAAAAATACAGATTTGATGATTCGGTATTTGAAGTTTCGGGAAGACCCTCCTAGCCAAAACACCAAGGATGCCGTAATTGCCGCAACCCTTGCACCAAACCTCTTTTAACTCTGTCTTATAGTCGCTCATTGCAGCGCCTCCTCGATTTTCTGAATCAATTCTTTAAACCCGAAAGGCCTGCCGCCTGCTCTTTGATAAACCAGTCTCTTTTTTGGCAGGTCAACTTGGGATGTCAGATACCGGTAAAATTGGCCGGAATAATTCAGTTCAACAACTAAAAGTTTTTTAAGCGGCTTTAAGAATTTCCGAAGAGCTGTTGTGGGCAGAGGATAAATCAGTTCGGGAATACAAACTTTCACGCGATCTTCCAATCCCGAAGCTTTCAGGGCCCCCAAAATGGCCTGACCGGTAGAACCCCAGACAATTATGCCAACCTTTGATTTTTGATTGCCAAAAATCTTCACCAAATCTTCTCTCTCTTTAAGAGGCAAGAGTTTTTTCCATCTCTTATCGTGCATTAATTGGCTGGCCTCGTGATCCTGCGCCGGCTCCCCTCTTTCATTGTGAGAAAGGCCTCTTGTTTGATAGGTAAAACCCTCGTCTCCTGCATTAGCCATTGGTGAAACAAAATCAGGGGTAACTAAATAGCGTCGGTAATTATTTTTTTCTGTTTCATTCGGTTTTTTCCTTCCTACAACAACCGGTTCTTTTTTCAAAAAATCGTCATCGGCAGCCACCAGAGTTTGACCGAGCCACTGATCGGAAAGAAGAATAACCGGCACCTGGAAACGTTCAGCAATATTAAAGGCTTCAATGGTCAACTCATAACACCCTTCTAAATTATAAGGAGCTAGAACCACCCTCGGAGCATCCCCGTGCCCGCCATAAATTGCCTGATTTAAATCTGACTGTTCGGTCTTGGCCGGAATGCCGGTGGAAGGCCCTCCTCTTTGGACATTAATTAAGACAAGGGGAATTTCAGCAGTCACTCCCAGACCAATCATTTCGGTTTTCAAATCAAGGCCGGGCCCTGAAGTTACGTCTATGGCTTTTACACCAACCGAGGAAGCGCCCATGACCAGCCCCATTGAGGCTATCTCGTCTTCGGCCTGAATATAAACTCCGCCTATTCGCTCTAATTCTTTTTTAAGGTAATCTGTTGCTTCTGTGCCCGGCGTAATAGGATAACTTGCGGCAAAACGGCAACCAGCTTTTATCGCTCCGCGGGCTGCGGCCTCGTTGCCGTGGAGAACAATTTTCGGAGACTGCCTTTCCAAAATTGGCAACCCTATTTTAGGGTGTTTAGTCTCGTCAAACAGCGATTCTCCTAATTTCAGGGCCGCGAGACTCTTTTCAAGCAAATCTTTTTTCCCTCGGGCGATATCTTCATCAATTATTTTTTCTGCTTCTTTCGGGGGCAAGCTTAGAACTTTTGCCAAAAAGCCCAGAGCTGCGATATTTTTATTTTGAGAAAATGATACCTCAAATGACCTTGCCGGCAGTTTTAGCTCGGCGGGCGGAAGGCCATCATAAAAAACAATTGTTCTTTCATCAATGGGAAGTTCTTTTATAAAAACCAGATATTTCTCCCAGTTAAAACAGACCAAGATATCTAATTCATCGGCCGGCATTAAGACTGATTCTGTTTTTAAACACAATCTGACTGCCGAACCGCCTCCCCTGATTTGCGCTTCGGTATGCTGTTCTCTGAAGGCGTAGTATCCCTGGCCGGCGGCAATTTTCAAAATAATTCCGCCCAAAACAACAACGCCGTCTCCGCCAGCTCCAACAATACCAATGGTTAGATCTTTTCTCATTTTCTGCCTCCAAAATATTATTAAAGAACACCTAGATTATCTTATTGCTTGCTGATAAAAAGTCAATGGTTTGTATAATGCGCGTAAAAAGCAGCGGGTTTTATCCCGCTGCTTTGCTTATTCGATTAACAGCCTCCTTAGTAGCCTTGGCTACCGCTTGATGAGTCTCTAAATCCAGGAGATTGGGAAGGATGTAATTTTTATTGAGCTCTTCTGGCTTTACCACCCGAGCTAAAGCCAGCGCAACCTGCGCTTTAATTTTTTCTAGTTTTACACCATCAAGTTTAGGAGAACCAGCGTCAATTAACCCTCGGAAGAATCCCGGGAAAGCTAAGACATTATTAACTTGATTGGGCAGGTCAGAACGACCGGTCCCGCTAACCGCAGCTGAAACCTGATCTGGCCACAATTCGGGAACCGGATTAGCTAACGGAAGAAAGATAAAACCTTGGGCTGTACTGCTAAAATCATCCGCTGATACCGCCCCGGGTTTAGATAAACCAATAAAAGCGTCGGCGCTATCCAGAGCTTTGGCAATAGATCCTTTTACTCTATCCGAATTAGTATTCTCAGCCAGCCACCTTTTGGCTGAATTCATGTTCTTTTTTCTGCCCGAATAAATAATGCCAGCGGAATCTGAACAGATAACATTTTCAATTCCTGCGCATCGAAGGGTCTTAGCGGTGGCTATGCCGGCAGCACCAGCTCCGCTAATTACTATTTTTAGATTTTTAAGCTCTTTGCCAACCACCTTTGCAGAATTAATTAGAGCAGCTAACACAACAATGGCTGTCTGATGCTGGTCATCGTGAACAACCGGAATATCCAATATCTCCTGGAGAGCCTTTTCGATTTCAAAACACCTGGGCGCAGAAAAATCTTCCAAAAGTACGGCGGCGTATCCCGGACCGATGTTTTTAATTGTCGAGATAATCTCTTTGGTTTTTTGGGTAAAAATAAGTTCGCGCCAAGCATTTAATCCCCCGAACATCATTAAGAATGCGGCTTTCCCTTCGGCTACCGGCGCAAAAGCCAGGGGCCCAATATTCCCTAATCCCAATACCGCGCTTCCGTCGCTCGCTACCAAAACGGTGTTGCCTATAGTGGTGTAGATTCTGGCATATTCTTTGTTTTGATGGATAAGTTTAGAAACCTCGCCAACCCCAGGAGTATATATTTTAGAAAGATCGTCCCGAGAAAAAGCAGGCGTGGTAACCATAGTGCCTATTTTCCCGCCAAGATGATAGGAAAGGATATCATTCAGAACGGAGATGCTTAAGACTTCCACGCCCTCGATTTCCTCAATCGCCCTCTTGATTTCCACGCAGTGATCTTCGTCTTTGACTTCAATTATTAACTCTCTGATAATCGTTACCTTGGGAATTAATTCTTTGATGCGAACTAAGCTCAAGTTTCCGCCCATTTTCCCAATGACAGCTCCAACCCCTCCGAAGGTGCCAGGCGCATCTTTCAAACTAATCTCAAACCTGTAATACATCTGGTCTCCTTTATTAAGGTACTTTATATCTCAAACATACTACAAAAAGCGGCCACGAAAGTCAATGGACCGCTTGTTTTGCTGCTTAAAATCTTCATATCCAGCGGTTTCAACGGTGAGCGTTTTCCGGGGAGACAGTGATCGCCGGATCCCCAAGATATATCAAGTAACCCCTTAAGGCTGGGGAGACCCCTGGCCTCAACAACCGGAACTTGATATATTTTTTCCAATTCTGGGATTAAACAAGGAGCTATATAATTAGAGAAGAGAACGCGGATTTGAGCTTCTTCCGCCCTAAAACCTTCATCCTTCTCTATTATTCTTCCGGAAAGCATCACGGCCCCAAAAACATACTCTTCGAAACACATTACATACACTCGAGGGTCTATTGAACAATCATAATCACAGACTAACTGACCGCCACTTCTGTCAGCCATTACCTTACAAGGCGGTCCAGAAAGATCGGGGTTTCGATAGTATTCATACAATTTATCGTCCATTTTTTTGCGAGCATAAATCCCGCATTCGCACTTTTCGGCGGGGACTCTTTCACCTTCCGGGTGAGGTGATGGTGAGGAGTCATCTAGTATTTCTGGGATACACTCAGCTAAGTTTATCCCGGGTTTCCAGGTGTAATAACCCAACCTAATAGAACCTAGCCTGATCTCCTCTCCCGACAGCACCACTACCCACAACTTATAACCTTCTTTCATTTTATTTCTCCTTCATTGATTTCTTAACAGGAACCCTTACGGGAACCAGCACTTTTTCTGTGTCTTTTTTCGGCACAAAAATCGGTGCTGGGATAGGCCTAGGCTCATTCTCAATAATCCTGACTGTCTCCTTGCCAATATTCATTTGTCCCTCCTTTTTGTTTATGTGCGTTTTATAACAGAGTATTATACGCCCGTTTAATAATTACGTCAATAGCAAAAACTGACCAAAATTTGGTCAGTTTGTTTTGCAGTGAGACAATTTATATTGCCCCCCCAGCCTGATAGCTTCGGCCAGCCTTCTGATGGCTACGATATAAGCCCCTGTACGGTTATCAACGTTGTATTCTTTCGCTGTTTTCAAAACTTCATAAGTTGAGGTGTTCATTGTGTACTCTAACTTCTCATCTATCTCCCCTAGTATCCATTTGTCGCCGCCGTTATTCTGAACCCATTCGTAATAAGAAACGGTTGCTCCGCCAGCGTTAGCCAAGATGTCCGGGATTATAAATACTCCTTTGCTTACTAATATAGCATCGGCCTGAAGAGAAACAGGGCCGTTGGCTAACTCAAGAATAATTTTTGCCCTAATACTCCCGGCGTTTTTATCAGTAATAACGCTTTCCTTGGCTGCCGGAACTAAAACATCACAATTAAGCAAAAGTAAATTGTCGTTGGTAATAGTTTGTACTCCCGGGAAATTAATAACCGAACCGGTGACATCCTTGATTTTTTTTACCGCAGCGATGTCTAGCCCAAAAGGATCATATATGCCACCCAGAGAATCGCTTACAGCTATAATATTTACTTTGTCTTCCTGAATTAAATTAGCAAAATGATAACCAACATTGCCAAACCCTTGGATGGCAACTCTTAATCCGTTAAGGTTATTCACGGCAAGGCCGAATTTATGAGCATCTCGTATGGCTTGTCTTAAAACAAACTGTCCGCCGCGCGAAGTTGCTGTTTCACGGCCGGGGCAGCCATGGAGTTCCAGTGGTTTACCGGTAACAACACCCCAACCTCTGGGCTCTAGGTGTCCGCAGTGAATCTGCTGCCACGCATCAAGCATCCAAGCCATTACTTGACTGTCTGTCCCGACATCCGGAGCCGGAACGTCGTCTTCAGGCCCTATCACATCAGCTATAGCATAGGTCATTTCTTTAACAATTCTTTCGAGATTTCTCTCGATATAAGGATCTTTCCTGTTTAGGGCAATACCACCCTTGGCTCCGCCAAAGTCAATATTAACCACCGCAGTTTTGAAAACCATCCAACCAGCTAAGGCCTTCATTTCCTCCAAATCAACCTGCGGGTCAAATCTTAAACCGCCCTTGTATACTCCGCGCTTAGCATTGTATTGAATTCTATAAACAGTGAACTCTTTAATCTGTTTATCATCCATGGGAACGGTAAAACTTCTTGGGATCTGACGATCTGGTGTCTTTAGTTCTTTAATAATCCAGGGTTCTATCTTAAGAATACCGCCAACCTTATCGATGATATCCTGAAGATTCTCAAACGGAGTTTTATCCATTTATCGTTCACCTCCTTTCCTTATTCGGTACCACCTGTTTCTCGACCAAATTTTAAGGATCGCCCTTGCTCGCCTTTTGCCGTAGGACCACCAGTTGGGGCCGCAGGGAACATAAAATCCAACCTCGTCGCCACCACTGGCAAATCCCTCCATTATTTTATTTTCAATCCCTAAAAGCACCTGCCAGCTTTTGATTCTTCCCCTTAGTTTGTCAATAAGATACGGGTCATGCGTGGCTATTGCCGACGGATTCCCCCCTCCTTCCAGTAAAAAGGCTTGTTCTAGAAATATTTTTCTGATTTCTTTTTCGTCTTTAATGTCGCCAGGGTAAGCCCCCTTACAGAGCCGTATGGAGATGCCGGCTTTTATGAATGTTTGAATTTCTCCGGGGGTTTCGTAAAGATTTATTTGGCAAGCCAATCTTTGATTGGAGAAATACCGAGCAAGAGCCAAAGAAATCTTTCTGACGCTTTTGGAGCAGCCGCGCCCCTCCCTATCAATCTCTACTAAAGAGTTAGGCAGATAAACCATGGCTCTCCTCAAGATTTCGCGCAAATTATTTTCATATAAGCTTTCTGAAATTTCCAGCCCCAGTTGAGAAGGCTTAACCGAGATGTGAGTATTACTCAAGCCGTTAAGATATAATCTAAAAATGAGGTCGGCGTATTGATCGCGAAGTTTGATTGCTTCTTGCTCATCTCGAACATGTTCGCCCAAAATGTTGATTATTGCATAAATATTTTTTTGCTTTAGCCGATGCGCCATTTTAAC
>Ga0209541_10017656_pt1 | contig 10407 bp, 14 predicted proteins | sample RifCSPlowO2_01_FD_184027 | JGI IMG/M metagenome (GOLD analysis project Ga0209541, IMG submission 184027) | Groundwater microbial communities from Rifle, Colorado - Rifle CSP2_plank lowO2_0.1 (SPAdes) (version 2) | ecosystem: Environmental > Aquatic > Deep subsurface > Groundwater | place... | reverse complement strand
GCAAGCGTAGAAATCAACGTATCGGCTCGCAATGGTAAAAATCTTATAGGCGAAGTAGACAGTGTAGCGAACGAGTTTGTGCCTACTTACACATTGTTCCACTTGCCTCAAGATTATATTGTTGAGGAAAAGGTATTTGGCGCTCTTCTTGAACGCAAAAAACCGCGCGATTTTTACGACCTGTATTTCATGATGCGCAAAGGAATGATATCGCAGGGCAATCGAGCACGGCTCGCCGACTATACAGAGAAGATTCTTACAGATGCACGGCAAATAAATTTCGATGCCGAGTTAGGCGCGTTTCTTCCAGCTAGCCAACATATGATAATACGCAATTTCCCACAAACGCTTGAACAAGAAATGCATCGCCAAATATCAATTTCCTGACCTTACCCGGAATGTCTATTAAGCTGTAACTTTGGCTAGATCCGGTATATAAACATACTCCTTTTCCTCCGAAAACATAAATAGTTGAATAATATGCCTAAAAACAGGGAAAAACCGGTAATCATATAATTATTTAACACACATCCGGGAGTAATGTTTTATGAAGGCCGACAGCTTCATTTTTTTTGATTTGCCCACAGGCGGAATCCTTGCTAATATACTTTTATCCAAAAATTAAAGTTAAACAATCAAATAACGGCCCGCGAGGTGCGGGTAATCGGCCCTGAAGGAGAGAACTTCGGAGTTTTGACTACGGAAGAGGCACTAAGAAAGGCAAAAGAATCGGGCCTCGATCTAATCGAGATCTCCCCCACCGCAAATCCGCCGGTCGCGAAAATAATGGACCGCGGAAAGTATTTTTACGAGCAAGAGAAAAAAAGGAAGCTCGCAGCAAAAAAACAAAAGGATGTTGAGATAAAAAGCGTGCGCATCGGCATAGGCACATCGCTCCACGACCTTGAATTGAAAGCCCGGCAGGCGGACGAATTCCTGTCGGAGGGCAACAAAGCCAAAGTTGACTTGGCGCTCCGCGGAAGAGAGAAATATCTGGACAGGAAATTCCTTGAGGAGCGGATAGAGCGGTTTTTGGCCATTATATCGCGCTCATTTGAGAGGGAGGATATCAAAAAAGGGCCGCGTGGGCTCTCCCTTGTAATCGGGCCCAAGAAGTGATAAAGTCTTTAAACAATGTCCAAAACAACCAAATCAATAACAAAACGATTCAGGATAACCAAAACCGGCAAAGTTCTGCGGATGCCCGGAGGCATTAACCATTTTCAGGCCAAAAAATCGCGCCACAGGCAGCTTTCCAATAAAGGCATGCGCCCGCTTGATAAACAGCAAAATTTGCTGTTAAAGTCTTATCTTTATCACTGATAATTAACATATGTCCAGAGTAAAAAGGGGAGTAATGGCCTTAAAAAGGCGAAGAAAAGTCTTAAGCCAAACTAAGGGTTTTCGCTGGCAAAGAAGCAAAAAGGAGCGCGCGGCAAAAGAAGCGCTTCTTCATGCCGGCCGCCACGCGTTCCATGACCGCCGTAAAAAGAAGGGAAATTTCCGCGCGCTCTGGAACATCAAGATAAACGCCGCAGCGCGTGAGAACGGAATTTCATACAGCAAACTTATCGACAAACTGAAAAAAGCTGACGTGGGACTCAACAGAAAAGTTCTCTCGGAACTCGCAGAAAAGCACCCCGAGATTTTCAAAAAGATTCTTGGCGTAATATAAAAAATAAAAGGCCGTCTCTTTGGACGACCTCTAAGTGGCAACCATAAATATACACATTAAGCCGCCAGCCACTGAAGCTGTTAATCCGATAATCCAAGGGCTGCCGAAAAAATGCGCTATGATAAAAGCTACTAATCCGAAACAAAACAGGGCAAACGAATATTTTGCAGCATTATCATAATCTGCTTGACTGCCAGCTCCTTGCGCATAAGGAGCTGTGACCGCACAACCATATATGAATACAAAAAACCCCCAACCCTATCGCTATTAAATGTGCAGTAGTCGAATTGTTGGGTTGGTTTAAAGACAATATGACAAAAACAATCAGCACAAGCGCACCAACAACTATATTTTTAAACATTGCAATTTCCTCCAATCTGAAACCAGACTAGCACGACCAGTTATTTTTGTATAGAGCGCCTATTTTCTTCAGTATTACTCTTTTTCGAATCTCCGCCAGCGATAGCCACTTTCATCAATAACCACCAATGATCTGTCAAGTCTTTGGTCTTTTAAAACTTTTTCGTTATGTAATTTACGCAGTAGTTTTTTAAATGAAGTTGCGTTTTGTAGCTTACTTCTTAAAATAATCACCCCAAAACCTCCAAGGCTCTTCCCATAAAAAAATTCGCCGAAATCTAAATCTGCGGTAATGATAATAAGATTATGGTTTTCGGCCCAATCTATAATTTCATCATCGCTTTTACCCTTAAGCTCTGTTTCGCGCACAGCTTCAGCTTTATGCCCAAGACGCCGAAGCCAAACCGCTAATTTCGGGGATAAATTTTCATCAACCAAAAAACTTGCCATCTTCAGTGAGCAAATTGATGTTCTGTTTTCCTCAATTCCTCAAACTGCGTGGTAAGAGACGCAAACCGTAGCGCGGCAAAAATATCTTCTTTTGTGATGTCCGGGTACTCTTTTTGAACCTGTTTTTCGGTATACCCCTCCGCAAGTAAATTTAAAACAACATGCACCGGAATCCTAGTGCCTTTAATAACCGGTTTGCCCATCATAACTTTAGGATTTATTTCTATCCGCTCAAAATACTTCATGAGTTCCAGTATAGCTTAAACAAATTGATAATGCAAATAGCTCATATTTTCACTTTCTTCATAGAAAAACCGAAACAAAGAAAAAGAATCCCGCTATCAGAACAAAGATTGGACACGGAGAAAAGCCAAATATTTTTGATATAAAGATTCCTAAAACTGCCGATAGAACACCAAAAATCGCGAGAGCCAGACATAGCTTTTTATGCTTTCGGCAAAAGGTTTTCGCTGGCAAAGAAGCAAAAAGGAGCGCGCGGCAAAAGAAGCGCTATTGCACGCAGGACACCACGCATTTCAGGACCGTAAAAAAAGAAAGGAAATTTCCGCGCGCTCTGGAACATCAAGATAAACGCCGCGGCGCGTGAGAACAGAATTTCATACAGCAAACTTATCGACAAACTGAAAAAAGCAGGCATCGGCTTAAACAGAAAAGTTCTCGCAGAATTGGCCGAAGGACATTCTGACATTTTCAAGAAAGTTCTGGAAAGCGTTTAACGCCTCCGCCAAAAGACGGAAGCGAAGAAAAATATGCCGGCGATGATGACAAAAACCGGGCCCGGGGCGAGGCCGTAAATTTTTGATATATAAATGCCGAGAACCGCGCCGAGTACTCCGAAGCCGGCGGAGAGCCAGATATACGACTTCATGCTCCACGCAATATTCCTTGCAGTAGCGGGCGGTATTATTACCAGCGAACCGATAAGTAAAACTCCGGTGAATTTAATTCCCACCGCCACTCCCAGCGCGAAGATCGTCAGGAACAAAAGTTCCAGCATATGCGGTTTGTAACCCACGGACAAAGAAAGATCCGGAGAAATGAGCGTTAATGAGAATTTTTTATAAAAATAGAGAAGCAAAACAATGATGACAAGTGAAATCGCGACCGCTATGAACATATCTAGCCCGCTTACGGTCGTAATGTCCCCGAAGAGTGCCTCCAAAATTTCCTCTTCGGTTGAAAGCAAGGCTCCCGCCGCCAAAGCCAGGGTAAAAACTACTCCGACCAATGTGTCTACGGGCAGTTTTGTTTTGTGCTCGACCATCCAGATGATCAGGGTACCAAGCGCGAGAAACACGAAAGCTCCCAAAAAGGGGTCAAAATGAAAAATGAGCCCCAGCGCGATACCGGGAAGCGCCACATGCGAAAGTGCGTCCCCCACAAGAGCCATGCGCCGCAAGAGCGCGAAAGAGCCGATCATCCCGCCCGCGGCCGCTATCGCGCCGCCTGCGAGCAAGGCATATATAAAATTAGTTTGTTCCATGCTTTTCGTGAATATGATGATAAAATTTCTTTTTCTCGCCGTACAATTTTTCCAACTCGAACGGTGTCAATACTTCCGCCGGAGGCCCGAAACAGATCTGATCTTTGTTTAAACAAAGAACTTTGCCGGCATATTTGTAGACAACCGAGAGATCGTGGGAAATAAGGATGATAGCCAAGCCCTGCTCATCCTGAAGCTTATGTAAAAGCTCATAAACAGTTTCCTGACCGGCCATGTCTATGCTTGCCGTAGGCTCGTCGAACAACAGAAGGTCCGGATGCCCGATAACGGACCATGCCACCATGATGCGTTGCAGCTCGCCGCTTGATAACTCGCCTATTTTTCTTTTTAGAAATTCCGCCGTAAGGCCCACCATATTAAGAACGCTTTCCGGAGAATGGTTTTTGTCCATGCCCTCGTGGGGCCTTAATGTTAAAAACTCCATTACTGTAATAGGCAGGTCCCTTTCTAAGTCCGGTTTTTGCGGCACATATCCGAGCTTCGTTCCCTCGGCTTTTATTATTTCTCCCCTGAATCTCTGCGCCCCTAATATGGCACGAAATAGCGTGGTCTTCCCCGCGCCATTTGGCCCGATTATTGCGAGGTTTTCTCCTTTCTCCAGAGAAAAAGAAACTCCTTCAAGAACAGGCTTCCGGTCCCGCCAAACGGACAGATTTTTTACTTCCAAAATAGGCATTGATTTTTATTGACCTTATATTGATTATACGCTAGATTTCATAAAGACAAAAGAGCAATTTGAAAAGAAAAATTTTTCTCGCATTGAGCTATATTTTGTTGTGTATCGGTGTACCTTTGTTTTTGTATTCGACGTATCTATTCTTTTACCCTCAAAATACCACGTCTGTCAAAAAGGCACCTCCGCCGTCCCCGATCTTAACATCGTGGCAAAAAGATCTCATTTGCTCGCGCGAGAAACCCACCCCTCTCTTTCTAAATTTTTACGGCGACCTTAAAGAAATGAAGATAGTGATAATGTTCGGGCGCGAAAAGGAAATAGCGAGAATCGTTCTTTATCCCACCATTAAAGTGGAGGGCGAGGAGATTAACATGTCAGGATATATTGTAGCAAAAGATGGAATGCTCAAAAGCGTTTATGACTTGAATGAGGACGAGAGTACGGAGTACGTTAAAAACATGACATTATCTTTGGATGAAGAAAAATTCCTGAGAATCTGCTACGACCGCGCCGAAACACCCAAATTCGAAATTTAACCCGGCAGTTGCCGGGTTTTCTATTTGCCTTTCAAATATCAATATGCTAGTTTTTTTACAGATAAAGCATAACTGAGAAAATCATGGCTAAAACGAGCATGGCTTTGGCCGCTCTAACTATTCTGCTCTTCACAACCCAAGCTTTTTCAGAACCCTATTCGCTAATGCTTCCGAAAGATTTTGAAACCGCCCCCAAAAAGCTGACATGCGAGCGAGAACAGCCAACATCTATTTATATGAAATTATATAAGCACGAAGAAGAAAAATGGGATGCAGAACTCTACAGCAAAAATAAACAAGATAAAATTTTGCTTTTTGGTAAATTAGAAAGGGATGAAAAAACCAACACCGACGGGGAATTATTTATATTTTTTATGACGCCTGGTGGATGGAAGGAAGTAAATGAATTATTAGACGAATTAAGCCACGAAAAGTATGCCGAGTTTCTTAAAACGATTCCTGAGTACACCAAAGAGGAAAAAGTGTTCTTTGATGAATGCGCTAAACAAGGAAAATGGGCGGGTTAATTCTCGCTTTTTTTTTATTTCCCGTCAGTCTTGCCACTCCCGGAGTGGCAATGCTATTCTAAACCAATATGAGAAAAAATCCATTAATAACTGGTGAAATATACCACGTATGCAATAGGAGTACCGAAGGGATATCCATCTTTTCGGAAAAGGCTAATACAAAAAGATTTTTATCTGTATTGGTCCAATCTAATACCACTGGTCTAAGTTTGCGGGGCGTTAGACGAATGCCAAATAAAATATTCGATGATGGCTCGCCTCTTGTAGAAACATATGCCATAACTTTAATGCCCAATCACTTTCATATTTGCGTAAAACAATTAGTAAATAATGGCATTACGCTTTGGATGCACAGAGCTTGTAATAGTTTTGCTAAATATTTCAATATTATTAATGAACGAAAAGGGTCTCTTTTTATGGGAAGATTCAAAGCGGTGCCGATCATCGAAAACAGGCGGATCTTCCACGTTCTTGTTTATATTAATTCAAATCCATTAGATCTTTATGCGCCTGAATGGAGAAAAGGTAAAATAAAAAATTGGAATGCCGCAAAATCATTCTTAAATAATTATCAGTTTTCGAGTTTCGGCCTGGAAAACGACAGTATAGTTATCGACGAAAATATTAAAAAATTAATTTCTAATACCATCCCCAACAAACCTTTTCATAACATAACGCTTGTGGGATAATGGTTCCATATGGCACACTTTACACCGGTTGCTCCGCACCGCACGATCGCCGAACTCAAAACGGCAATCAAACGGAGCTGCGATGAGGGACAAAAGACCCGTCTGCGCGCAATTATGTACGCACAATCAGGAAGTTCCCGCAATGACATTGCAGGAATGCTTTCGGTTTCCGACCATAGCATCACCAATTGGGTGCATGCATATAACGAAGGCGGAATAAATGCTCTCGCCACAAACAAAGGCGGGCGTCCCAAAGGAAGCACTGTATGGAAGGATGATATCTTCACCGATCTCGCAAAAGCAATCGATAAAGGCGGGTATTGGTCAATCCCCACGATGCAAAAGTGGTTAACTCTGCATCATTCGGTGAATATCCCCGAACAAACGGTCTGGTACCGCATGGATCAGCTAAATTATTCATACAAATCAGCACGTCCCCACCCAGTACAAGGAAGTAAAGAAAGGCAGGATGCCTTCAAAAAAAGGGGCTTACTCCGTTCCTGGAGCCGCTGAAAGAGAAACCGTTTGAGCTCTTTTTTGGAGACGAGATGCGCTATGGCCTCATTTCGAACTTCAGAAGAAGCTGGTCAAAGGTTGGAGAGAGAACAATCATTGACAGCCAGCAGTCATTTGATAATCGCTATCTGTTTTCCGCGGTTGCTCCGCTCTCCGGCAAAAGTTTCCACCTTTCCGGCATCGATGGCTTCGACACTCCTGCGGCACATACCTTTCTTCTTGAACTCAAAAAACATCATCAAGACAAGATGGTCATCATGGTTTGGGACAACGCCCCTTGCCATCGGCCAAAAATCCATCGTGAGATTCCAGGACTCATCGTACTTTTCCTTCCGCCTTATTCACCGGAGCTCAATCCGGCTGAGAGATTTTTTGAGGAACTGCGCAAAGCGACCGCGAACACTATCTTCAAAACAATCGAGGAGCAGGAGGCGGCAATAGAGGCAAGACTCAATCTTCTTGCTGATGATATGGATGGGATGAAGCGGTTACTTGGATATGAGTGGATAAACAAACAATATGAAAAGGTTATTTAGGGATGGTATAACAACAATTTTATAAAATCGTTTAAAAAAGAATACGGCGGACTAGAAAACGGAGTTAAAGATTGGAGTAGCCGTATAACAGATGAGTATTCCGATATATTTTTAGAATAATCCTTTTTGCCTTTATCTCGCTTTTGTCACTCCGGGAGTGGCAAAACTATTTCAACATTTTCAGCATTTTCTCGAGAGGCCAGGCGTTAATTATGTTTTCTTTGCATGCCCAGCCTCTTCGCGCCTGTGCGATACCCATTTCCAGAAAGCGGAAATGAACTTTTGAGTGAGCGTCCGAATCAATAGACATTTTGACGCCGGCTAGAACGCACTTTTTAATGTATTCGTCTTTGATGTCGGAGCGGTCGGGATAAGCGTCTATTTCCAAAACTGTTTTGGTGCGTTTTGCTGTTTTTATTATCTCATCAATATCGAGCTCGATTGGCGCTCTTTTATCTATTACGCGCCCCGTAAGATGGAAAATAATATCGACGTTCGGATTCTCCATTGCTCGGATGACCCTTTTTGTCTGCTCTTCGCGTGTTAGCGTAAAGTGACTATGCACGGCCGCCCCAACAACGTCGAGCAACGCCAGCGTTTTGTTATCAATATCCAAAGACCCGTCCTTCATAATATTCACCTCGGCGCCCTTTAGAATTTTCAATTTATAATTTTCAATTTTTAATTTATGGTTGATTTTATCAATCGCCGCCATCTGCTTCATAAGTTTTTTCTCGTCCGATCCTCCGGTCATCGCGAGCGCTTTTGTATGGTCAGTTATCGCGATATATTCCAGACCTGTCTCTTTCGCGGCCTTCGCCATCATTTCTATCGAGTCTTCCCCATCCGTCCAATCGGTTTGTACTTGCAAATCACCCTTTAGATCGCCGTAGCCGATAAGTTTCGGAAGCTTCCCCTCCTTCGAGATTTCGATCTCTCCGGTGTTCTCCCTCATCTCCGGTTCTATATATTCCAAACCGAGCGCCCTGTAGAGCCCCTCTTCCGTTATGCCGGCAACAGCTTTTTTACCCTTAAATAATCCGTACTCGTTCAATTTCAGCCCTTTTTTCATAGCGAGCTCTCGGAGCTTAACATTGTGGTCTTTGGAGCCCGTAAAATAATTTAGCGCCGCGCCATAGGAATCTTTGGGCACGACCCGCAGATCTGCATCAAGGCCGTTCTTTAACTTTATCATCGTTTTTGTTTTTCCTTTCGAAAAAATATGTTCAACGAAAGGAAGCGCCATGAATTTATCCATTATCGCCTCTGGCTTCGCGGATGCTTTGGGAATAGCCAAAATATCAATATCGCCGATAGTTTCTTTTTTTCTCCTCGCGGAACCGGCGACAATTGCCGTCTCAACTTCGGCGAATGACAGGATCATCTTTTCCATGTTTTTTATCTCCGGTAAAACATGGCCCAATATTCTCCGTCCGCAGGATTTTTTGAAAAATTCGATGCCTTTCAATATTTTTTCTTCCGACTTTTCCCCGAAATGCGGGAGTTTTCTTATCTTGCCTGCTTTCGCTACGCGCTCAAGATCCGCCACATTTTTTACTTTCAGCTTCTGATACAAAGTTTTTATCATTTTCGGTCCTACGCCCTCAACCGAGGATAGCACTGAAATATCCACGGGGATCTTTTTTTTGAGTTTGGAGTATTCAGGAAAATTCTTGCCTCGCAATATCGTACCGATATGAAACGCTATCCCTTTCCCGACCCCCGAAATTTGAAGCAATGCTTTTTCTCCGCCGTTTTTATAGAGCTCTGAAATATCCGCGCTTAGCGATTCAATGCCGAATGCCGCACGCTCATAAGCCCGAGGCTTAAAAAGCACCCCGTTCATTTCGTAGAGCATCGCCATCTCGCGCATAATTTTGGCTATTTCCTGATTGGTCATTAAAGATATTTTAACCAAAAAAAGCCAGCTTGACAATTAATATGAAAGGAGTATAATGGAGAAGTAAGTATGGGTTGAACATTCTTGGCGCGACATACCTGCGTCCTTTAGAAACCCATTGTGAGCGAGTAAATTTCAGATACAGATGCGATCGCCCGGTGGCGGGCATTCCGGTGCGCCGGAAAGTTGTGACTGTTTAAAGAAATAGAAAGTTCCGCACTTACACAATATTGATTCGGGCCCCGGTACCATTAAGCCGGGGTTCTATTTTTTTTATTGTGATATAATTTATATGGGAGACAAATGCAAGGACAAATCGGGCTAGTGGCCGGCGCTAGAACCGGACGCAGTCCGGATTCAACACAAATGGCAGACGAAGCCCGTGAGCATGGGGGAATGCGCTTTAACTTTGTTATCGCGTTCTACCGCCGGTAAGCCATTGAGGCTTACTGCTAAGGTGAAAGCTGAGAGCTCTGCCAAATTGCGCAAGCGCTAGAGCGACCGGTCTCGGCCGTGTAGTAAAGCCCCCCTCCCACCCATTTATCGGTGCGTAAAAACGCGCATCGAGATATCCACAGTCCCGCCCTATGCGGGACTTTTTCTTTCTGCTAAATTCTTTTTAGGAGATATATGCAAGAAAAATCAGGTGCCCGGGTCAGCGCTCAAAATAGACCTGCCAAAACCTGTGAGCATGGGGTAATGCTACAATTCCGCCATGGCAAGGGTTAGTGTCCATGGCCCCAGTTGTGAGCTCTGCGCCTTTAACGCCAACGTAAAACAGGCCAAAGGAAAAGCCAACGCCCGTAGACCTACGGCAACCGTCTTGGCAACGCAGTGAAGCCCCTCTCCTCCCTTTTATCCACAGCCCTCATTGCCAGGGCTGTTTTCTTTTCCTATAATTAATTTAGATAAATATTGGCCGCATATCCACGCAAGTCGTGGAACGACCTGGCTCAAGGAAACGTGTGCACCAAAGTGGTAAGTCCTTTTTAGGCAAAACCAATCAAGCTCTGTTCG
>Ga0209541_10017652_pt1 | contig 10409 bp, 7 predicted proteins | sample RifCSPlowO2_01_FD_184027 | JGI IMG/M metagenome (GOLD analysis project Ga0209541, IMG submission 184027) | Groundwater microbial communities from Rifle, Colorado - Rifle CSP2_plank lowO2_0.1 (SPAdes) (version 2) | ecosystem: Environmental > Aquatic > Deep subsurface > Groundwater | place: Rifle... | reverse complement strand
ATCAATCTCATCAAAGAATATTATCGTAGGAGAGATCTGGCGGGCTTTCTTAAACACCTCGCGGACTGCCTTCTCGCTCTCCCCCACCCATTTCGACAGGAGTTCAGGCCCGTTTACAAGTATGAAGTTTGCCTCTGATTCTGTAGCCACTGCTTGAGCAAGCATTGTCTTTCCTGTTCCAGGAGCCCCGTAAAGCAGCAGCCCTTTTGGAGGTTTAACCCCGAGCCTTTTGAAAGCCTCAGGGTTTTTTATCGGCCATTCCACAGCTTCTACAAGCTCTTGCTTTATATCCTCCAATCCCCCTATGTCTTCCCATTTTACGGTTGGAACCTCAACCAGCACCTCTCTCATTGCAGAGGGCCTTACGACTTTAAGCGCTTCCTTGAAGTCTTTTTTTGTTATCTGCATCCTTTCGAGTATCTCTTTTGGTATCGGCTCCTCTTCATCAAGCTTTAAATCAGGCAAAATACGCCTAAGCACTATCATTGCAGCTTCCTTTGCAAGCATTGCTATGTCTGCCCCTACAAATCCGTGGGTTACTGCAGCTACCTCTTTCAGGTTTACATTCTTAAGGGGCATGTTTCTCGTGTGTATCTTTAGTATGTCCAGTCTTCCGTCTTTGCTTGGAACGCTTATCTCAATCTCGCGGTCAAATCTGCCCGGTCTTCTTAATGCAGGGTCTATCAGGTTTGGAACGTTTGTCGCCGCAATAACCACGACCTTGCCCCTGCTTTTCAGCCCGTCCATTAGTGCAAGCAGCTGCGCTACAACCCTTCTTTCCACTTCCCCATGGACTTCCTCGCGCTTTGTTGCTATAGCATCTATCTCGTCTATGAAAACAATGGAAGGCGCGTTTTTCTCCGCTTCCTCGAATTTCTTGCGAAGGTTTTGCTCGCTGTTATGTGCAAATACGCCCCCAAAACCTGCAATGAAGTTCTGTGAAGGTTCTACTGATATGTCATAGACAAATTCTGGTTTTTCATTCACTTCAGAAACTTCTATAACTTTATCCCAGTAAATATCGCTTTGTATAATTGAGTAGAGTTGCAGGTTTGCCACTTTTAGTGCAGCTTCGCTTCCGATTGATTTCAGTCCCTTCCGGCTGCTGAGATAGCTGTTAGAGCCATTACCAATAGCACTCGTAGGTATTTTAGCCCTTCTTGAAATCTGCCTGCCATGCAAATAAGCAAATATTTTTGAGTTTCTTTCGGCATCCAAAAATCCTATTTCCCTGAACAAGTCCAAGTTTTTAGTATCAGCAAAGCATAATCGCTTTTGCGGCCTGTTTTTCCTGCCATATATTTTTACAACTATGCCAAACATCAGAAACAGGTATGCCAAATCGTCAGCTAAGTGAGGGCTCTCTGTGGCTATCTCTACCATTGGTGCAGGAGTTTTTGTGTTGAGTGAGCCACCCCCTGTAACAAATCCCCTCAGAAACGCTGCTAAGTGTTCTTTTGATAAATTATAAATCAAATTAGGTGCTTTTTTGTTCCTTGAGCCGCTTACAAAGCCCAAGATGTCCCTCATAAGTATCTTCAGTGAAGAGGAGCATATTATAATGTCGCTTGCTTCAAAATTTGGCTTTCTATATATGGTTACATTCCCGAACAGCTTGGTGCATAAATCAGCCATGACTTTCTCTTCTTTCCTGTGGAAAGAAAGCCTGACCGCGTTGCCCATATACGAGCCTTCAGCCATCCACAATCCCAAAAAAGTGCAGAATTCTTCCGAGAGTATAAGTTCTGAAGGTATTGGTTTGCCTTTGATGAATAATTGTATGAACTCCAGTTTTACATCTATTTTCGCAGCGTCCATCAGGGCCATAAACGGTTTAGCCCTTATTCCAACGTTTTTGTTAATCACATCATAAAGGTATTTTCCGCTGACGCCAAGTAAGGCTGCGACGTTATCATGCCCTGATTTTTTAATTGCGCTTCTTACATAATTCTGCACATTTCTCACTCTCAACCCATAGTCAGCATCCTTTATTTTCTCTAATAGATTTAATTTATAAACCGGACAGGGCGAGAAAGGCACTTTCTTTGGCACTGCCACAAATGATTCCCCTATTTTTAACTCAGAAGTTTTTACATCCTCAATTCCGTTTTCAGTTAACGTAAATAATGAATGGCAATCAGTCACCATTATTTCCCTTCCGCTTCTCGTTTTTACTTTCAATATTTTAGAATTTAAAGGATGCTTTATAAGCGCAGTAACTTTGTTTATGACAACTTTGCCTTTTTCATCGAAGCAAACAACTTTAACATCACTCATGCCCTTATCCACGACTTCTCCAATAGGGATTCTTTTAATCTCCCCATTTTCAACAATGGTTATTTTTTGATCTGGCGGAAGCGACTGTCCGTAGAACTTGCTCATAATTTCTGGCCCGTTGATTACAATGAAATGCGAATTCGTTTCGTTTGCAACAGCCTTCGCAACGAGCGTCTTTCCTGTTCCGGGCGGGCCGTGCAGCAGCACCCCCTTCGGAGCCTCTATCCCCAGCCTTTCGAATATTTCAGGGTGCTTTAATGGAAGCTCCACCATTTCCCTTATTTTTTTTACTTCCTCCCGCAGCCCCCCAATGTCCTCATATGTTATGTCGAAACGCTGCTCTTCAACAGCTTCTGCAGCTTCCGGGTTGAAAATAACCTCTGTCAAGTCAGTTACGATTACAGCGTTCTTTGGCAGTGAATCCACAACGATGAATTTAATGTCTCCAAAACCAAAGCCCATTATGTCCTCGTCAAGCATCCTGAATATGTCCTCAAAGGGGCTGTGGCTTAGCGTGCTTCTTCTTCTGGTGGTTCCGCCCAACGCCACTATGTCGCCCTTAACCAACGCCCTCCCAAGAAGACCTTGCTTGAACACTTCAGGATTAGCCCGTATCATTACGCCCTTTCTTGCAGGGGCTATGATTATCTTCTTGGCTTCTTTTACATCAGCCTTGGTTATCTTTACAATCTCGCCTATCCCTGTTTTTGAGTTTCTTCTCACTATGCCATCCATTCTTATTATGTTAAGCCCTATATCGCCAGGGTAAGCCCTGTCTGCAATTCCGACAGTCTTTCGCTGCCCTTCGATTTCAACAAAATCTCCAGGCCTTACGCTTATCTCGTGCATGAAACTCGTATCTATCCTCACGATTCCCTTGTTTACGTCATCCTGCACGGATTCCGCAACCTTCAGCTTCAGTTCCTTTGCAGCCATACTAATCCCGGCCTTTAGTTATTTTATTTAAATCTTTACTACAAGCTTCAAGAATCAGAAGGGCTTTTTAAATCTATCTTTGGACTTTTGGCAGCGGTATTGGCGGAGGCAGGTTAACATCCCTGCTTAAGACAAGCGCCTGGACGTTGCACCTCATAAGTATTGTATTGAGCACATCACTCATGACATCTTTGGGAACTTCCTTGCTCTTTTTCCAGTTTTTCAGTATCTCATCCTGCCTGGAGGGTTCGCCCATGTAAAGCAGCTCGCCGTTGAAAAGTATCTGTCCCATTGAAGGCGAATATTCAGAATTGAATTCGAAACTGAACTTAAGGGCCTTGTTTTTTACAGTTCCCAAAGGGAGGTCGGCACTTTCAACATTCTTAACAGAAATGTTGTTTTTTATATCGACCTTGCCATTAATCCCTGACTTCTTCTCGACAAGAATTTTTGTAAAGTTGAATCCGACGATTGCCATCTTGACAAGTGCAAGACTTCAGAGTAGTATTTAAAGATTGTGGTGGAGTTGGCGTTGTCCCGAATCCTTGTTCCTGCTGCCTTCTCTGCACACATTTTACTTTCCCCCTCCTCTGCAAAGCAAGGAGTGGAAAAGTAAAGAAGGAGAGCTACAAAAGGTGCAAGCAAAGTCTCAGGACAGAGCCGGTGGAGTGTTAAGTCAAGTTGTTAAGTATGCCACTTTGCTGTTGCTGAATGCGCCCAAACTGTTTGCTTGGTTAGGAGAACCGCAGCCAGCAAATGGGCGCTTGAAAAGTTTACTTAACAAGACGGAAAAATTGAAGAGAGTGAAGGGGGGTAACAGAACGTTGGCTTTTTCATCGGTGTCAACATGGTTATTATTTCCCCTGTCAAAAACTCAAAACCTGCCAAGTTAAGTTATTGCATGTCAAGGTGGGCGTAAATCTCTTCTTCGCTCATTGTGCGCTCGCACATCCTGCACAGGTAAGGGTTGGCGAGGGCGCTCTTTAAAATAGCCATGCCGCAGCTTGTACAGATGTTTTTCATGCAACTCACCCCCTCTTTTTTCAAAATAATGTTGGTGTCCTGTAGCTTCCATCGCGTTCGTATTCGCGTTCATAATATATTTCACACCATCTGCAGAGAAGAGGGTTTGCAGTTCTGTCGCCGTCCTCCATTTCTATCCCGCAAATCCCGCATTTTGGCATCATATTAACTCACGCTGCACTCGGAATGCTTTCCTGGCTTTTATAAGTAACCTATCAATTATATATAGAACAATGCTTTTTTCCAAGTCAGGAGAATTCTTATATAAATTATAAAATATTTAAGGGCTGCTTTGTGGCGATAAGAATTAATAATAGTTGATTCTTCAGGAAACGCTATGAAAAGGTTCAGCATGATAGTCTCAGGCCGGGTCCAGGGGGTTTTCTACAGGGATTTTGCAAGAAGGGAGGCTGAAAAGCTTGACATTACCGGCTATGTAAAAAACCTTAATGACGGAAATGTTGAGATAGTCGCAGAAAGTGATGAGGAAGCTTTGAAGAAATTTGTTGCATTGTGCAAGAAAGGGCCGTTGATGGCTTTTGTGAAAAATGTGGAAATAAGGGAAGTGCCCGCAACTGGCGAGTTTGACGGCTTTGATGTAAGGTATTAGACTAAGCTTTGAACATGCAAATAAAATAATTCATTCTAGAAACATATAAAGAAGCAGGAGTCCCAGCACTGTTAGCTTGCCTATTCCGACAGACCGGCCATTGTTGTTGATGTTGCTGTTGCCATCAAGGCCATTATTATTGTTGTTGAGATACGCCAGGCGCCCCTAGGGTAGCCATTCCACTTTCCTGAAAGCCACCACCACTTCACGCATTAGGTGTCTCGTGGTTGTATTTTATAACAGCAAAGCTGCCATAGTGAAATGGCGTGTAGTTCCAAGCTACTCCATAACACGAGAAAATCCGGAGATTTTCTGTGCCCCAGAAATTCACATTTCTGAGGGCTTCATCAGTCGATGAAGCAACTGGGACAATAAGCAAAGAAAAGAAGGAATATAAAAAAATATCGGTAATCTAGCGCTTATTCAGTTAAGACACGGCTTTCCAAAGCCCCGCTAACCTGCTGGTCGCGCACTGCGCCTCCAGCGCCTGCCACGACGACGAAACGCCCATCAGTGCCTAAGATGTTGCTGGCAGAGAGGCCTTCATTACCGTACCAGAGACGCACCAAGAGCCCCTTAGCTTCTTTATCAAAGCCATGTTCGTAGATTCTGTGATAGCTTCCAACAGAAGTCAAGCCTTCTCCGCCGTCTTCCTTCTTGCCAAAAAGCATTTTAGCCAAAGCTGCTCTACTTTCAGGAGAGCCTGTAATCATAAGCACTCGGTCATCTCTCATGAAAGCATCATAACCCAATTCGCCTGTGTCGTTGATATCCGGACGATCCTTATCTACTCTGACAAAGATTGTGTAAGGCGTTCCTGGTGCAGGCACGTCGCCTTTCTTAGCGTCTGCAAGATGCACTCTGGCAACATTCTGGCCATTGTAACTGCCGTTTCCCATATCAAACCACTCAGAATAATGGACAGGCCCGAAAGCAGAATCTTGAGTAGCTGCGTAAAACAGATTTCTAAGCACTTCTGCGGTTGCTAAAGAGCCAGCAGAATGCCATGCTTCATAAGAACGAGCTCCCCTTCGCCTCCCGTGATACTCTCCAGTGATTGCATCGATAGAAAATGGCCTTATTGCCTCACGAAGTTCAGGGTGAGCAGTCATGGCCTGGATTAACATTGGCATATCGGCTACGGTTAAGCCACGCTCTTTGGCCATTTCTTCAGCTTCACCTCTCGCCTTAACGAATCCGCTCCAACCTACAAAACTTGCCAGCGCATAATAAGGAGATGTTACTTGCACGATTTGTGACATTTTGAAGCGACCTCCATCGTAAAATGTATAACTTTTACTTTTAATCGGTAAAGCAGAGGTAGTATTTAAAGACTTTGAATTTACCAGCATAAAGTGCCGCAGAAAAAGAAAACACAGTCAGAAAAGCGGCGAAAACTTCGCGCGACAAGTTATCTTTGAAAGGAGGATGCGTCAGAACTCCGTCAGCTTTTTCTCTTTTCCGTAGCTGATGATTGTTGTTTTTCCTTCCTTACCGCCTTCTATCTTTTTTGTTGTTATGAAACGGTCCTCCTCAAGCTTGCTTATCTTGCGCTGGAATGTCTTGTAAACCATTTTCCCGCCGCTTTCCTGGTAAGCCCTGTATAAGTCTCCGATTTTTTTGCCGCTGTTTTCCTTGATAATGCCCAGAATCAGCTTAACCTCTTCTTCCAGCTCTTCTGCTTTCTTTATGCTGAAGTCATCAAGCTTTTTCATTGCAACGCTTACATCTGCAGCGGTTATTTTCCTGGAGCTTCTTTCCTCTGCAACAAGCGCCGCTTCTTTCATCATGTAAAGGCCTGTGCGTATGTCCGACATCTTTGCTGTTTTCTGGACTACTGCCTCAAAAGCATCATCTTCCCATACGCCCTGAACAAACGCATAATCCATTCTTTGCTTCAGCACCCCCCTGGTTTCGCTTAAGTTATACGGCTGAAACTCCAACATTTCTGCTGTCAGCCTTGATTTGATGCGCTCGTCAAGCTCTGCAATGAACTCTTTATAATTGGTTATCAGAACCACGGATTTCCTGAAAACATCCTCAAGGACGCTGTATATGAAATCAAAATCCTCTATCTTATCCACTTCATCAAAAACAAAGACCGCTGAGCGCTCTGACTTGTTGACATACTGCTTTACAATATCAAAAAGCTCCTCGGTTCTTTTGTTCTGCACGAGCTTATAGCCGACAACATCACACATTTCCGTAAGAATCTTGAAAGCAGTGTTCTTCTGCCAGCAGTTGATGTAAAAAGGGGTAACGTCCTCTGATTCCTCCTCTATTTCCTTGAGGATGTGCTTGACCGCTACTGTCTTGCCGACTCCCGGCAGCCCGTAGATGAACATGTTCCTGCCGTTTCTTTTCTGGAACAGTGGCTTGATTGCGGCAGCAATAGTTCTCATCTGGCCTTCACGGTAGGGAATCAGTTTGGGAATGTAGCTGTAATCCAGGGCAAGCTCATTCTTAACAAGAGACTCGCCTCCCTTAAGCATGCCGTTGAAAGCCCCCATAACCGCACTTCATCAAGGAAGGTTTAAATAGTTTGTGCAAACTTTACAAAATTTAATTATTATTAAGTAGTAAAAAGTGGAAAGATTTAAATAGGGGTTTTGGTAACCAGAACATTATGGAACTTTCAGACTTAACCCTGGGATTTATAGGCTTTGGGGGTATGGCCCAGAAGGACGCCCCTCATTATGCTAAACACGTTAAAAGAGTGCTGGTTAGCGATATCAACCCTGAACAACTCAAAAAGGCTGCAGGCATGCCAAACGTAGAAGTCAGAGAGACAAATGCAGCCGTAGCCAGGGAAGCTGACATCTGGATTGTTGCAACAACCCCAATAAGCGAGGTTGACAGGGTTTTTACCAATGCCTTACAAAGTGCAAAGTTGGGCAGCCTTGCTGTTGACTATACTTCTGTAAAAAGCCATGTTGAAAGGGCTGCAAAAGCGCCAACAACACCAGAGGACATTAGTTACACGTTAATGCACCCTATGAGAGGGCCGAGTTTGGCTCCTGAACGCCAAACTCATGTGCTGATACATGGCGAAAGAAAAAGCCCCCTTCAGCAGTCTCTTGAAAGATTGGTAATGGCTGTTGGCGGCAGGGTTGTTTTTCTTGATTCTGCTGAACAGCACGACAGGATAGTTTCGCGTGTTCAAAGCAGCACCCACTTTACTTATTTTGCCCTTGCACAGGCTTATTTGGCTGCAGGCCTTGTTTCTGAAAAAAGCTTAGACATGCCTAGTATGGGTTATGAAAGAAACACACTAGACCATCTTAAGTTATTACTTTCTATGCGTCTTTGTTCACAGCACAAAAATAACAGGAATATTTATCCTGCCATAGCTGCGCTCAATCCTTTTGTTCCGAATGACTTGGACATAATTCTAAGAACTGGCAATGACATAATGACGGCTGCTAACGAAAACAATGCGCCATATCTGAGAGATGCTTTTGGTGAGGTTAGGGACTTTTTAGGCCATGGCAACATCAAAGAAGCTGAAGGTGAGCTTGAAGAACTTATGCAAGGGGAATTTACTCTTGCTGATGATACAGGAGATTCTAATATCAGCCTTCTTCACGTAGGAACAGCGTGGGCTGCTATGGGTGATGAAGCTCATCCAGCGAAGAACATGATATTTGCAAGCCCTCCTTACAAGATTATGGCTCTGGCAACGTTGGCATCATTTGGAAAGGGGCTTGATGCCTCAATAAGAAATGCTCTAAAGCCAGCTGTTAGAAGCAGAGATTTACATTACTGGCTTGCCTTGCAGAGAACTTCAGTGCCTTTGATAACCAGCCTCCCTCCCAAAGGTAAGGAGGAATTTTACTCGCAGATACTCACAGACACTGCAACAGCTATTCCGCAAAATGTTTTGGATTACTCGGCAAGGCGCAGCAATGAGATAATAGAAAGAATGAAAAGTTAAAAAAATAGCCTTGTGCCAAGTTAGGTAATTGCGGGGAGAGGCTCTACAGTCGCATATTTTTCACGTAGCTGCACCATTAATGGTGCAAATACATTCGGTCTTAACCCCTGGGCGTAGTCAACGAAGCCAGCGTGTCTGGTGTCTCCGTTGACAACAAATTCAATAGTGCCTTGTTCTTCTTGGCGCATTATGTCCAGTTCTAATCCGTGAGCCCCTGCAGCCAGTGATGCTCTGGCATTGCCTGGCACAAGTTGCCATTTTCCTGCTGAATGGCTGGGATCTCCAATTACAGGCAGATAGGTCAAAGTTCTTACTGTAACAAATGCCTGCACATCTAGGCTAAACCTGCCTCCTGTCGGATTTGAAAGTGTTCTTATGCCCCGCTCAGTTAGCACGATTTCAAGGTTTCCGGTGCTGGCGACCCACTCTGCAGATTGCAGCCATTCTTCAATAGTCTGCCAGTATCCGCGTTTTAAAAGGATGGGCTTACCGCTCCGCCCGGCTTCCAGCAGCAAATCCTGGTTTTGAGAGTTTCTTGTTCCAAGCTGTATCATGTCAGCATATCCTGCTACCAGTTCTACATCTCTTACGCTTAAGGCTTCTGTAACAAAAGGAAGGCCAGTTTCTGCGCGCGCTTCTGCAAGCATTTTCAGCCCATCCTCGCCTATGCCGCGGAATGTATGCGGGTTGGTTCTTGGTTTGAAAGCGCCTCCGCGCAGCATATCTGCGCCGCATTCTTTTGCAATCCTAGCGGTCTCCATCACCTGTTTCTCGTTGTAAACAGTGCAAGGCCCTGCTATTATTACAGGCTTTTCCCCTCCAAAATCCACACCACCCACACTTATTATCTTTGAAGCCCCATTCATGCCGTATTCAGGATGGTGTTTCCGACTAATCAGCTTGTAAGGAAGGTTGACTGGCCTGTATTCTTCTACTCCAGGCATTCCGCCAAGAAAAGTTTCCAAATCCGTAGGTTCTTCTCCAATAAGTTGTAAAGTTGTAGCAGTAGCTCCTACAACAAGCAGCGTGGACAAACCATAATGTCCAACAGCCCCGATAATTGCGTTTATTTGAGCTTGCGTAGCATCCTTTCTCAATATTATCATTTCCCATTCCCCCGCATAATTTTGTTTTTTAGCTTCATTTTAACAGTGCTTAAGGACTCAGGAGCTTAGTCCTTTAACTAAAAGAAATAATAGAATCCTGAATAAAAACCGAAATTTGAGTTCATATTACCAGCAATGGTAGCGAGACTCTGTTTTTATAGTTTGCTATATACCAACATATAGTTCTCTAATGGGCTTTGGAAAAAAACAGTCAGACTCTCTGAAGGGGGGCAGTTTCGTAGCCAAGCCGTTCCAGTAATGGCAAATTGAATTTTATAAGGTCCGCAACAGAGTTCACGCCCTTCCTTGCGCGAACAAGCGTTAAAGCTGTCCAGTTGGTCAGGACGCCTCTAACTGCTTCAATTCCTCTTTCGCCATAAGCTTCTGGAGGAACATTAGGAATATCATGCATATCACTCACAATGTAAGCTTCAAGCCCACACCGTTTTAATGCAGCAACTGCTGCCCTATTGTCCCCATTTAAGATATAGCCATTAGGCACAAGAGAGCTTCGGAGGACTAT
>Ga0209541_10017650_pt1 | contig 10410 bp, 13 predicted proteins | sample RifCSPlowO2_01_FD_184027 | JGI IMG/M metagenome (GOLD analysis project Ga0209541, IMG submission 184027) | Groundwater microbial communities from Rifle, Colorado - Rifle CSP2_plank lowO2_0.1 (SPAdes) (version 2) | ecosystem: Environmental > Aquatic > Deep subsurface > Groundwater | place... | reverse complement strand
CTCTTTTTTCATTATAGCTACAATGTAGCTAAAACAAGTACATAAGCTTTTCTATACTCCAGAACACATTTAAAGCACTTCAGAAAGGTAACCAATTACGTTTAACGTATGCGCATAGCGCGGATATCGCCAGCGAGTATCAAAAACTATTCAGTTTTTGGAACTTCAATCGGCCTTCTTTAATCAATTCTTTGATTTCCATAAACTATTCAAACTACTTAAACAGGAACCTTAACAGATATCTTTATAAATATTTTACTTTTTCGCCAGCTTATGCAAAAAGGGGCTCATCGGGAAGTGCAGAAGAGTATGGTGGGGTATTCTATGCCTAAAGCTGAGGCTAAATCACAGGGAGGCGGCCAATCTAAAGCCCAAAAAGAAGAGCCGATTCACGCTAGAGAGCTGGCCAAGAAACAAAGAGAGATATCAATCGCTGAGTTCTTTGAAAAAAACCGTCACTTATTAGGCTTTGACAATCCGAGAAAAGCACTTCTCACCACCATCAAAGAAGCAGTAGATAATGCTTTGGATGCCTGCGAAGAGGCAAGAATCATTCCAGAAGTGACTGTCGAACTGATCCAACTGGGAGAAACCCGCTTCCGCATCATTATCGAAGACAACGGTCCCGGTATTGTCAAACAGCAGATTCCTAAGATTTTTGCCAAATTATTATACGGCTCAAAATTCCATAAGCTTTCTCAAAGCAGAGGCCAGCAAGGCATCGGTATCTCTGCTGCGGTTTTATATGCCCAGCTCACTACAGGCAAACCTGCTTTGATCACCTCTAAAACTGATGCCAAAAACAAAGCCGCTCAGATGAAGCTGAAGATTAGCACTTCTACCAACGAGCCGGAGATTATAGAAGAAACTCAAGTTGACTGGCCAGAAAAAGAGCATGGCACTAAGATTGAGATTGAATTAGAAGGCACTTACCAAAAAGGCCGCCAAAGCGTAGACGAATATCTTAAAGAAACAGCTATTGTCAATCCTCATGTCACTATCATTTATGTTAGTCCAGAAGCCCAGCAGACTATTTTTCCCAGAGCCATCAATGAATTGCCTGCCTTAGTCAAAGAAATCCAGCCCCACCCCTATGGTATAGAATTAGGTATTCTTATCAAAATGCTGGAAAACACATCCAGCCGCATATTACAATCTTTCCTTACAGATAATTTTTCCAGAGTCAGCCCAGCAGTAGCTAAAGAGATTTGCGAAAACTCTGCGGTTCTGCCAAACACCAAGCCAGATGATATTACTAGGGAGATTGCAGAACGTTTGATTGAAGGCATCAAAAAGACCAAGATCATCGCTCCTCCGACAGATTGCATCTCTCCGATTGGAGAAGAACAATTAGAAAAAGGCCTGCGCAAGGGCATCACTGCTGAATTTTATTGCGCTGCCACTAGACCAGCCGCAGTCTATCGCGGAAATCCTTTTGTCATTGAAGTAGCCATCGCTTATGGGGGAGAATTACCTAAAGATGAGACTGTTCGGGTCTTACGTTTTGCTAATCGCGTGCCGTTGTTATACCAGTCAGGAGCCTGCGCAGTCAGCGAATCCATCAACGATGTCGCTTGGAAATCTTATGGCTTAGAGCAAAGCCGCAGTTCTCCGCCAGTCGGCCCCTGCGTAATCATCGTGCACATCTCTTCAGTCTGGGTTCCCTTTACTTCAGAAAGCAAAGAAGCTATTGCGCATTATCCAGAAATCATTAAAGAGATAAAACTTGGCTTGCAAGAATGCGGTCGATTGTTAGGAATTTACGTCCGCAAAAAATCCCGCATCCATGAACAGATGGCCCGAGCCAATATGTTCGAAAAATTCCTTCCAGAATTAGCCGAATCTCTCGCTTCTCTGGCCAAAGATAACAAAGAGAAAATTTTAAAGGCCTTGCAGAAGATGCTGGTCAAGCCAGAGATAAAGCAAGAGATTTTAAGTGGAGGAGAAGAAGATAAACTGTACAAGATGGAGCTGAATGATAAAGACGAGGAAAATGAAGAAAATGAAAAACTTAAATAAGTTTTGCCGTTTACTTTTCAGAGGAAAAGCAAAATGAAAAAACAAGATCCGAGTAAAAGACTGGAAGAGCTGGGAAAGAAGCTGGTTCAGGATATAAACAAAGGAAAGAATCCTGCCATTGAATTTTCCCTGCGCAGTTTGTCCAATGTTATTTTTGATGAAAAAAGCAAGACTCTCACTCTGGGAGATAAAACCCAGCAGAGATTTTTCTTCAATGTCTCTCATGCCAAAAAATTTCTTCAGACTCTGGAAATCGCCAAAGTAAGCAAGATTCTTCTGGATGTCAGCAAACACGCCAGCCTGCGAGACGTTTTCTACATGGCCAAGAGGACTATCCCCAATTCTGATATCAACATTGTCGATGACCAATCAGAAAGCGACAAGGCTCTCGAAGATTTAGAGCTAATAACAGATTGTTCCCGCGAGCAGCTTAATATCAATGCTAACAAAATGGGTTCAGTAGCTGGCAATGTGGTGATTGAAGATTCTGGCGATCTAATCAATTGGTCTAAACTAGGTTCTGGCGGCTGGAGTATTCCGTCTAATGTAGAAAATATCGAATTCAAAAGCGTCAAAGCAAAATATGTCATTTATATGGAAAAGCAAGCAGTCTGGGAGCGTCTGCATGAAGATAAATTCTGGGAGAAGCAGAACTGCATCATTGTCACTTCTCAAGGCCAGACCACCCGCGGTATCCGCCGGCTGCTGCAAAGATTAACCGAAGAGCATAGCTTACCGATTTACGTCTTAGCAGATTTCGATCCGTGGGGATTTTACATTTACTCTGTCTTAAAATATGGCTCTATCAATCTTGCCCATATGTCCGGCACCATGACCCTGCAGAATGCCCGTTTTCTTGGAGTGGCAGCTGATGATGTAGCCAACTACGACTTAAAAAAACATTTTATCAAATTCAAAGATGTTGACATGACGAGATTAAAACAGATAGCAGAGTACGACTGGTTCAAAAAAAACAAGGCTTGGCAAAGGCAGTTCAAGATGATGAAAGATTTCGGGGCCAAGCTGGAAATCCAGTCTCTCAGCTCCAAAGGCATTACATTTATCTCGGAGAAATATCTTCCGGAAAAGATTAAACGAGGAGAGTTTTTAGATTAAGCAGATAAAAAAATGGAAAAGAAAACAATTTGGATAGGATTGGCGGTTATTCTTATCATAACTCTGTCTCTATTTATCTACCAATTCAATAAAGTTGACGTAGAAAAACTTTCTCTTTGCCTCAAAGAAAAACAGGCCAAGATGTATGGAGCTTATTGGTGCCCCCACTGCCAGAATCAGAAGAAAGAGTTCGGAGAATGGTTTAAAAACATTAACTACATCGAATGCACAGAAAAAGAGTTGGAATGCACTGCGGCCGGCATCACCGGCTATCCCACCTGGAAGATTCAAGGTCAAACATATCCTGGAGAATTTTCCCTTAAGCAGCTGGCGGAGTTTTCTGGCTGTCCATTAAATTGATAATACACATTAAATTACCATAAAATTTTTTAAGAGAGGTTCTATCTTTAGTTCGAATGATAGAAAGATATCTTTATGCAGACTGGGATGAGCCGCCGGAAGAGATGAGCTTTATCAAGAGATTTGATGATTTGATTTCTGAACTAAGAAAAAACTTAGACTTAATACTTTTAGAATTGGAAGAGAATAATAAATGCACTGCAAATTACTCCCCCTCCTTTTATGAAGATATAAAAAGGATTTACCTTCTTGCTCCTGCTCTGCCTAATGTGGTTTTGAATTACAAGATTTGCATTGACTTTGGCTTACCGATTGATCCTATCAGGTATGTTGATTTTAACAGAAAAGATAAAAATTCTAACCGATACACTCAACGAGAAAAATGGTGGGCGGACCAACTCTTTAAGGAATCTTTATTCGTTGCCAAGTCGGCCTATGCTCTTTCTCCAAACTGCCCAAATGCTCTTTCTCGCTTTTGTACCAAGCTTCCAGAGATTATCAAAGAATCAGAATTTACAAATAAAAAAGATAAGTACACCTGGCAGGCATCGAATCCGCATTACGTCAAAACTTTGGCTGAAAGGATAAACAAAAGCATCGGCCAGCCGGATTTAATTGTCGGGGCGGCTCACGGCAGTATCTGTCCAGGAATTCTGCTTTCCAATTTTCTTGATTGTGAGTTATACTTCATTCGTTATTCTTTATTTAAACGGAATGATGCTCAGCCGGTTATTTCCGAACAAGACAAAGTATTCCTCTCTCGGCATCAGCATGGGAAAGTGATTCTTTTTGACGAAGATGTGGCTAAAGGGAAAACTTTGAAAGAATTTACAGCACAGCTCTCTCCGTTGTTCGAAAAAGCATACTCTGCATCGGTTATTCGGCATTACCTTTCACCCTTTTGCCCGGATTTTGTGGGAGAGGTTTTCTATGACGGTTAACCACACAAGAAATACCACACATTTCTTTGTGTCCTGAAAATTTCCCGCATTTTCATGACCCCAAGGTTTTTAAATAAGCTCTATTTTTTAGATAATATGGCGAAATCATCCTTTAGATCATTAAGAAAGGCCAGCGGAGGCAGATACCATGCTAACCGCGATAAAAGAAAATTTGCCTTGGCCAATCAGTCTACTTTCACTAAACTGGGCAAAAGAAACACCCGCAAAGTAAGAGTCCTTGGCGGCCATCAGAAGACCGGCCTTTTCTCAGCTGAAGAAGTGAATGTTTCTGACAAAAAAGGAAAAATCACTAAAGTCAAGATTAAGACCGTAGTAGAAAACACAGCTAACATTCAATTAGTCAGGCGAAACATCCTTACTAAAGGAGCAATCATCGAAACTGAATTAGGCAGGGCGAGAATCACCAATCGGCCCGGCCAAGAAGGTTGCATTAATGCTGTTCTGGTTTAAAACAGAAAGTTTACCTATATTCTAAAAGATGATAATTATTATAAAGCATTCTTTTATTATCTCAGTATGGAAGAAAGCTTAAACAAAGAAGTTCAACTATATGAAGCGGGTAAAAATGCATTTCTTAAGTTAAAAGAAGCCGGAAATAGAACTTTGCATTATAAAAGTAGTATTGATCATCATCTTATCAAAGATTTGTCATTAACCCAATTAATAGCAAGGGAGACCAAACCACCTTTGCACTTTTTAGAAGATTGCAAAGGTATTCGTTTAGGAAGCGTTCGTTTCATTGATGCAAATGATAGCTTGTACGCAAAATATCTGGGTTGTTCTTCCAAGATCCCTGCAGAATTTTCTTTCTTGTTCAACGCGATAGTTTTACAACCGGATATTCTTAAAAAATTCCCCGACAGAGAAATTCAATCCATCATCTGCCATGAACTTACTCATAGCTATCATTATAATTTCCTTTTTCCATTTCTTCTTGCAGAGATGAACTACGGCCATCTCCGTCAAGACAGGGATTGGCAGCAAGAATTCTGGTTACTTTCTGATGCTGAAGCTTACCGCATGGCGTATCATTTTCGATACGATCTAGAACTGGGAGGGAAGGAACATGCGAGGGGTCGGCTGGCTGATGCTATGGTAATGCATTCTATTTTTGGTTCTCACAACAAGAACCGGTATGAGATACGTACTTATCTCGAGCAGTTGTTGATACTAGAAGAGGGAGGGAAACCGAAAGAAGAGGAACTGGTTGATCTTCGCTTATGTTTTCCTTGGGAACAACATTTTCTTGACAAAATGGAAAGATACAAACAAGCGATCAAACAATAAAAATAAGCAATAGTAATGGATTATTATTCGGGATTTATCTTTCTTTGTTCATTATTCTTTCCAAGCCACGCATCTGCTGCGCGGTTACAAGATTCTCTTCGGACTCGATTGCATCTTTCAGCCTGCCCAAATCAGAAAGATGATGCACACAAGCAGAAGCAATCACCTCTACTCTTGAAGGTTTATGAGCATAATAACCCAGTTCCACTGTCAGCCCAGCGCTTCGATAAAGATCAACTAAACGTTCTGCCTGAACTTTGCTCTTCATCACCATCTTTATCGCTGGCCGAAGAGCAGAACTGCTTGACTGGCAGATAAAACACGGAGCAGAATCTCTGCAGTAAACTAACTCATGCACCTTAACATTTTGCTGATAAACCATTCTTCCGCCCCCTTTTCGCTGAATTTTATTTTCTCTCTGCCTTATCAGAGACTATTCCAGAATTTCCCGTAGGATCTTCGATTATAATGCTTAAGCTGTCCCGCCCCAAAGTTACATCGGTCAGCTTCTTCAGCAGTTTCTTTCCTTTCTTTTGCTTTTCTTCGTCCTCTTCATCATTGATACTTGTCTGGATAGCTTCTCTTATCCGAGCCAATAAACCTTCCACATTAGTGATATAACCTTCTGAAGCTGGCCCAGGCTCGATAGTGATGATATGGGGGATTTTTACAGTCGCTTCCCCCGATTTTATTACCCTGATATTCATATCTTCCTCGGAATCAACTTTAAGAGTCACTTTAATCGGCTTTCTTTGTTCCGCTGCCTCCACATCAGTTTTGTGATAGTTGCATTTCTCGCATTTCATAGTCAAAAGATAGCACTTGCCAAAGTGAGGAATGTCCATCTCATCTTCTCTGAGAACTAGGCTCTTCAGATGACAAATCGAGCATTCTTCGCCTTTTAGTTCCATCGCCATAATCAGAAAATAGGCCGAGGGTTTAAAAAGATTGCGATACTATCTCTGCCTTGGCTTCAATAAGCGGTCAACCAAATCTCCTAATTCTTTCAAATCAAAAGGTTTATCAAGAAATGAGTCAGACGGCCTCAACCCATACGGGCATGGATAGTCTCGGCCGGAGATTTTGATAATCGGCCGTTGGGGGTATCTCTGTTTAAGTTTATCCACAATTATATCTCCTGATATATCGGGGAGAGTGCGATCTGTTATGGCTAGGTCATAGACGATTCCTCCATTTCGATTCAAATCTCCAATTAACATATTACCTCGAGCATAGCATACAGTCTTATCACCCCGCCGTTCAAAGAAATCTTGATACATCTCCATCATCAAATCGTCGTCTTCTATTACTAAAATTTGAGCCATTTTTCATCAGGAAACCGCATGGTTTATAAGAATTCGTTTACTAAAACTAAACAAAAATTTATCTCACAAATATCCTGTGCTTCTCTTTCCCTTGTATCTCATTCAGAATCCGTTTCATTATCATAGTCTGAGGATTAGGCATCAGCGTGATTCTCTTTTTAATATCATCAAAGCTTTCGAAGGGCTTCTCTTTTCTCTGTTCCAGCACTTCCAGCATGTGCTTTTTGCCCATTCCCGGTAAAAGCTCGAGCTGGTGCATTCTCAAGCTCAGCGGCTGAGCCATGTTAAAGAAATTGACAAATCTTATTTCTTCCACTTTTACTCTTCCTTCTATAATTGAAGGCAGTTCTCCTTTGGCGGTCTCAGTCAATTTCTCGTAAGGCAGTCTTCCTTTGATATGATGAATCTCATCCCGTTTTCCTTCTCCGATATAGACCTCTTTATGCGGCTGCAAAATCACGTCTTTCTTAGGCACAAGCTCCAATAATGAAAAATTAGTCAATCCTAAGACCTGCACCACCGGCATCCGCCCTCCTTCCATGGCATAGCCATACTCTAAGAAATCTAGGACTATCGCGTTCTCTTCCTTGGGCTTGTCCCCGTCCATAGCTCTTTCGTTTTCAGCCATCTTGCTAGTAGTTAATATTCATCTTTTTATAAAATTAATGCGGATTATTTCGTAAATTCCTTAATCGCCTCGGCCAATGACTCCATGTCCTTCTTGCTCAGGTTCAAGGAATAGGCCTGAAGAATTAATTTCACTTCGTCTGCTGTCTGAGGAAGTAAGTCTATCAACTTCACGATATGGACCTCTTTTAAGCGGGTAAGATTCAGCTCTTCAATCTTTTTCTTCAGCTTCTTGGCTTTGTCTTCGCTGATTATTTCCACCATCTCCAAATATTCTTTTGTTTTATTGGAACGGAAATCTAATTCAGTATCTCTTTTCTCTATATCCTTTATCTCCGCAGCCACTTCGGCCATGGTTAAGGGCTTCTCTTCCAAAAATTCAGGTTTTACCATTTTCGTCAAATATTGATTGGTATCGGTTATTATTCTCTGATTTACGCTAGCAGGATTTATATTGATTGAATCCTTTTAAGATGGATAGGGTGCACCAACAGTTTCTTTTTTACACTGCCGTCACTGATGCCCACATAATAACAGTTGCCCTGTTTACCGATAATCTTGCCTGTTCTTCCGTGAAAACGCATCATATAGATTCCTTTCTGATACGCAGAACAGGCTTTTAAAGCTACAGCTTCTCCTTCTTTAAACTCTTGGAAAAACTTGTCCAAGCTGATTTTACCCTTATCTCGGTAATTACGCTTCAGCTTATGCCGGCCTTTGCCGATCTTTCCCCTGATTCGCATGACCATTTTTATAAAAACAGGCAGTTTATATATAAAGATTACGATGATTTTATAAAATAGGCGAAAATGAGAAAATAATCCCCCTCCTTGTAAGGGTATCGGAACTAATGTCCCGGAACCCCATTCATTGGCACTCCTTGCGGGGGTACCAAAGCGGCCTAATGGGACCGCCTGCAGAAAACGCAGCAAATGACTGCTCTGACGAGCCGGAAACGGCGATGAAAAAACAGAGAGCGGTTTTACATGGGTTCAAATCCCATCCCCCGCTTATTATTTTCATAAACAGTAGTAGGAAGTAGTTCTTTATGGGTTTTCGAGCAAAGCGAGAAATCCCATTTACTTTTTAGTCAAGTTTTTGCGAAGGCAAAAAGTTGGTGGGAATCCCATCCCTCGCTTATTATTTAATATGAATAATATGAAACGAGATGAACACATAACTCTTCAATTCAAAACAATCTTCTTCTCTTTAAAATCCACTTCCTTAATCTTCCCTTTCTTCTTTAATTCTTCCAGTTCTTCTTTCTTGGCTGTTTTAACTCTTTCTAAGAAAACTTTTATTTCTTGATATCGTTCGTAAATATCTTCTCCTTGGCGCTTGCATTCCTTTGCCTCGTTTTCCAATTGTTCTTTCTTAGTCTCTTGCTCCAGAAGGATATGCTGCAAGGATTCAAGCTTCTGCTTCTGCCGTTTTTCTTTCTCAGAAGAAAAAGAGCCGCTGAACACTAAAGCTACGGCTTCATTAAAACTCTTCAGTTCTTTTTTCTCTTTTCCTTTAAACAGTTCCAATGCAAAAGGCGCGGCCTCATTTCCATAAATCAATCCTCTGGAAGAGGCTGTATTTTTTACTAAGACTCTTATCCACATGCTTATCTCAATACATTTTTTATCAGAAACCTCCTTCGGCTTTATACTTTTCTCTATTTCTGCCAACGAACAAATCTCCTCTGCGTAAATTCCTCCCAATCCAATTTCTGTCGCTAAAAAAGAAGCTAGACTTTCCTTTTTCGTTGCCTTCAGCTTCTCGCTCAAACCGCTTAAGCTATGCAGATAATCAAAACTTTCCGGCGGCAGAGTGTATTTTACTCCAGTTTTAATCTCCCGGGTAGACCACTTCTGCCTTTCCAGGCAATTAACAATTATTCCGTCTTTATCTGTCAATATCAGATTCCCCTTGGAAAATAATTCAATTATCAACCCTGTTTCTTTTTCTTTTTGAAATTTTAATTTTATGATTCTTTCACTGTTTACCTGCGCAATCTCTTTCACTATTGCTCCGGCCAAATGCTTCCGCAGGAACATACAAAAAGAGCTCGGCTCTCCTGCTTCTTCTTTAGCGGCAGTAAGGAACATGGCCGAAGGCAGAGCCAACTTCAGGAAGAACTTGCCTTTCGAAGGCGCAAAAAAAACAAAAAGAAAATCTTTCTTGGCCGTATGATAAATGTTATCTACTTTGCTTCCTACTAAAAACTGCCATTCGTTGACTAAAGTATGCAATTCCAGGGAAGATAAGGAAGTTTTCATTTGTGGGTTGATTTATCATTATCATCAGGATTATTCAAGCAATCAAATCACTTTTATAAAGATTTGCTGAAGAAAAAATAAAACTTAATCTTAAAATGCAAAGTTTGTTTTTGCAGGATCATACCTAACACTTTCGCTGAGAATTTTGATTTCTGTTTCAAGCGCTGCTATTCGCTCCTTCCGGTTCCGGCTCCGGCAGAGGAACAGCTTTTCGTAAATACTTAGTTATTGGTTCATACAAAGCCTGCCACACACTTTTCTTGGCTTTAGGTGGCTTGGGGATTTGGGAGAGAAAGTAACCGGCAGACACATGACAAAAACCACAAGTGCTGAGGCCTATTCCCATTAATCTTACAATGGTCTTCTGCAGTTCTAAAGATTCTACATTTTCTTGATTCATAAAGCAAGAGGCAATTATCGCCAGGGAACCAAGTGAAGTTGTAAAACCTA
>Ga0209541_10017649_pt1 | contig 10410 bp, 10 predicted proteins | sample RifCSPlowO2_01_FD_184027 | JGI IMG/M metagenome (GOLD analysis project Ga0209541, IMG submission 184027) | Groundwater microbial communities from Rifle, Colorado - Rifle CSP2_plank lowO2_0.1 (SPAdes) (version 2) | ecosystem: Environmental > Aquatic > Deep subsurface > Groundwater | place... | reverse complement strand
GATCTTGTACAGTTCGTTATGCTCTGCGCTTAAGAAAGAGGGCCAGAGCGGTGCAGCCAGTATTTTGAGCACCTCATCGCTGTTTTCTTTTGCCAATTGGTCTGCCTTCTGCCGGATTTTATCCTCTGAAGTCAATGTAAACCCCTCGATGATGTGCGAGACGCTCAGTATCTTCCCGTACATACGGTCCAGCTGTGGATAGAGTTCGTATAGTTCTTCATTTGACTTTTTGGCTAAATCCACGGAATCCGTCCTTTTCAGGAATGTCAATACCTCATTGCAGACTTCTTCATCCTTATCCAGAAGAAATCTCAGATAATCCTTATCTTTTCTGCAGCGGGAGAGCAGCTCATCAAGAATGGCATACAAATCATCCCAAGCGTACAGGAAATAGCATTTGTCCTCTTCGAACGTCTCGATGATAACCTTATACCCATACCCCAATGTCTTGGGCATATCAGAAACAGCCGAGCGTGTCGGACCATAGAGCAAAGCCGGCGTCCCGTTAAAGCCTTGGAAATACCACTTCTTCTTCAATAAGGGCTTGATGTCGGGTTTCATAGCGTCGTTATGGGCCGTGCCTGCAAAATAAAGATCCTGCCGTTCTTGACCGCAAATTCGATGTCCTGCGGCTTCCCGTAATAATTCTCTATCTGTATTCCGATATCCGCAATCTTCCGCACCAATTCTTCATCCATGTCCTCTTCTTCGTGCTTCTCATAGGTCTCGAACGTCTTTCGCTCCAGAAAATAGTTGTTGGGGGTGATTGAGCCGGACACAATCTTTTCGCCTAAACCAGAGGCAATCTCTATCAGGAGGAACTTCTTATGAATGGGATCGACGGTGAACATAACGCCGGAGAAATCCGAATCAACCATCTCCTGCACCACTACCGCGATGCCGACCGTATGCGGAAATCTGTTCTTTTCCCGGTAATAGATGGCCCTCGAAGTAAACAGCGAGGCAAAGCATTTCTTGACGTGTTCTGCGATGTCCTTTTTTTTCACATTCAGATACGTGTCCTGCTGGCCCGCGAAACTTGCTTTTGCCAGGTCTTCTGCCGTAGAACTGCTGCGCACTGCAAATTTCCTGGCTGTATACTTCTTGACGTAATTCTCGATCTCTTTCATCAGCAGAGATGGAAATTGCGCATTCAGCAGGAGCCCCCGCACGCCCGAGGAGACCATGTCCAGGCGTTCGGTATCTTCGACATCCAATCCTTTCAGCTTTTTCTGCACGGCTCCCGTAAGCTTGTTATAGTTAAGAAAATCAAAATAAGCTTTCGTCGTGACCACAAAGCCGTTGGGGACGTTTAATCTCTCGTTGTACATCCGGATCAGGTTGTAGCCTTTCCCTCCTACTAACGAGAGGTCGTTCTTCTCCGCCATATGGAACGGAACAGCCAGGGTCATCTACAAACCTCTTTCCATGTTAATCTGCATGGCGCAGTTGACAATCAGATCCGCAATCTGGCGGCCATTATACCCTCTTCCGCCGTTCACAGCCACCTTGTCCAGGCCGCAGGCAAACGTCCCGTAAATGGGGATGTTGGAAAGCTGCAATAACGAATGCACAAAGATGTTGGCGGCACTGATGTCCGGAAAAATGAGCACATTGGCATCGCCTTGGATAGCCGAATCCGGGCATTTCCTTCTTGCGGCGCCGGGATTGAAAGCGGCGTCAAACTGCAGTTCGCCGTCAATAATAAGGCCAGGCTGCTTTTCCTTCACAACCTCAACTGCCTTCCGTATCCGCTCTAAGCTCGGATGCTCACCGGAACCTTTGGTGGAATAAGAAAGCATGGCTACTTTCGGCGTAAAGCCAAAGTTTTTCGCAAACGCAGCAGTATTCATAGCGATCTGCGCCAATTCCTCTTCATTTGGCACGATGATAAAATCCGAATCCGCCATAAAAAGAACACGATCCTTGACAACTATGAAAAATGCGCCTGAAACCAGGGAAGCGTCTTTCCTCTTCCCGATCACCTGGAAAACCGGCTTCATAAATTCAGCCGTGCTATATTTGCAGCCTCCTACCACACCATCAACCATTCCAAGTTTTGCGACCTGCGCTCCGAAATAGTTCGGGTTCTGCAGCCATTTCTTGGCTTCTTCCAACGTCAGGCCTTTGCTCTTCCTCAATTCATACAATTGGTTGGCAAGCGTATCCCTATCCTTGTGATTTTTATAATCCATGATCTCAATGCCTTCTAGGCTCAGATTATGTTTTTTTGCGGTTTCCTTTATTTTTTTCTCATCGCCGATCAGGACGGGTTTTGCGGTTTTCTCTTTTACCGCAATGGAAGCTGCTTCAATCACGCGCTCGTCTTCGCCTTCCACCAAAGCGATTTTGTTGAGCTTCTTCTTCGCCTTTTCCTTCATCAGTTTTATGATATCCACGGGAGTCACCTTCTGATCAACTTCACCAATCCATGATTGGCACGTACATCCACAAAATCACCGGTCCTTAGCAACCGGGTGGCCACTTTGGTTCCGATCACGCACGGGATGCCCAATTCACGGGAAACAATGGAAGCATGGCTGGTGACGCCTCCTTCATCCGTGACAATGGCAGCCGCTTTCCGCATGGCCGGCACAAAGTCCGGCGAGGTCATGGTGGTCACTAAAATCTCGCCCGTTTTCATGTCCTTGATGTCCTTTGGGCTCAATAAGACTCGGACAAACCCTTCTGCCCGCCCTTGACTGGCAGATATGCCTTCAATCTCATTCACATCCGACTTGTCAAGAGAAAAGAGGACTTTTTCCTTTTCCAATGCTTCTTTCCCATGGAGCAGGACATCCCTGCCGTCTTCATGGAATGTGATAAATGTGCAATCTCCAATCTCTTCCAGCTTTTTTACATCCACTTCTCCTGTTCTCAGAAGCTCTCTCACCATTGCCGGTGTGATCCATCGCATTAACCTATAATCGACTTTAAACCTTCTGCTGAATTCCATGGTGGAAAGGTCAAGCACCCGGCATGCCATCAGTGCGTATCTCTTCCGCTCGTCCTGGAAAAAGGCAAATTCATCGATAAATTCAACAATGCGCCGCAATCTTTCATCGAACCCCAATTGACCCATGATCTCATTTTTCTTCCGTGTCACTTCCATACGCCGTCTTTTCTGGCTGGCTTCCAGCGCATCGACGTCTACCTTCTCCTCCACCAGTGCCTTTACCTTTTCCATGAAATAATCTCCATCCAGCGCCTTGGTCTCATGGTAATTGTTCTCGATCCAGTGGAACATGGTCGCATGCTCACCCAGCAGCGCTTTGGCTTTCTTTGAGCTAAATCCGTTCTGCCGGACCTCTTTGACGATCTTGAAGAGATGGTGCTCTTCTTCATTGGTGAACGATGGTTTTGTAGGCGTTACCAATGCATTGAAGTGCATTTTGAACTGCTCCCCGTTCAGCGCTTCTTTCAGCACTTCTTCACCGTAATAGCCGATATTCTCCGCTACCTGTCCAAAGCCCCACCACTCTTCATACAGCTTGTCAAATGCATCATACAATTCGTGCAATTCTTCATTGGATAATCCCTTTAAATTCGTCCCGTCAAACTTTCTGAACATCTCATCCAGTTTTCCGCAAAGCAATTTCCATCGCGCCATCTTCTTCTCGTAATAATCCTTATTCATGAGATCTGCGGCGATTTTCTCCCCATACTTCACCATGGCGCTATAGTCGCAGAACTGCTTGACCATCTCATTATAGAATAAAGCGTATACTGTACCGTAACAGCCGCCGAACTCTTTCTTGAGCGGCGCAGCTTCAGCACGCATGGCCGTGTAGATAATATGCATCGTCCCCGGACGCTCCCATACCCACCATTTCGGTTTTTTTGGGTTCATTTTACTCTTCAATACTTCAGAATCTCCACATCCTTCTTCGGAACCAGGTCTTTCGGATCAATCTTCTTGATCAATTTCGCGGGGCTTCCGGCCCAGAACTCGTTGTCCGGTACGTCCTCACGCACAAAACTTCGAAGGCCGATGACGGCATTCTCCCCGATCGTAATGCCTGCCCCGATCATCGCATACGCTCCGATCATGCTGTTCTTCTTGATTTTAATGCGGCCAAGGGTGAACCGATGGTTGATAAATTCATGGCAGCCCAGCTCAATGTCGCTGCCCAGCAACACCCCTTCTTCAATCTCGATCAATTCAGGATAGAGGGGGTCAGGAAGCACGTTATACGCAATGGCAACGTCTTTCCCAATCTTCATCCCGAACATACGGTAAACAGAATTTTTCAGATTGGAGGGTGGCGTCTTTCGTAGAATCTGGAACACCAACGCCGTCCACAGCATCTTAATGGGGTTCCGGATCGCGTACCATTCGCATTGAGAATTTGCTCTTTTTCCGGTATACTTCAATTTCAATAGCCGTATGCTTTTATCCTTCCGGATCAGCTTCCCATACTGCCTTACAGTCTTTTTCCATGCCATTTTTGCAGATTCTCGTTGAATTCCTTCAAGTAGCCAATCTCCTTAAGGTCCTTCTTCACCTGCGCCGGGATGCCCACGACAAACGCATCCTCGGGCACATCCTTATTGACATAGGCATACATGCCAAGTACAGCCCTGTCACCGATGGTGGTAGGCGGCTCATTGCAGACAAAGCTGGCCACCATGACTTGCTTGCCGATTTTGACCCTTCCCAGCCTGATTTCATCAATGCCGATGGAGTGGGCTGCAATCCACGCAGCGCCTCCTATCAACGTGCCATCCCCAATTTCAATCAGCTCCGGAAATAACCAATCAACGACCGCATCCGGTACGATACAGACATCCTTCCCGATCTTTACCCCGATCATCCGCAACAAACTATTCTTGAATTCGCAAGGGGGCAGTTTGCGGGTGATTTCAACGATAAAGGCCGTCCACAGCATCCGGAAAGGATTCCGCATGCAGTACCAGTGGCTGCCAGCATTCAGTCGAGGCCCTTTGTACTTTATCCGTATCTCTCTCTTAGAAGGATCTTTCAGGAATTCCTTGATTTGCTGTTTGATGCTTTTTTCTTCCATTTCCAACCCCAAATGGGTGACTGGGTATAAATGCGTTTATTAAAATTGCTATGCGGCCCGGCTCCAGGGCTTTACATCCAGATGCCGCGCCCTGACAGGGATATGACTTCGGATGATTTTACCTACCTGCTCAATCGTATCTTGTTTCCTTACCATCGCAACATGCCCACCCGGTACATAAAGGGTCTTGGACAGCGAGTCGTTGAAATAGCCCGATTCGATAGGCGCTAACAGATCATTTCGGCCGTTGATGTAGATGACTTTGTCCGGAGAAATGCCGTTGTATGGGATATTCTTGTTGGAAGCTGCACCGATCACCAAATCGATGTTTTCGCCGCCATACAGGCCAATGGTTTTTCCGATCCGTTTCTCGCCATCGCTAAAGCCAAATACGACGGTCTTCAGCCCTTGGTTATGGGCATAATCGATGATGCCTTTTATTTCAGCAGGATCGCGTGTGCCTACCCTCACTACATCCAGTCCACTATATTCGCGAAGATGCTTGCCCGTATACGGATAATCCAGCAATCCCGGCAGAAGGAACACGACAGTATTGCTTTTTGTGCTGTCAATCTCTTTCCGGATGTCCTGCTTACCCTCTCCTGTATCCAGGAATCCGCCAATCAGGCTATAGGCCGATTCCATCCATCTCCTGAAGCTAGCAGATGCCCTGCGTCCCTTGACATCTTTTTTAACGGCCTTGGAATAAGCCACCAACTTGCTCAGGTTTTTCTCCGCATATTCCCGCTCATGGCCCGAAGATCTTGAAATCAATGAGCGTGCTTCCTCAACAAGCGCATCCATCGCTTCTCTGTCCTCTTCGCTCAGTTCCTCTTCTCGATCGGAAATGCTGCGCTGCTCTTTAGGGTTTTCACTTCCTAATCGCTCTTCCAGGTTCTCTTCCGGAACTTCCACAGCTTCGGAATCGGTAGCTTCTTCGCTCATTTTTCCCCTTTGAGAAACGTCTTCAGCGCATATTCAATGATATGGGACTTGTTCCTAAAGCGCCCTTCCTGAATGACCTCTTCAACTGCTTTGACAAGGCCCTCTTCCATGGAGATGCTTAGCTTCGTTTTCATGTGATACTACCAAGTAGTAAGAAATACTACTATATAAGCATTTCTATTTAATTTCTATATTGTAAATTAAATCACGGTCACTCTATCGAACCATACGGTTAAAGATAACTCTAAAACATAGAAAAGATAATAAATGACCTTAGAATACAAAATAAGACCTTAAAAAACCCATAAACACATAAAAAACAGCTATTTAGCCTTTTCAAATTGTTACTCTTTCGTATTCAACAAAAAACTTTATATAACGACGCTGTCATCCGACCGACTGTAGGGGTGGAGCATGCCAGAGCTTCGGGAAGACAGCCAAGCAGCCTTGGAAGCCGTGAAAAAGGCCGGTATAGGCGCTATCGTGCCGATATTCAAGGTAATCCGGACTCCTATACTTCCGCTTGATTTCTTTGCCAAGCTCTCCGGTTACGGAAGAAAAAAATATGCATTTCTGCTGGAATCCGCGGACACGATCCAAAGCTACGGCGAACGCACCATCGGCAGCGCCTCGCCTTGTTTGCGCATCAGCGGAAAAAAAGAAGATTTTGAAATCCAGGCATTAACTGCGACCGGAAGGACTTTTCTCAAAGCGCTGAAAGGCGACCTGAAATTCTGCGACCAGGTAAGGTACGGGAAAGACTCGATTACCGGAAAGCTGCTGCCGCAGCAGCGGAACGTTTCCGAGCCGCAGCGGCTGAAACTGAAAAATCCCATGGACCTCCTGCGTGCCGTGGCGTTCAAGTTCAAACCCGCAGAAGAATCCTTCATGCCTTCAGCAGGCATCTTCGGCGCATTCAGCTATGATCTTATTGACCGGTTTGAAAATCTCCCGTCCAATAAGGAAGATCCATTGCAGGATCCGGATTACGAGTTTTATTATGCGGACAACCTTTTCCTGGCCGATCATGCGCAGGGCATCACCTACCTCGTGGCCAATGCCCTCATCACCGGCACCAAGCGCGACGAGATTTACAGGAATGCCGTGAAGACCATTAAGCTTTACGAGAAAACGCTCCAAAGCAAACTTCCGAAGCCAAAAAAATTCCGCCCGAAGAAGCAGACGCTGGGCGGTGACATATCTTCCAAGGAATTCGAAGACACCGTCAACGAGCTCAAGAAGCGCATTCTCGAAGGCGATATTTTTCAGGCGTCTCTTTGCCGGTTCATCACTGCTGACTTCAACGCAGAGCCGCTGGATATCTACAAAGCATTGCGCAGCCTCAGCCCGTCACCGTACATGTTCTTCCTCTCCCAAAAGAACGGAATTTTGCTGGGTTCCTCCCCTGAAACCTGCCTTCGGGTGCAGGGCCTGCAGGAAAAAGCCGTGGAAATACGGCTGGTCAGCGCCGTAAAGCAGCGCGGAATGGCCGCCAACAGGGTGGATCCGGACATCGATGCCCGTTACGAAGCCGAACTGAAGACCGACGGCCGGATAATCGGCGAACACACCATGCTGCTGGATGCAGCCCGGAACGACATTGCCAGGCTTTCAAGGCCGGGAACCTCGGCCATCAGCCGATCCTTTTCTGTGGAGAAATATGCCGCTTATCAATCGCTGGTCTCGGTCCTCAGGGGAACGTTGCGTGGTGATATGGATGCGCTCCATGCACTTGCCGCCCTGATGAATGCAGGCACGGTTACCGGCATCCCTAAACGGGCCGCCATGCGATGGTTGAGAAAGTCTGAAAAAACAAGGCGCGGATTTTATGGCGGTGCGGTGGGGTATCTCACCCCTCACGGAAATATGGACAGCGCCGTCATCGTCCATTCCATCCACTTGAAGGGGAACAAGGCCTATGTGCCCGTGGCAGCACGGATTATGGCCGAGGCGGTTCCGAAAACCGAATACGAAGCATCTGAACATCAGGCAAAGATGCGGCTGGCCGCTGTCCGGAAGGCCGGGGGGCTGAAATGAAGGTCCTGCTGATTGACAACGGGAACCTGTCGACCTATGCGCTGGCCGAGGAGTTTGAGAAACGGAACTGCGAGGTGCACATCTACAGGAATGACATTGACCTGAAAACCATGGACGCGATCGTCAGGAAGATAAAGCCCCAAATGCTGGTGCTCTCTTCAGGACCCGGCGCTCCTGCCGAAGCCGGGAACTGCACCGCGCTTGTCCAGGCGTGTGCCGGTTCCATGTCGGTATTCGGCATCGGATTGGGGATGTTGTGCATTGTCGCGGCCTTTGAAGGAAAAGTTTCCCGCGCACCCGAGATGCTGCACGGGCGTACGTGCAGGATCGAGCACGACAACATGACGGTCTTCAAGGGCGTAGAGGCTCCGCTGGTCGCGGGCTGCTACTGCTCAACAACCCCGCAGGAAGTGCCGTACTGCCTGGAAATCTCAGCCCGGAACGAGCGGGGAACGGTCATGGCGGTCCGCCATAAGGAGCTTTCGGTGGAAGGCGTCCAGTTCCATCCCGAATCCATTCTTACCCCGCAGGGCGGGAAGCTCATGGACAATCTTATTTCGCTCATGCGAAAATGATCCGGTGAAAAAATGAAACTCAAAATAGCCCCTTCGATTCTCTCTGCGGATCGGAAAAGGCTGAAGGCCGAAGTAAAGGAGATCGAGTCCGATGCCGACCGGATCCATGTGGACATCATGGATGGGAAGTTTGTGCCGCCCACTACCTTCCAGCCCGAAGAGATCAAGCAGATAAAGACAAAAATTCCCAAGGAAGTCCATCTGATGGTCGAGCATCCGCTGCAGTTTATCGATGCATACGCCGACGCGGGCGCCAGGAGCATCATTTTCCACCAGGAATCAAAAGACGACCCCGGGAAGGTGATTTTGGCCATAAAGAAAAAGGGCATGAAGCCGTGCATCACCATCAAGCCAAAAACGCCGCTCGAAAAGATCGAGCCTTATCTGGACGGCGTGGACATGGTGCTGCTCATGACCGTAGAGCCCGGATACGCAGGGCAGAAATTCATCGATGGTATTTTGCCTAAAATTAAGAGGCTGCGCGAATTGAAGCCGAAGATGGACATCGAGGTGGACGGCGGCATCAGTGCAGATACAATTAAAAAAGCCGTGGATGCCGGCGCCAATGTGATTGTGGCCGGAACCGCTATTTTCGGACAGAAAGACCGCAGGAAAGCGATCAAAGAGTTGGTGAGTGCGGCGAAAGGCTAGGTTAGCTTCTCGAGCTTATCGATTACATTCAGCGCTTTCAGGACGTCTTCTTTCCTGATGAGGATCAATAGCTCGGGAGCGCCGCTCATGATCTCCACTATGTTGATGTCTTCTGCGTTCAGGCTGGATGCGACCAGCGCGATGATGGATCTTGTCCTGGAGGCTTCCATGGGGAAATGCAGGTTGATTTCAGTCAGGTTCTTCTCGATGCCCAAACAGTCGCTCTTGGAGAAATAGCTGAAAAATTTGTCGAGATTCTTCTCGTCCAGGATGATTCGGATGCTCTCCTCGGCCTGGATCAGCCGTATGATTTCCCCTTTCTCGATATCCACGATGGCATTGATTTTGTTCAGCTGCTCCAGGATCTTCTTCCCTTTCTTCATGGAGATGTCAACGATGTTGCTTCGCGTCTTCACCGCCATTTTGGAAAACACGTGCGCCAATCCCTTTTCGCTTTTTCCCTTCTCCTCCCGCTTGTACCTGCGCACCGCGCTCATCACCGCGTCCAGGTTCTTCGGTTCCAGGTGAAGTGCCTCGATGATATGCCGCGACAGCGCCCGTAGGCTCAGGATATTCCTGAAAAGACATTTACGAATGATAAAATCGTTGTCCAGGAACGCCTTGACCCGTTCGGCTATATTTGTCATAAAAGACACAAATAGGTCTTTATTTATAAATTTTATGATATTGTGACATCAGGCTTAAAAAGAAATTTCTGCCTCCTTCGATGTATGCAAATCCAAGCCAAAAATACGCCTATCCCGTACCAGAACCCATTCAATTATTTCGCAGCCCATTCCAATAACGGAAATAATGTAAGCCTGCTGATGGAGTCCCGCTCTCAAAATCGGGTCTACGGCAGGCAAAGCATTGTGGTTCCGAATGCCGCACTCAGGATAACCGGAAAAAATGACAGCTTCACTTTAGAGGCTTTGACGGAGACCGGAGAGGCGATACTGCACGCATTCAACCGGGGTGATTTCCCTTACGCCACCGATTTGAACATCACCGACAGACAAATTCAAGGACGTGTTCCTAGGCAGACGAATCCAAATGCCGAAGAGCATGCCCGTATCAGGCAACCCAATGCCAGTTATGCAATCCGGACCGTATTGCAGAAGTTCCCTCAATTGAAAGATGACCAGGCCGGTCTGTACGGCGCATTCGCCTACGATTTT
>Ga0209541_10017648_pt1 | contig 10410 bp, 5 predicted proteins | sample RifCSPlowO2_01_FD_184027 | JGI IMG/M metagenome (GOLD analysis project Ga0209541, IMG submission 184027) | Groundwater microbial communities from Rifle, Colorado - Rifle CSP2_plank lowO2_0.1 (SPAdes) (version 2) | ecosystem: Environmental > Aquatic > Deep subsurface > Groundwater | place: Rifle... | reverse complement strand
TGGGTCAGTGCGGAGCTACATGCGATTCAAATACTCAAGGATGCAATCTTGATACCTGCACTATGGATGCCCAGTGCCCTAATGGAAAATTGGATCCTGGGGAGGATTGCGACCCAGATATTGCTACCCAGACACAGTGCGGAGTCAATGAAAAATGCTCTTTATGCAAGTGTGTTCCGAAAACATTCTGCGGGGATTGTGCTATACAAAAACCAAACGATTATGGGCTGGAAGAGCAGTGTGAAGCATCTGAAATATTCCCTTATGCACCGTGCGGAACAGGCGATGTTGGGCAGTGCAAGAAAGGGTATGCAAAATGCGGGCATCAGTGCGTTTATGAAAGCCAATGCGTAGGAGCTGTAAACCCAAGCCTTGAAAAATGCGATAAAGTTGATAATGACTGCGACAATGTAATTGATGAAGGATGCAGCTGCACTATTGGAGCCAAACAGGCATGCGGATCAGATATTGGTGCCTGCAAAAAAGGGGAGCAAACATGCATTGATCCTGATGGTGATAAAATTGGAGAATGGGGTACTTGTGCTGGGGAGACGGAATCAACTTCTGAAATATGCGATTACGTTGATAATAACTGCAATGGAAATGTTGATGAAGGTGTAAGAAATAAGGATGGAAAATGCGGAAGGCAGCAGGGAATGTGCGCGTATGTTGAAATATGCGACGATATAGATAATGATGGTGATGGAATGGTGAATGAAGATTTAGACTGCGAGCCTGTAAGCTCTCCCGTGCATAGAGGAATATATTTCAAGGGAACCCCCATAATTTTCAAGCAAAGTAACTCCGGAGGTAATATTGACTGGAGGATTGATGAGGATAATATTGACAGAAATGATGATACGTTTACCCATACTTTCACGACAACCGGTCAGAAAACCATTACGATGAAAACTACTAACGCGGCTGGAAAGCTGTTGAGCGAAAAGCAAATTGCAATACTAATTGTTGATGGGAGTCCGAAAGGAATTTTTGCGTTTATTGAAAAACCTTCACATAAGCAATATGTGCTTGATGGTGACTTAAAAGTTGAATATAGTGCAAAAGAGAGTTATGTAATCAAGATTGATGGAGCTACCTGCAATTCGGGTGCCACTCAGGGAACGATTACCTGCCTTGCCGGAAATTGCCCAGTTAAAACTGAAAATGCACCTTCTGGATGCACTGAAAAAATAAGCGTTAATAATCCAGCCTCAGACTTTTCAAAACTTAATTTTGGTTGGTCTTTTCCAATTGATAGTGGCTTAATAGTAAGAGCTCCAGGTACGGGAATTGATTTTTCCTCCGGTCTTCAAGGGTATAGCAAGCCTGGAGAATATAGAATTGACCTTGACTTAAAGTATACGGAAGATAATTCACTGACGAAATTATTCCAGAGAGAGTTTTATATTGGAAGAAGTGCATGCAGTGAAGATGGGACCGTGTTTATTGAGCTAAATAGTGATGGCACAGAAAAAGAAAGGCACCTAACTTCTGAAAAGAGCATAGGAACTCCTTATTGCTCGGGCGTTGATAGGCTTACAGGAACAAGTGATGACTGCTGTCCAAACGAAGAGCAGTGTATAGGGCCTGAAAATGGAAAGCCCGGCGGGTGTTATCCTGCAACAATCAAGAGCTGTTCTGATTATGATAATAAAGCAAAGTGTAATTCTGGAGATGCCTGGAAACGGGACTCTTTATATACTACTGCGGGATGTGAAAAGAGTTTCAACATTGGAGTCTGCACATATAATACGCTTTGTTCCTGTTCATGGAAGGGGGAAATAGGCGGAGGAGTGGAAAGTGATTCCAAAGGGGAATGTAAATTAAGGAGCGTAGTGAGACTTTCTAATATAAAACAGGCAAGTTGTAATGATCTAAGTGATAAAAAGTTGTGCGAGTATAAACTTAAGAATGAGGGCTTGTGCGAGAATGGGTTTAAGAAGATAAGTATTAAAGCTGATTTTATTAGCGGGGGAACAGCTCCTGCCTGGTGCCAGGATAAGGATGTGACAATTCCATGCGGTAGGTCTGTGCTAGAGCTTTCATTCTTTGGATTATGGCAGGCAGCGGCTGCTTTATTGGTTATTATTGCTGCTTATCTTATAATTGAAAAAATGAAGAAGAAAAAGAGGAAATAGGCAATATTTTTAAACAACTAAAAGCTTTTTAATGTATGAAAAAAAGAGAATTAAAAGTTTTTATAAAATGCCTGCTTTTTGTATCGTTCTTTCTTTTAGTGATGACTTTATTTTCATTTGGCGTGTCTGCGGCTCTTAACTGCCGGGTTGGTGATATGAATGGCTTTGTGAATGAAGATGCATATTTTTATGGGAGAGGAGGGACTGGAAGCTACAGCTGGAATAGCTTAAATGGCGGGACTTTTCAGGGTGCGATAATAGGCTCACCAGTTAAAATAAGATATGCTGATACGGGGACAAAAACCATGGAGGTTACATCCGGGGCGGAGAGTGCGACATGCAAAGTTTATATAGCTGAAAACACTCCTTCGGAGACCAAATTAATTTTTGACTATAATTCTGCTTCTAATGGGGCATCTGGAATAAACGGAGAGTACAGTTGGACAGTTCCGGCAGGAGTCACAAAGATTAATGTTGAAATGTGGGGTGGGGGTGGAGGAGGAGGATATTCATATAAGACTTATAACAATCATCAGGGTGGGGGTGGAGGAGGAGGTGGAGGCTATTCTAAAGCTGAAGTCAGTGTTGAAGCAAATTCAATTTTAAGAATATATGTTGGCAAAGGAGGAGAGGCAGGAGTGGATGTTAATGATAGAGGAGGGGAATGTGCTGTATCTGGAGGAGACGCTTTAACTTGTCATTATAGAGGCTATAGCACTTCAAAGGGTGGTGGTGCAAGTGCAATTGCTGGAGATTTAATTTATATAGGCTCTGGAGGGGGCGGGAGTGGAGGCAACGGGTGTGATGATTGGGATAGTTGTGTCTATACTGGATATGCAGGGCAACCGGGACAAGGATATTATGGATATTATGGTGTTCAGTCAAATCCTCCTAATGGAGAAGGGAGTGGAAAAGGAGGTTATGGCGGAGATGTTCAGAGAACATGCAGAATGGGCAGTGGTGGAGCGGGAGGAAGTGGTTTTTCTTATTCAAATAATCCTTTAAATATTAATCAAGCAGGAACAGGGGGGCAAATAGGAACAATGAGCGGAGTGTGTGCTGATACTGGGACTAGTGGAAGTGGGAAGGGAGGCGATGCTTACATTGGAGGAATTGGAGGCATAACTAAATCTGCTGGAAGCGCTCCTGGGGGAGGAGGCGGAGGGGGAACAGAAGAAAGTATAGGTGGAAACGGAGGAAATGGACGAGTCGTTATTACTTATTTGGCGGGACAAAATGTAGTTCCTCCTGTTGTGCAAACAGCATGTGCAAATGACAACCAGATAATGTTCAGGCTGTTAAGCGAGAGCAATTCTCATGCTGCAAATTATGCGGAGCAGAGTTATCCTGTTAAAATATGCTATGACCAGATTTTTGGAAAGACTTTTGATGGGGCGAACCCGAGGCAGTGCACTTCGGGCAATAAGGTCATAAGACTAAGCTCTGCAACTAATGCACATGCGGAGGGTCCTGCGGGAACAACTTCAGGATATCAGGATGTTTGCTTTGGTGATTTGGCATGTACCCTTAAAGATAATTCATGCGCTGCTGATGAGAAGGCTGTTGCGTCTTTATCGAGTGTGAGTAATACGCATATTACCATTGGAAGTGATAGTGCGTACACGAAAAAAATATGCTGTAAAATCTCTTCTGGGATGGCTGGAAGCACAAGCATTAAGCATAGAGGAATATATTTCACTAATACGGATATTTTATTTGATTATACTCCGATACAGCAGGGAGCAAGCATAAGCTGGATGATTGAATCATCAAACCAGAATGAGCAGGACATAAGTGTGAATGAAAAGAGATTTACAAGAAAGTTTGCCGCGCCTGGGCAGAGGACAATTACTATAAAGGAAACAGCAGGAAATAAGCTCCCAATTGAAACGCAGATTGCAATATTGGTAGTGGACGGCTTAAACAACGGGATGTTTGTATTTATTGAAAAGCCAAAACATGAGCAGAAAGTGTTAAGCAATGAGCTTAAAGTAGATTATGCCGGAGAGGAGAGCTATCTGATACAATTAGCGGGAAGCTCATGCACACGAACAATCTCCTGCATTTCTGGAAACTGCCCTATACTAAGCGAGAATGCCCCTGCAGGATGCACTAATAAAATAAGCGTGACGGGAACTCCGAAGAATTTTGGCAATCTTAAATTTAAGTGGTCATTCCCCTTTTCAGACAAAATAGAGAGCATTGAGGGAGAGGGAGATGCCTTCAGCAAAGGTACAGAGAAATACCCTTCTCCGGGAAATTATAGAATTGACTTGCTATTAAAGTATCCTTCCGGAAATATTGAGCAGTTATTCCAGAGAAAATTCTCTTTATGGAGCGGAAGCTGCAAAGATGGTGTGTGCGCAATCTGCCAGGATAACGGAGCTTCTCTTGCAATAATAGATAATGAAGGAAAGGTAATACAGACATATCCTACAGCCGATTCTATTATGGGAGAAAAGCCTGCCTGCGCAGGAGCAGATGGACTTGTAAGCACAAGCGATGATTGCTGCCCTTCCGGGCAAACATGCAGGCTTGCCCAGGGAAGCATAAAAGCAGGATGCATCCCTAATCCTGAAATTGATGAGTGCAAAGATTATCAAAATGTGAATGACTGCAATAATGATATTAATAATGTTGGAAATGGGATGAAGATTCAGACTATCTTGGATCCGCTAAGGGGGCAGATTAGCTGTGGAAATGTTTATTCTGCAAATTCATGTATGTATAGAATAACATGCAGGTGCCAATGGGATGCTGCTCCTGGAGCTGGAAATCAGCCATACTGCGCTATTCAGAGAAGTGATGAAAAAACAAATGATAAATGCACTTCTGGGCCTGGAGATTTGGGGAAATGCAATTATAAGTCATCTGACCAATCAAGCTGTGAAAATGGATTTAAGACAATAAAGATAGAAGCAACGTATATTAATGGAGCAACAGCCCCTCCGTGGTGCCAGAATAAAGAGGTGACAATTCCATGCGGTAGGTCTGTGCTAGAGCTTTCATTCTTTGGATTATGGCAGGCAGCGGCTGCTTTATTGGTTATTATTGCTGCTTATCTTATAATTGAAAAAATGAAGAAGAAAAAGAGGAAATAGGCAATATTTTTAAACAATTAAAGACATTCATTTTAATGAAGAAAGAGAGGAATATAGAGGACTTTGAAAAACCTCAAGGGACACCAAAATTGGAGGGTTATTCAAGGTTCACTATATTGAGGTTTGTTTTGTATGCGCTTTTATTTTTATTTTTTGTCTATTCAGCTGATGCAAAATTTTTATATAACAACCAGAGCATTATAAAGGATTATTCCGGAGGCGACTCAATCAGGGGGAACTTTAATCTTACATTTGAGAGCCATCCTGCAAATTCTATTTTCACAAGCAATTTTCCAGGAGAAATTACATTGAGTGATTTAGTAAGAAAAAGCCAATTTAGTGAAGGGCAGGACTATAACTGCACTGTTAAGGGATGCACAGGCGATTTTAGCGCGAAAGGCGAGCTCTCTAATAGCTTTAGCACAGCCAGCAACGAAAAAAAATTAATTGGCTTTAACCTAAACGGGGAGGATGCAAGCGTACAATCAATAAGGCTGAAAATAAACAGCGATTCCCCCGCTTCGTGCTATGGACAAATAGGAATAGATGTGCTTGACAATTACACTTATGCTTTTAGAAATACAAAATTTATAGATGAAAAGTGCGGAATTAGGTATTCCGGATGCTTTAGTGAGAGTGCAAATCCTGAAAATGCAGAGCTGACTGGAAATTCAAACGGCCCGTATTGTGAAAAAATTACATTGCCTGCCGCGCCTGCTTATAAAATAGGCGCGAAAATCTACAACAGCACAAAAAATACAAATGCTCCGATAACGGCAGAAATATACAATATGGACTGGAGCCTTCTTGGAAGCTGCACTTTTCCAAATCACACAATGCATTTTGAAGAGCTTAAATGCCTTGTAGCTCTTCCCAGAAATTCACAGGGAGATTATTTGGTCTGCATTTCTGCAAAATCCGGAGTGGAAAGCAACTATACTGTGCCTAGCGAGCAAACAAGCCCTGCCTGCGGAAATGCAGAGAGGGGCTCAAAGGAATATTCCAGAGACTATTTCATTTTTGCAGAAGCGCTAATGTATGATAGTGCGAATTTAGAGCTGAATGAGAGCAATTTCAATAAAATAACTGGCAATAGCCTTGTTTCCACTGTTAACGGATATATAGAAGAGAGATATAATTCTGACTGCAGAAGAGGCTGCACAGTTCCGCTGCCTATTTTGAGCTCTATAGGGCAAAATGTAAATATATTGGATGCTGAAATAAAATACACAACAAAGGGAACATTAATAACTGGAAATAAGATATTCTCCCTTGAAAATAGAAACTCAAGCCTGACATCCGGGCCTCTTGCCCTTAATATCAGCCATGCCAAATTTACTATACCAAGAACATCGAAGGATTCCCAGTTCAGCCTTTTCCTTAATGGTGAAAGGGTTTACAACCCAATTAAAATAAGCCTTAAATCGAGCTTTGATTTTGACCTTCAGCCAAAGACGGCTGCTATTGGGTTCCAGACATTATTCAAAATAATTATGCCCGATAATGTTTCATCTGTAAGCTGGAATTTTGGAGACGGACCTGCGCAGAGCTCACCGGGGAAGAATATAAGCCATATATTTAAAGAGCAAAAGAAATTTGAAATTGAGATAAGCGCAACAAGAGATAAGGATGGAGTAACAAGCACAAGAAAATTTGAAGTTGAGATAATGGGCGCTAAGGAGTCGTCTAAAAAACTTCTGGATGAAACAGAAAAGAAAACAGGTGATATTGAAAAAGAAATATCTTCATATCCTCAATGGATTTCAAAAGAAATTGAGAAGAGAGTAAATACCAGCGATATGAAATCCAGAATTAATGAGATTAAAGCTGCCCAAGCCAAGGCAACTAAAGATGAAGAGCATGTTAAAATAATACAGGACCTGCTTGCCCTTGCAATACCTGTTTCTGTAACAACAAATGTCAGAGGGGAAGAGCCATTGATAACCGGCCTTGCAAACGCAGAATTGGGATTTATAAAAAACATATCAGGAGCATCCTCTGCCGATAACGAGATGATTAAAAAAGAGCTTCTGGCATGGACTGAAGAGAATTACCAGGCAAATGTAGAGAGAGAAGTAATCTCTTTGTATAATGGAGTTGTTTATGCCCCCATTGCGACAAAATTCAGCATTAAGCTGGTCAAAAAAGGAGAGGGAGATGCGCCAGCTTATTTGATAATCGCCATACCGAAAAATCATATAATATTTGATAAAGGGTATGGGGAAAGGCAGATAAAAACTGAAAATGATGAAGGAATAGTTATAAGCATTGCAAACAGCAATACTGTCAGCTTTATAGTGCCTGAAGATATCAGCCTTGCGTCTGTCGGAGCTTATCTTTCTCCAGATATTAAGAGATTAGTAAAAGATATTGAAGTTAATCCTCCTAAAGAGCCTCTGAAGAGAGGGAAGTGGGCTACATTGTGGATAATATTACTGGCGATAGGGGTCCTTATTATATATATAATTTTACAGGAATGGTATAAAAAGAGATATGAATCCCATCTATTCCCAAGCAAAGACGACCTTTATAATATAATAAATTTCATATATAATGCCCGGTCTAATGGGCTGACTGATGATGATATAAGAAACAAGCTAAGAGAAGCCGGATGGAAAGGAGAGCAAATCACATATGCTATGAAAAAAATAGATGGGAAAATGACCGGAATTTGGGAGATACCTCTATTCAAGTTCAAAGAAAACAGAAAAGTAAAAGAAGAAATAGAAAGGAGGCAGGGAAAGCCATTGGACACAAGCTTTATTAAAAGACCTAGTTTCTGATTAAGATGCTGAAAATACTTAAAAACTTTTCAAAGAGAATATTAAGGAGCCTTTTTGGAAAGAAAGAGCAGTTAAAAATAGGCTTTTACGGCCCGCCTAATTCCGGAAAGACAAGCCTTGCAAACAGGATATGCAAAGACTGGACAGGAGAAGAAATGGGAAGCGTGAGCAAAGTGCCCCATGAGACGAGAAATGTGCAATTTAAGGAAAAAGTAGAGATTACTCATAAGGGAAGAGTCCTTGTTTTTAAGCTTGTGGATACCCCTGGAATCGCCACTAAAATAGATTATGAGGACTTCCTTAAGTTTGGAGTAAAGAGAGGGGATGCAAAAAAGAGGGCAAAGGAAGCCACGCAGGGAATTATCGAGTCTATCCAATGGCTTGATGACATGGATGCTGTGGTAGTAGTCCTTGATGCTGCGGAGAACCCCTATTCACAGGTTAATATCACAATAATAGGAAATCTGGTTGCAAGAAAGATTCCAGTCTTGGTTGCAGCTAATAAGATTGACTTAAAAAGGGCAGATGTAAAAAAAGTTGAATCTGCATTTCCTGAATACGATGTAATCGGAATATCTGCGAGGGAGGGGCTGAATATGGAAGAATTTTATGAATCATTATTTAAATTAAGCAAAAATCTCTGACATGAAAAAAATAAAGGGGCTGAGCCTGCACGTGATTCCGTTTTCCGAGATAGAGGAGCTGGGAATATCGGAAAGAGTAAGGAAAATACTTGACCTTATACTTGGAAATAAGATTATTATAATACATGGAAGACTAAGGGCAGAAGAGGAAGCAAGGCTTATTGAGGACACTATGGCTATGGTTGGGTATGTCAGAAATTTCAAGGGCATAGAGCTGGCAGTCATTGAGCCCGACTTAAAGGAAAAAAATATATTTGTTAAGATGAGATATGGGCTTGCCAAGAAGCTTGTAGGAGACAGCAGCGCCCTGACTGTGATAGGACCCTCATCAGTTGTCAAGGAAATTAAGAGAGATCCAAAGAAAATTGAGCTATTGTTCAGCGATTAAAAAGACATAAATGTTTATTAATCCAGCCAGATTTACCTGATTATGCCGTATAGATGCGTCCATTGCTCTGCAATTTACAAAGATGGCTCCCAGGAGGTGCTTAGCGGGTGCTCAAACTGCAGAAGCAGGTTTTTCTTTTATATCAAAGAAGAGAAGCTGAAGCAGATGATGGAAAACAAGATGAGTGAGCTGGAGCTTAATGATGAGGAAAAAGAACAGATAGAGGAAGATGTCAGGGAAATTGCAGGAATAAAAGACGAAGAGGCTCCTGTGTTTCTTGACTTTGAGAGCGTAAGAGTGCTTAAGCCGGGAAAATACCTTCTTGACCTGCAAAAGCTCTTTTCAATGGGAAAGCCGAGGGTTTACCAGCTTGAGGATGGAAAATATATTGTAGACCTTGCTTCGGTTTCTCCTGGAAAATAATTAACAGCTTAGTTTAAATATATAAGAATGGTTTATCTTTTATGAATTTAAAAAGAGTGCTTAATGCTGTTGAGGTTTCTCCGGAGCCTGAAGAAATAAATGAAATAAAACTGGCTGCCGGGAACATTACCGGAGAATTAGAGAGAGCTATCAGAAAACTAAAAATTGATGCAGATATATTTATCGGAGGGAGCTATGCAAAAGGAACGCTGGCTAAAAAGGAGAAGCATGATATTGATATATATGTAAGATTTGGAACTGAATATGAGGACTTGTCAGCGCACCTGGAGAAAATCATTAATAAGGCATTTGGGAAAAAGAGAGGAAGCAAAAAAATCCATGGAAGCAGAGATTATTTTTCAGTTGAATGGAGCAAAAATATCTATTTTGAGATTATTCCTGTGCTAAGAATAAAGCACCCAAGAGAAGGCAGGAATGTGACAGACTTAAGCTATTTTCATGTCAATTATGTAAAGAGAAATCTTAGAAATAAGGAGAGCGCCAGAGAGGTTATTCTTGCGAAGACATTCCTTAGAGCCCAGAGAATTTACGGAGCTGAGAGCTATATTCAGGGATTTTCAGGATATGCTGTTGAATGCCTGATAATTTATTTTAGGACATTTGAGAGAATGCTGAAGGGGCTGTCAGGAGAGACTCAAAGAATTATAATTGACAGCGAGAAGAGATACAAAAAGAGAGAAGATGTACTTTTCAGCATAAACGAGAGCAAGCTGGGAAGCCCAGTTATATTAGTTGATCCTACATGGAAAGAAAGGAATGTGCTTGCGGCACTAAGCAGAGAGACATTTGAGAAATTCAGGCTCAAGGCAAGGGAATTCCTAAAGGAGCCAAGCACTAAATTTTTTGAGCCTGAAAAAATGGACCTAAATGCCTTTGGGAATATAGCGAAAAAAGAGGAGGCGGAGCTTATAA
>Ga0209541_10017647_pt1 | contig 10411 bp, 8 predicted proteins | sample RifCSPlowO2_01_FD_184027 | JGI IMG/M metagenome (GOLD analysis project Ga0209541, IMG submission 184027) | Groundwater microbial communities from Rifle, Colorado - Rifle CSP2_plank lowO2_0.1 (SPAdes) (version 2) | ecosystem: Environmental > Aquatic > Deep subsurface > Groundwater | place: Rifle... | reverse complement strand
TGGCTGCCGGCTCCACCACTATTACCAATTTGATTGTCAGCAATAATGCTTCTTCCACTTTTGCCGGAGGATTGCAGGCCACCTATTTGAATCTCACCGGTCTTGTATCTACTTCTACGGCGAGTAATGGTTTTGATCTAACCAATGGCTGCTTCTCAATTAGAGGAACTTGCGTAGGCGGCGGGGGAGGCGGCGGAACAACTGTTGGCGGAGCAGTTACCAGCGGCACTGCCAATCGGGTGCTTTATGAAGACAGCGGCAATCTTCTTGCTGAAAGCGCCAATCTTACTTTTGACGGATCTTTATTGACTACTGCTAACCTTATTGCCAGCGCTTCTTCCACTTTCAGCGGCACCTTGTCCGTAACAGGCAATTTGTATGCTTCCAGCAGCGTGGTATTTAGCGGCAATGGCATTAATTATTTAAGTAGCGCCACCTCCACGATTAAAGATAATACTGTCAACGCTTGGAGTATTGCTACTTCTTCAAGCGCCAAGCCATTATTCAGCATTAACACAACAAGTAATTCTGAAGAGGTAATTATCGGCACCGGATATACCACTGACGTCATTATCGGCGCCACCGGAACCGTAACCAATTTGCAGTTTGCGGCTAGTTCAACTATTTTTGCGAATGGCAATGGAACTACTACTCTGACTTTTGGAGACGGCAATGACATAATTAATTTTGCGGTGGCAACCGGTTTTGGCACTACTAGTCCATGGCGAACTCTTTCGGTTTTGGGCTCGGTTGGTTTGGAGGGTTTAACTGCAACAGTCACAGCGGCGACCGATCTTTGCCTTTCTTCGGACAAAGAAGTGGTAACTCGCGTTTCCGGAACAACTTGCGCCGCCGCTTCAAGCATTAAGTTCAAGAAAGACGTTAATTCGCTTACGGAAACCAGCGGCCTTCAAGAAATAATGGCCCTGAGGCCGGTATCATATTTCTATAAAGAAAGTTTCCTCGGGTCATTTATTAATAGTCCGGGCTGGAACGGAGAGCACGTAGGTTTTATCGCCGAAGAAGTTGCAGAGATTGATCCGCGATTAGTAGGATTTGATCAGCTGGGCCAGCCGGACTCGATTTATTACGATAAAATTACCTCTATTCTTGCTAAAGGACTTCAGGAACTTAATTTGCGGGTAGAAAACATCGCTTCTTCCACCGCCACTTCTACGCCTGACTCCGGATTATTTGCGGCTAACTTCTTCAATAATATTTTTGAAAAAATCAAGAATTGGCTGGCGGATGCGGCAAATGGAATAATGGAAATCGCCGCCAATACTTTCCGCGCTAAAGAAAAGATTTGCGTGGATGACCAGTGCCTTACTAAAGACGATATCCGGAAATTGCTTGAACTTGCTAATAGTCAGAGCGTATTGGCGCCGGATTCGACAAGCTTACCACAAGCAGCGCCGGCACCCGAGCCAGAGCCAACACCGGCAGCAGATACCGAATCTCCAGTCATTACTTTAAATTGGGCGGCAACTATTGAAATTGAAATTGGCACAAGCTGGGTTGATCCGGGCGCCACGGTTACGGATAATATGAACGAAAATCTTGGCATTCATTATACAGTGGACGGAGTTTTGACTGCTAATGAAGGCAATCAGTTGCCACATGAGATTATTGATACCGCTATAGCCGGTGAGCATACTATTATATATAGCGCTATTGATCAGGCGGGGAATATTGGCACAGCGGAACGGAAAGTTGCTGTTATTGATCCTTTGGCTGCAACCACTCCCGTTTCAGAATCAGAACCAGCGCCGGCTGAATAATCATGAAAAAAGAAATACTAAAAATATTGGCAGTCGCTAACATTATATCGCTTATATTTCCCTCAACAGCGGGCGCGTTTGTAAGAGTTTTTTTAACTACAGCCCAAGGAACTTCCTGGACTGTTCCAAGTGATTGGTCTGATATAAATACTATTGAAGCTATTGGCGGCGGAGGAGGAGGAGATGGTTCTGGCAACAACAGCGGAAACGCCGGCGCCGGTGGTGCCGCGTATGCGGCAATTTCTAATGTAGCAGGACTTAGCCGGGGAAGTTCGGTTACTGTTCAGGTTGGCGTGGGTGGAGTGCAAGATACTGATGGCACTGATACGATATTTAACTCGGCCTCGACCAACTGCGGAGCAGATATTATGCTTTGCGCTAATGGCGGGGCTCAAGGAGTGACCGCCACCGCCGGTTTAGCTGGCGCAATAACGGGTTTGTTTCCGATTGAATTTGCCGGCGGCGCCGGCGGTACTGGATGGACTAACGGGGATAATGGCGGTGGTGGGGGTGGCGCAGCTGGTCCATATGGGACAGGCAAAAATGGCGGATCTGCAGTTAATAATAGCGGCGGTGGCGGTGGTGGTGGTGGCGGTGCTGGCGGAGGTCTTTCCACTGCTGGTGTTACAGCGCCAGCTACAACAGGCGGAGACGGTGGTAATAATTATAATTTAATGGGCGGAGGCAAGTTTGGAAGCTCCGGCGCTGGCGGCAATGCTACTTCTTCAGGCGGAGGCGGAGGAGGAGGCGATGCTGGCGCAGCTGGCGGAAACGGAGCAGGCGGTTGGGAATGGCAAGGGTTTGCAACTAATACTATTATAAGTAACACTGCCGGTATTGGCGCCGGAGGAGGAGGAGGAGGAGGCTCAAATACTACTAATGGAGGACACGGAGGGTTTTATGGTGGTGGGGGCGGAGGAGGAGAAGGAGTCGGCGGTAATGGCCAAAATGGAATTATTGTTATTACTTATATACCTTCAGTTGCCCCGCAACCGAGAAAAATACGCCTTTTAGGGGGGGTACGATTGCTTGGCGGAGTCCGGCTTAATCAAATGTATATTCCTAATTCTCTTCTGGACTCGCCAATTGCTTTTTGGGATAAAAAACGAAAGACATGAAATATTTCCGGATAATTATTTTAGGAGCTGGATTCCTGGGGATTTTTTTTTATTTTTTATCGCCGGGATTTTCAGAAAAGAATACTCCGCTCTCGCCATTTGAACGAATTCCACCGGCGGGGATGCTTGAATATAAAAGCCTTATTTTCCGATTTTCACTATTTTATCCAAACGATTTGAAGTTTAAAGAATATCAAGGAGGAAGTGATACCACTGTTGTATTTGAGAATGCAAAAACCGGAAAAGGTTTTCAAATTTTTGTTAAGCCCTATGAACATGAACAGATTTCTCTTGACCAGTTAAAAATGGACTTATCTTCCGGTATTGTTAAAGACCCGGTAGATATTTCAGTTGATGGAGTCGGGGCAACAATGTTTTATAGCCAAAATTCAGCAATTGGGGATACGCGGGAAGTTTGGTTTGTTAAAAATGGATTTCTCTATGAAGTAACTACTTATAAGGAGTTGGATGCTTGGTTATCCAGTATTATGCAAACTTGGAAATTCTTGGAATTTTAGTATGCGAAAGCTAAGTCTGACTTAGCGAAAGCATTAACGAAACCGCACATGCGAATGAAACAATCTCTAATAAAAATTTTAGTTTTTGCCTTACTTCTGATTTTTTACGGTTCGCTTTTGGCGCATAAAATTCAGCTGCCGGCGGCGGATGATTTACCTCGCCAGATGAAAATCGGCGAAGAGATTTTAGCGGGCAATTTGGGCATTTTTTACAAAAACACTTTTTCTTTCAGCGAGCCGGACCAGGTTTTTTATAACCATCATTGGCTGTCGGGAGCGGTTTTTTACCTTGTTCATCAGGTGGCAGGATGGAACGGGCTCATAATTTTTAAAATTGCCGTCTTGCTTTCTGCTTTTAGCTTGATTTTTCTGACTGCGATTAAAAAAGCAGATTTTTGGCTGGTTGCATTTTTTTCCTTGCCGGCAATTCTGATTTTATCGGGGCGGACCGGCCTCCGGCCGGAGATATTCAGCTATCTATTTATTGCCGTCTTTCTTTATCTTTTGATTGATTTTGAAAAGCATCCGGAACGAAATAGGATTTTCTGGCTTATTCCCATGCAATTGCTTTGGGTGAATACACATGTATTTTTCAGTATCGGAATCATGATAGTTGGCGGATTTTTAGCTGAAAAAATCATATTAAATTATAAAAATTTTAAAAGCGATTTTTCCGTGAAAAAGCTGGCATCCCTGCTGCTTTTTCTCATAGCAGTTTCTTTTTTGAATCCGCGCGGAGCCGGAGGGATATTTTACTTTTATCTCGGAGCCGGATTCCCGGGAAAAATTATTGAAAACCAGTCACTGCTAAGTTTCTTAAGAGCAGATAACATTTCTGAAAATATCCCAATAATTTCCTTTTTTCTGATGGTTATCCTTATAGGGATAAGCTTCATTTTTAATTTTAGAAAAAACTCTATCTTTTATTTTTTAGCCAGTATTTTTACTGCGGCGCTTGGTTTTGCTATTATCCGCGGAACTGCGCTTTTTGGCCTGATTTTTTTGCCGGCAATTTCCGCAAATCTTAATGATATTTTTAGTAAAATTCGGGGGTGGCTTATTGCATTGGATTCGAAATCGGCGCGCTTCTATGGAAATGCGGCTGTTTTTTGTTTAATTGTCTTACTGTTTATTCTTATTTTTCCGGGATGGCAAGCTTTATTTAATCATAAAGAACAAGGCATCGGGCTTGCTCCTTATTCGGAAAATTCAGCGCAGTTTTTTAAGGAGCAGAATTTGAAGGGGCCCATTCTAAATAACGCTGGTATTGGAAGTTACCTTATTTATTATCTTTATCCAGAAGAGCGGGTTTTTTATGATAATCGTTTTGCTGACGCTTATTCGGCGTCTTTTGCGAGGGATACTTATTTAAAATTACTGGAAAATGAAGAAGAATGGCGGAAAAATTTAAAAAAATACGGATTTAATTCACTATTTTTCTATTATTACGATGAATCGCCTTATGTCCGTTATTTCCTCTGGCGCCGGATTCAAGATCCGGATTGGTCATTGGTTTATGCGGATACCTTTGCCATGATTTTAATAAAAAACATTCCGGAAAATCAAGAAGTGATTGAAAGATTCGGAATTACCCGAGATAATGCTCTGGACAAACTTAGGCATCTGGCCGAATCTTCTAATGTCGAGGAGGCAATCACTGCCGGAGATATTTTTAATTTAATCGGGCGGAGCGATTTAACTATGAAACAATTTTTAAAGGTTACAGCCAGATGGCCGGAGCGGGGCAGAGTTTGGCTGATTATGGGGCAAATGGCGCTGGATAATGAATCATTTGGCGGCGCATTATCAGCAGTAAAGTTTTTAGAGAAAGCGATTGCTGAAGGCCAGAAAACCGCGGAAGCCTACAGTTTTTTAGGTAGGGCTTATGCCGGGCTGGACCAGCCGGAAAAAGCTAAGAAAGCGCTGAGAAAATCATTAAAAATAAATCCGGACCGCCAAGATGCAAGAGAGCTGTTTGATTCCTTAGAGAAAATTAAGTTATAATAAATATTATTAAATTAGGCCGAAAGATTTTAACCACAATGAAATTTATGGAAGAAACAAAAAATAATTCAAATAAAAAGTTAGCAGCTGGGGGAGTGGTCGCGGCATTAGTATTAGCAGGATTGGCTTGGGGAGTGGGGTGGCTGCCTTGGAGCGGCACTGATACTTATCAAGCGGTTTTTCTTGCTAATAACCAAGTTTATTTTGGAAAATTAAGCAATCAAGATAGTAAATATCCGGTTTTAACTGATATTTATTATTTGCGGGTTACTCAGTCCCTTCAGCCAAGCCAGCCGAATCCGAATATCAGCTTGATTAAGCTTGGCGATGAACTTCACGGTCCGGCAGATAGAATGGAAATTAATCGGGACCAGATTCTTTTTGTGGAGGATTTAAAGCCGGATTCCCAAGTAGTCAGGGCAATTAAGGATTATCGGGCGGCGAACCCTAAATAGAATTTGGAATATAGAATCTGGAATACAGAATTTGGAATACGGAATTTAGAAGTTGGAATCAGGAATATGGAAAATAAGAAGAAAATACAATCCTTTACCGATTTAGATGTGTGGCGAGAAGCACATGTATTAGTTATTTTAATTTATAAAATAACGAAAAATTTCCCCAAAGAGGAGCTTTTTGCGCTAGTTTCTCAAATGCGGCGGGCCGCAGTTTCTATAACATCTAATATTGCCGAGGGATTTTCTAGGCATTCTTATAAAGAAAAAGCACAATTTTATTCTATGGCTTTGGGTTCTTTAACTGAATTGCACAGTCAATTATTAGTAGCTAGAGACATTGAGTATCTTTTCAAAGAAGATTTTGAAAAAATATATAGCCAATTAGTTAGCGTCAATAAACTATTAAATGCTTTTATTAGAAGGACGCGAGAGTTTTAATTTATGTTAGCCAAATTCCATATTCTAAATTCCATATTCCTCGTGACGTTTAGTTTAGTATTGGTATTCTTTGGTGTGTTGCCCGCAATTGGCCAGGAGTTTTCCAGCACCAATTTTAAGGTTTTGGACCCGGTGATTCAGCCGGGCGGGTATTCCACTTCGGATAGTTACCAGTTAAACGGGGCGATTGGCCAGATTGCGATTGGGACCAGCACCGCCAGCAATTTTAGCTTAAACTCCGGATTTTTATATTATCCTTTTATTTCTTCCACGACGCTTTTTGCTTACGCCGGCAATAGTCGCGTATATTTAGGATGGACAACGCCGAGCGGTTTTCTGGGATGGACGCCATCCGGATATAATGTCGGCCAATCAACTACCCAAGGAGGACCTTACACTTATGCTTCTATTGGCAATTATGCCGTTTCTGAACGAACCGGATTAACTAACGGCACAACTTATTATTTTGTCGTCAGGATAGAAGACGCTTTGGGAAATTTTATTGCCACCTCATCGGAGGCGTATGCCGTGCCGATTGCCGATGTTTTGGCGATTAGAACAATTCAATTTCCCACTACCTCCGCTTCTTCTACGGTTTTTACCAATTCTAACGGCACTCAATTAGCCATTACTTTCCCTTCAAATTTTTACAGTTCTTGCGGCAATGTACATACTACGATTTTTTCCGAATCAAAAAGCGTTGTAACTGCAGACAAGTCATTGCCAACCGCAAAAGAGGCCGCCAATACTTTTTACGATGCGTCTTTTAAATGTTCGGCTACCGCGGAAGCCATTACTTCTTTAGATAAAGAACTTACTTTAACTTTTACTTACACTGACGCCGATATCGCTGGTTTGAATGAAAATAATATGGCGCCATATCGCTGGGACGGTTCTTCTTGGGTTCTTTTGAGCGGCGCAACGATTGATACCGGCGTCAATACCATTACTGTCAGTTCAAAGAATTTCAGTTTTTTCGGATTATTTAGCGATTCCTCCGGGGAGGAACAATCCGGAAGCGGAAGCAGTACGTCTAGCGGCGACGGCATTCTGCTTTCTTTATTGCGCCTTTTTATTCCGCCAAAAGTTTTGCCGCCGCCGCCTTTATTGCCGCCTCAAATTAAAAAATGCGGCGCAGTAGATTATAACTGCGATAATGCCGTTGACTTGCGGGATTTTTCCATATTTTTGCATTTAAGCAATTATAGCGCCGAAGGGAACCCGGGCGATTTGAATCAAGACGGCCGCGTTGGATTGGCAGATACGAGCATATTTTTGTATCGTTGGACGGAAAAACCCGGTTATGCTTATCAGTCAATCAGAGAAAAAATCCGTTATTCCGCGGAATTAATATCTGGCGCCGCATCCAGGTCAGTAACCGGTGGTTCAAAATTGCGTCCCGGCGGGATACAGGCAGAAACCGCTATTGTTTTAGAACAGACGCCGGAATCATCGAGTTTTTTCAGCGCAATAAAAGACGCCTTTATTTATCCTATTTTGAAGATTTGGAGATTCCTGGTTAATTTATTAAAATTAAATTAAGGATGAAAAAAGGAATTTATTTTTTGCTTATTTTTATAGCGGCGCCTTGGCTGGTTTTTGCCGAGAACGCTACTCTTTATTTGAAACCCGCTTCCGGAATAATTTCGGCGGGCGGCACTATAGACCTCGGGTTATATCTGAATACCGGCGGCAACAATGTTAATGCCGTAAAAGCGGAGATTAAGTTTCCTCCGGATAAATTGCAGGTTACTTATCCGGCTATTTATGACGATTCAATCGTGTCGTTGTGGGTTACGCCCCCGACTTTTTCTAATAGCGAAGGCGTAATAATTTTTCAGGGCGGAATGCCCTCTCCGGGAATAAATACCGATGAAGGAATTATCGGTATGGTCAGATTGCGGGCGATTAATGTCGGCCAAGCTGCGGTCTCCATTAAAGACAGTTCCGCGGTTTTTCTGGCCGATGGCAGGGGCACTGATATTTTGGGAGGAAAGTCGGGCGCCATTTTTTTCATTAAATTGCCGCCGCCGGCCGGACCGAAAGTGATTGCCGTTAATCAGCCGGACCCGAATCGCTGGTATCAGGAAAACAGCACGGAATTTGTTTGGGAAATGCCTAATGGCGCAACCGCGGTAAGCTATGTATTAGATAATGAGCCGCTTACTTTACCGGATAATATATCGGAAAGCGCGAAAACTTCCGTATTATATCGCGATTTATCGTCCGGAACCCATTATTTTCATATCCGAGTTTTAAATTCTGAAGGTGTTTGGGGAAGCGCGAGCCATTTAGTGGTAAGTATTGACACCGAGCCGCCGGCGGATTTTCCAATTCAGGTTTCACCGGCGCCTAAAACAGCAACCCGAAAACCGGTAATTAGTTTTAGCACTTCGGACCGTCATTCCGGAATCAGCCGTTATGTTTTAAGGATTATCAGAACCAGTCAGGAAAATGCGGTTGAAGCCAGCGGCGCCCAGCCATTTTTTATTGAAGTGAACAGTCCGTTTGTTTTGCCGGAATTGGATTTTGGAAAATATAATTTGGTAATGAGAACTTATGATTTAGCCGGCAATTATCGGGAAGTACAGCAGAAATTAGTTATTTCCCAGGCGTTTTTCCGTGATTTTGGTCCGGAAGGAATTAATTTTCGCGCCAATCTTATTTTGCCTTGGTGGGCGTTATATTTGATTTTAGGCGGCGCGGTATTTTTAGCTTTGTATTGCGCCCATTTTGCTTATAAACAGCACCGGGAAGTGGAACGCAAATTAAAAGTCGGTATTTTGAATTTAGTTGAGCATCAGGTTTCCCAGCGCTTGCGCCTTTTGCAAAAAAAGCGGGACGAATTTGAGGAGCGGTAATTTTATGAAAAGATTTAAACTTAAAAATTTAATTTTTGTTTCCACCCTCTCTCTTTTTGTTATTCCGGAGCTTATTTTTGCCGATATTTTGAAGATTGCGCCTCCGATAATAAATTTAGTTTCTAAGGATTTAGGCAACGATGAATTGTGGTATATCGGTGGAACTGCTTCTATTCCTAAAGCGGATATCGTAATTTTTCTTCAGAATAACGCCAGTAAAGAGACCTTTAGTTTTGTTGCCAAAGCCGATGAGCAGGGCGAGTGGTTTTATGCCCACAATGATTTTTTGAAAGAGGGACAATATAAGAGTTGGGCGCAATTAAAGATAGGCGACAGCGTTTCGCCGCCGGGACCGGAGGTCTCTTTTAAAATCATCGGCTCTGCTTTTCGGATAGGAAAAGCGCGATTAAGTTATGAAACGGTTTATGCCGCCGTTGCTATTATATTATTTTTAGCAATAATCGGCGGATTGGCTTTCTTTATTTACCATCTCCGTTTTTATCATCGGAAAAATTCCCGCCTGCGCAAGGAGCTTTTTGAGGCGGAAAGAGAAGTCCGGTCCGGATTTGATTTGCTTCGCAAGGATATTAAAGAAGAATTAACCAATTTTTCTAAACTGAAGCAGAATCGCAATCTTAATGTTAAAGAACGGCAAAGAGAAGAAAAATTATTGTCGGATTTGGATTTTGTGGAGAATCATATTTTAAAAGAGATGGGAGATATTGAACCGGCAATTTAAATATCGGGAGCCACGGTTGACAAAACATACTCAAAAATGGTATAATTTATACCAATGAAGAGGATGGTTTATTTAGTTTTAATTTTAGCATTATCCGGTTTTGGAACCGGCGGACTTTTAATTCCCACTGTTTTTGCGGCGGTTACTGTAACTCCCGCTTCCGGAGGAACATCAATTTCGGCGGACACTGCCGGCGGAACATTCACTTCTTTAACCGGACCGGTTATTGCCGAAGGAGTAACTGCGGATATCGGCGCGGGCACAATAATTTTGAACGCGCCATCGGGATTTATATTTGATACCGGCGGCGTTGCGCCGACGGTCTTGGTAACGCGCACAGCCGGAACCGGCAACGATAACAGGAATATTAATGACCTTGCCAGCGGCTCTACTATTTCGGTAACCGTGAGTTCAACCCAGTTTTCTATTACTATTTCCGCCGCGACCAGCAATAGCGTGACTAATTCTTTAACTTGGCAGAATATGCGGGTCAG
>Ga0209541_10017646_pt1 | contig 10412 bp, 10 predicted proteins | sample RifCSPlowO2_01_FD_184027 | JGI IMG/M metagenome (GOLD analysis project Ga0209541, IMG submission 184027) | Groundwater microbial communities from Rifle, Colorado - Rifle CSP2_plank lowO2_0.1 (SPAdes) (version 2) | ecosystem: Environmental > Aquatic > Deep subsurface > Groundwater | place... | reverse complement strand
GCTCATCCCCGGTGTGTTTACCAGAACCGGCAACAGACCCGTGTTAAAATTACCAAAGAACAATCCGCACCAGAAAACTTTTCTTTACGCAGAAGACCGTATCAGAAAATTGAAATCACTTGTGTAATCGGAACAATCTTTCAAATGTTGTTCTGAAAAATTGTCCTGATTCTGCAAGCGGAAAATTGGTCATTTTCACGCAGGATTTAAGTTAGTAATTAACTTTTTCACCTCGGATATAAGCACAAGCCCTCTGACTAGCATGCCGATAAGGTTCGTGCCGATAAACATCAGCGCGAGCCAACCTAAAAATGTAATTACTATTTGGGAAATCATATTTTATCAGAGTTAGTTAAGGCAAGTTTTGCCATTGATTTTGAATCGCCAGCCAACATTCCCTCAACATCGGTCAGAAATTCTTTTACTTCGTCATAACTTCTGAGTTCGAATCCCAAGAGGGTCGAACTTTTTTGATTTGGTAGCATCGCCCGAAAAGCCGCATGATTAAGGCCTTCGGGTCTTGGTACGATACCAAATTGTAACTGCGGTCCCATCGGGATTCGAACTGCTTGGGTCGCTACGATACCAAGTTGTAGCTCTCGGATAGTTGGGTCGCCCCTAGGCCCAGAATGAATGAATTTTATTCTGGAACCTCTTGAAGAAAGATGTATTCTCCTGTTTTAAGATCATACTGCCAGAGTTGTTTGGGGGAAATACGGTAGTAATTCCACCAATATTTGCTTCCGCCATTTTCTTCGTGGTACTCAACTTCAACTAGGTAGGACACAATATCTATCGTGCTGCTCCCTATCCATTCGTAGGATTCGATATAAAGAAATGAGTAGATTGGATGGCGTGTCGGATAGCTCACCGATTGGCTTTTTTGGGCCAAAACATCAATTGTTTCGCCGTTTTGAAGATCAAACACCATAAGGCGAAAACCATACTTGCCGGAGCCAATTCCCCACCTAGTTCTAAACGCAAGGTAATGATTATCAGGAGAAAACGAGATAAGCACAATGGCTGCGGCGCCGAATTGGTCGAATTGTTTGATTTGTTTGTAGGGGGGGGTTCCTTGAATTTCTGCAAGCGTCCAAACTTCGCCACCGGTACCTCCTAGTTCTGGATTTTTAATAAATCCATAAATTGTATTCAAGTCAATATTTTCAATTGGGGTAGCTAACGCAGGTACACTATATCTTGATCGTTCCCCCTCAAAAACATTCACCGGCTCTCTGATTGCTTTTGGTGTAAGCTGAATATCGGTTGTGGAAGTTGCCGGTTGCGCTGTGAGATATTGAGGCGCTTGTGATACTTCCCGTACTCGTTTTTGTTGTGTAAAAAAGACAATGGCGGCAAGAAAGAAGATAATAGCAAATAAAAACATGAATACAAATATAGGCTTGTTTTTTTTCTTGTTATCGTCGGCGACAAGAAACAATCCTCCCAGTAACGGCAAGTGTAAAAAGTTTTCAAGTAAAGCGGACAATGACAGCAAACTTGCCGTAAGCTCATTCAACAGTTCAGACAAAGACGCCATGCCACCCTTTCCTTTTTGTACAAGTTCAACTGTAATAAAATGTTGGATTTCATCGTTGACATCAATACGGAAACGATAAAGGCCAGGGTTTAATCCTCTAGTGTCCCAATTGAAGATGTAATGATGATCTTTCTCTACGAATCTAAAAGAATTTCCGCTGTTTGATCGTCCTTCCGGCTGTGCGGGTTCAAATTCTCCCACTTTTCCGTCTATGAAAGGCGCAACAAACAACGATGTGCTGGCGTTTGCGATAAGCGTATCGCTTGCGTCAAGAAGCTGGAACTTCACCGGCAATCCGCTGCCTGCTTGAAATGCATCTTGTTTGGTAATCGGGGGGAGGAATTCGATCGCTGGAAACAATATATCAGTGGCGGTTAGTACGGCACTTGAAAACACTACTTTGTCTATAATCCCGTCCCCTTCTTCATCAATTGCAAGGGTTACGCCTTTTTCTCCCTCGGCAAGAGCGTTGAAATCGACGGTATAATTATGAATTGTATCAATGGCTGTAGGTATAGCTATAGCATTAAACTCCGTAGACGTAGCATTGTCATCGGATTGAATAGTAAACGAGTAAATGCCCGGTTCTGTGCCAACTACTTGATACGTAAAAGTATCATTGGGGAACAAAATAAGTATTGATTCGGAATCCGTCTCAAAAAGTGTATCGGGTATTTCCGTTATAATCTCGCCGTTCACAATGCCGGTAATTCTTCCTTGCGAGTCAATAACGCGCAACTCACCTACGCTGAAGATGGCCACGACCTGCTTTTTTCTGGCTGCAATCCTTGCCTTTTTTGCCAATTCTGCCGTGCTGGTTGTTGGGGAGTGGGTCAGAAAGTGTTGCGTTGTCAAAATATCAAGACTGCCCGCAACAGCATCCAGGTAGAAAAGCGGATCTTTATCAAAGCCGTTGTATCCCCATACTGCGCCAAGATAGCGCCTATCGTTGGGCGAAAAGTCGGCTATTTCCACAACAGAATTAACCGTTGCGCTTGCGGTAATGGTGCTTGTTGGGACAGTTGTAAGAGAATTAAATTTATCCTTTAGCACCGACAGGCCGTCTTTGATGTTGGCAAAGATGGATTGGTGGGTATTTGTGTAAAATTTAAAGAAATGGTCGGTAAGAATTGCATGTTGTTTATACGGGTGCGGCACATTGAGATCGTCGGGCTTTTCATAGCAGTTTTTGAAATAATTGACGCTGCCCGTGGTTCTGATGTCAGAACAGGGAATTACTGCAAGACCGGTGCCCTTGCCGCGGTTGTCGAAGCCCTTTTCGGTGTCGCCTCTTTGGAGGCGTTCTTCAAAACGAAAATCGTCTGGAATTCGAGAGGGAGATGTTGAGGATAGGACGATATTCAGAATGATTAGAGTGCTCGCCGTAACCTTCCCAGTTTCCTCAAGTCCGTGCTTCCTCTGAAAACGTATCACCGCATCCTCCGTAAGACTGCCGAAATTGACTGTTTCAAGCCCAGGTGACCCCGGGCCTGACGTTGCAACTTGGGTGTCAACGTCCTCGTTTAGTAGTATCTGCAAATTTGTAATACCGGGTTTTTCCGATTTGAGCGTCAGCTGCATAACGCCGTGACCAAAATCTTTTGAAACAACTTCGTTACTAAAATCATCGCCGCCAGATTCTGTTGCGGCCACCGCCAATACTAACTCTTTCGGCATGCTTGTTGCATTGTTGAGGTTAAAAAGAGCAGACAGTCGCGTTCGGTCATCGCTGTTATAAAGCGAGGGCGCGACGCTGGAGTTTTCATAATATCTATTTACCGCTTCAAGAACTTTTTTTGCACGCTCTTCTTTTGTGTCAAGCATTGAACTTGCAACAACTTCAAATTCATCTCGTGTTGCCTCATCCGCAACAAACGGCAAATGTTCTGTGTCGGTTGCGATTGTTTTCCCAATTATCCAGCCCCGCGTACCGTCTATTGCGTCTTCCACCTCGTACCAGTCAAAATCGGGATCGTTGATGCTGTCTTCTGTATTGAGAACATGCATCGCCCAGTCTTCAGGAAATACTTTAAGCGGGTTAGCTCCTTTACTATGATCATCGTATAATATCCATTCGCCATCAGTGCTTGTATTCTTAATCCGTGCCCAGTAACTTGCGTCAACTTCAAAGTCGGTGTTTCCTGGTATGCCAAACTCAATCCAATCGTAGGCAACGCCATTGGTATCCACGGCTCGCGCTCGCCATTTATATTGTCCATTTTCGAGATTTTTAATGGTGATATACGCTCGCTCTCCACGATTAATAAGACCACTTGAAGCATTTGGCGCTCCGGTAAACGTGCCGGCGGTATATTCTATCTCCAGCAACGCCTGCGGGGTTGGCGGAAGCGTTACTAATGCACTTAAGATCACCGTGGATTCCGTGGTAATACCGCCTTCGGGTATGACAGTTTGAGAGTCGGTTTTGAATTGTTGGAGCGCATCAAGCGCTGATATCGGCAATTTGGTAGCAAACAGCGTATGGTGCATTGGCGAATCTATAGTCGGGCATGTACCCCGAGCGCCTATACCTCGTGGACTGAAAAAAATTGCTGTTGTTTTTTGCAGCGTATTGCTATTGAAAGCAAACACGCGCCATTGAACTGTGTCGCCATCGTCAAAAAGCAGGCTGTCTTTTTGCCCTTGCGTAAAAGTGAAGTTCAGTCGCGAAACAGGCCCGAAAGGATTTGGAAAAATTTGGTTTTGCGCGAAGTAGTCTGTTGATGTTTCGTGGGCTATGGTTGTTCCTGATGCGTTGACCACTGACAAGGCGGATGCGACTACATCATCGGAACCGCTACCGCTGAAATTGTTGAGTCCAAAGATAACTCTCGATAACTTTCCTGTTGTTACTGCCGTTGACGGCGTTATGGCCTGTTCACACTGTATTTCTGAAAAAGGAACAAAGGTTTGAGTATCTAAATTTTGTGATAAAATAACCTCGTCACTGGGTACCTTCACTTCAAAATCGACATTTCCCGGAGTGCCGAATTCCTGCCATCCTGATATATTGCCATCTGTGTCTTTTGCGCGGGCTCGCCATAGGTACGCATCATCTTCCATGGCGTTAACAGTGATAAGAGCGACACTTCCCGGAACTACAAAACTACTTGAAGCGTTGGGGATTCCGCTAAATGTGCTGGTAGTATATTCAATTTCCAGCTTCACCTGTGTTGAGGTTGGAGAGCTTACTGTTGCATTGAATATAACGGTTGACTCGGGAACCGCCCCTATTTCCGGAATGGGGGTTGTTGCGTCGGATCTGTATTGCTGTAGCGAACTGAGCGTGGCCTCACTGGGTAGCGGGGGCGGAGTCGCGCCCTCGACAACGAAATATAAATCACGCTCAGCATTTGATTGTTGTCTGCCGGCGAGATACGCATCGGTATTTGCGCCCATCATTGAAATCTTTAATTCGGCGCCTAATGATGAGTTTGAATAAATTCCTATCCAGTATGTCCCCGCATTAAGTGTGGTCGAGGCAAAATTGAAACCCAAAACATTGCATCCTGTAAACGGATATGGAAATGTATTGAAAAGTGGCGCCTCTGAAACAGTCCTAAAATTTGTTGAGGTTGCGATAATGGGTGATGATATATCAAAGCTATCAGTTGAGGCCGCTTCTCTTATGAAGGCTCTCATCTGATTCGCGGGACCAAAATTAGTATCGTAAATCAGTAAACAAAGTTTTATAGTATTAACTGTACTGCTTTCAACAGTAGTTATGGTCTGCTCGGAGTACTGAAATCCATCGCCGCCATTTATACCCGCCCCATTCTGTGCTATGAAAACATCGGTGCCTGTTGCCAATTGAGCTGTTATTACAGAGGCATCGGTAGTCGCAACACCAACTGCGAAAGAGAGAACAATCGAGGCAATAGTTATTGTAATAGGCTTATTGTATGGAAAAAAGGTATTCATGCTTATATTTCGCGAGGAAAGCTAGCGGTATATTTATATGGTATACATTGTTATTGGGATTTACAATCAATGATTTCAGAAAAGTATCGCAATTTTTGCATTTTAATGATTGATCAACAAAAAAGTTCGAATCCCAAGAGGGTCGAACTTTTTTGATTTGGTAGCATCGCCCGGAAAGCCGCATGATTAAGGCCTTCGGGTCTTGGTACGATACCAAGTTGTAACTGCGGAGGGGGCGAGATTCGAACTCGCGATAGGATTGCTCCTATAGTTGCTCTCCAAGCAACCGCACTAGACCGCTATGCGACCCCTCCCTTGTCCGCCGTCGAGGCGGAAAAATAATTCTTCAACTTCTCTTTCAAAATTTCCCTACCGTGACCGTTTTAAAAATATTCTTCAGCTGCTTTGGCGTCTTCCTTGTTAATATAAGCTTCGTAAAATATCAAATCAGGTTCTCCGTTTCGAGAAGTAAAATCAGAATCGCCTCTTCGGTGCTCTGCAATCCTTCTTTTTAAATCTTTCGTAAGTCCTTTGTAAAGCTTTTTATTTTTCCTAGATTGTAAGACGTAAAAGTAGTACATTTCCATGCTGCGCCTCTTCGGCGCATCTGCCGTTGAGGCAGAGACCCCTCCAAGGCTAAGCAGTTTTACGGCTTTTTTGCGTAAAATGCCCGGCATACTGCTTTGCAAGATAGGCAAGCAAATACTGCCGGGAGGTAAGATTATAAGCCCCTCTACTGCCCCCTGTCTCGTCTTCTAATATCCCCTTTTCGTAAACTCTGAATTCTTCCCGAGTGGGAAAATCCTCGCCGGAGATTTTAAGAAACATCTTCTTATCTTGAACGGTTAAATTTTCAATGTTGATCTGCGACAAATGCTCCGCTTCATTATTCGGTTCCCCCCTGTTCTTCTTCCCTGCTTCCCTCGCAAGAAGCTCCCGGAATGCCGCCTCGAAATCGGCAAAGACATTTTCTGAAACTTGAATCGCTTCCTCATTCATGGTTTCTCCAGTATATCTTAAAAACTCCGCTCTTTCCAGAGCGCAAAGATTTTATCCTTTAACGCTAACGCGTTCTTGATCCGGTGATTTACTGCCAGGGATTCTTCTTCGTTCAAGTCTTTATATAATTTATTGAATTCCGGAACGAAAAGCACCGACTTATACGGAAAACCGCGCTGAATTTCGGCAGGATGTAACGCTTCCGGCACATATCCATACACCCAATTTGCAGACATTAAAAGATGTTCTCCGTCCCAAAACGCCATGACGCTGCCGAGGCGTGCACTTCGTTTTTCGCGCGGCACTCCTTTTAATCTTTCAAGGATGGCGACCGCTCGATCATGGTCTGTCGCAGCCTCTCCAAGCCAGCGATGACTATGCAACCCAGGCGCCCCGTCTAAAAATTCCACCTCAAACCCGCCGTCATCACCTATGGAGGGAATACCGGTTTTTTCAAAACACGTTTTCACTTTCAAAATCGCATTTTCTTCGTAGGTTTTGCCGATTTCTTCGATTTCTCCGATTCCAGGAAAATCTCTCATCGACACCAATTCGATATCGGCATCGGAAAGACAACGCTGATATTCTTCAAATTTTCCGGAGTTTGTTGTCGCAACGAGAAGTTTCTTCACTGTATAATCGATCCGTGAAAATCTTTTTCCGCTATCACGTTATTGAAATTTTTGAGGTTTCTTCCATCAATTGCGATAAATGTAATTCCTTCCCGATCAGCGAGACGGGCCGCGATCGGATCAATAGGATAGTGAGCACCCGGAATCCATCTCGAAGGAACAAGTTTCCGGTACTCGCGCCACGTAATATCCATAATCGGCTTCGCATCTTCGTGCTGCATAATATTCTTATCATACACGTACGGCACCACGCTCGCGTTTATGACCTCCCCGACGCCGAAGTCAACCGCAAGGACAGTTGAGACATAATCCGTTGACCAGCCGGGACGCCAGCCGGACGCGATCGTAACCGGGTACCGAAGTTTTCTGAATTTATGCCGGCTGTCAAAGACTATCGGATCCGCAAATTCACGGAATACAGTTCGAAGCAGATGCGCATTCAGCCGCGTCGCGTGAATACCTATCCAGTCCTTATCTTCATTGGTTATTTTGTGCGCTTTCGCCGCCGCTTCCTGATATTTTCGGCTTATCCTTCCTCCTCCGGGGACAATAAAAAAACGCTTCCCGCGCCTCAACCATTGATGCACAAAGCGCTTAAACTCTTTCAAATATTTCCAATCTATGTCTTCGGGACAAATGATAGAGCCGCCGAGCGAAACAATGATCAATTTTCCAAAATGATGTATCATGCGCTGCGTCGAATACGCGATCCTAAAATCTAATTTCCCGGCTTGAAGTTCTCGTCTGCGCCGATTCGCTTCACCCATTTGTCCACAAGCGCGTATTCGGCAAGATGCTGCCGCATTAAACGCTTCGGGTTTTGAAAATACGCTGCGGCTAATTCTGCCCAATATTCCCGCAAAACATGGTAAAAATGAATGCCGAACCCATGCTCATAAGATGTTTCTTCAGCCAAACTACTTTTCTCTTGCCGAACCAAATCCCTCGCGCGTCTTTCTGATTTTCTTACATAATCAGTGCTAAATCCGCCTTGCAAATACATCTCCGCGATCTCGTGAAACATAATTATCCGCTCCGGCGATGTAAGCCCCGCGGCTCCCTCCCAACTGTTCGCATGCGCCAGCTCATGATCTAAGGTCTCACGTATATATTTTGGAGCACCCGCAATATTCAACCGCGATCTGCCGGAAAGAGTTTCTTCCAAAAGAACAATGTCATTCTCCGGATTTCTAAAAATAGTAATGGAGTCTTTCTCCGAATTACGAAATTTCATCCGCCCGAGCATGGTTAGGGATTCGCCCTTTTTTTCTCTATTGTCATCATTGTCGTCCACATACGCTATCGCGTCTACCGAGCGAAGCAAACCCGACGGATATCGAACCCGCAACAAACGCTGAAGCATTCTATCCGACATTCGAAGCGCATCAAAACCATAAAACCTAATTTGTTTTGCCGGATCCGAATCGGGCAAGTCTTCCTGTTTTTGGCCCTGCTCGCTCCAACGCGCACGATACGTTTCTGAAGCAAGCAATAACATTTCTTCATCTAAAACTCCGCCCTCTTTCTCTCTGGCACTCATATCTCGCAAAAGCAGCATATCCTCGCGAATATGGCTGTATCTTAAAAAGTCATCCATATACATGCTGTTTCCCAGCAATTCTTTAAGTTGCTGATACCGCCACGCTAGGGCATATATCTTATCGTTTGCCACGCGACGAAAGGATTCGTAATCTTGCCGCAGCTGCCGCATCCTATTAACGCTATCCTCGCGCGACAGGGTTTCAAAAACAGGCTTTGCGGCCAAAGTTATCCGTTCCTGCGCGCGGCTGGCAGGTGCCAAAGCAGCCGTCGTCGCAAATAAGAACATGCCTATCCTGCGAGCCTTTTGAAGAAAATTCGTCAATCCCTCGCGCCCGATCCTTTCCATCAAACCATCGAACATGGTATTTTCTCTTACGACAAAAGACCGGCCAATCTCGCTAGCGCGTTCTGCCATTAAACTTGGTACCCCTTCCGGAAAATTTGTATTATGTTCTATCCCCATTTTTATTGATAAACTCGATCTCGTCGGTAACGACCTGAGTAAAACGTTCAATGTCTCCTTTAGCAAGCGCTTCTTGTTTATCTTTCAGATTCTTCTGAAAAATCTCCAGTTCCCATTCCGGTGTAACTTCAAGCCACTCAAGAAAAATTCTAAGCTGATCCGAAGGAATTTCGCCAAAAAGCGGAACCCAACACGCACAAAGCCCTTCGGGTATCTGCCGCCGCTTGCACACCGATCGAAGCATAGATAGAAATTGCGGACATTCCATACGTGAAAGAAGGCTATATCCCCAAACTCTTCAAGGCCTTTATCCGTTCTTCCACCGGGGGGTGCGTCATGAAAAGTTTGTGGAAGAACGAAGTACGCGATCTGCCTTTAAACGGGTCGTCGAGCCATAAATGCGCGGTGGCGTTTTGCGCCACGGAAAGCGGCGTCGGATCGCGGGAAATTTTTTCAAGCGCACTCGCAAGTCCTTCTGGGTAGCGCGTCAGGAGCGCGCCCGAAGCATCGGCCAAAAACTCCCGCTTACGGGAAATTGCAAGTTGCATCAACATTGCGGCAATCGGCGCAAGAACCGCGGCCGCAATGGCAAGTATGAATATAATCGGGTGTCCTCCTTGATTGTCGCGCCTTCTCCCCCCTCCCCACCACAACATTCTCATGAATATATCCGAAAGCATTGCGATAAAGCCGGCCAGCACCACTGCAACGGTTGACACCAGCATATCTCTATTTCCGATATGCGAAAGTTCGTGCGCAAGCACGCCTTCAAGCTCCGAGCGGTCAAGCCGCTCCAAAATACCCCTCGTTACCGCCACAACTGCATGTTTCGGATCACGACCGGTCGCAAACGCATTCGGCGCCGCTTCGTCTACGTAATAAATCTTCGGCATAGGAAGCCCTGCGGTGATACAAAGATTTTCCACTATACGGTGCAATTCGGGAAAGTTTTCTTTTGCCGCCGGCTTTGCGCGCGTCAACATAATAACAATCTTGTCCGAAAACCAGTAGCTTAACACATTCATGAAAAGACTGAAAAAGACCGCGATATAGAGGATTGAAGAGTCTTGATAGGCTTGCGCAAAAAGCCAGCCGACGCCGATAATCAAGAGGAAAAAACCGGCCATGAACAACCATGTCTTCCGTATATTTGAATCTCGGTGAGTATATAATGTCATGACTCCATACATTATATCCGATTCGCGGCGCGCGTGCAACTCTTCTCAATATCGAAAGCCCCTACCTGCTCCAATTGAGCACGATGTCATCAACCCTCGGAGAGGCGGTTTGTTCTTCGTTCGTCCACAGAATGACT
>Ga0209541_10017645_pt1 | contig 10412 bp, 9 predicted proteins | sample RifCSPlowO2_01_FD_184027 | JGI IMG/M metagenome (GOLD analysis project Ga0209541, IMG submission 184027) | Groundwater microbial communities from Rifle, Colorado - Rifle CSP2_plank lowO2_0.1 (SPAdes) (version 2) | ecosystem: Environmental > Aquatic > Deep subsurface > Groundwater | place: Rifle... | reverse complement strand
GACTTAAGTTTAGCCAAAAGCCCGGAAGAGCCGCTTTATAATTTTGCCGTTGTCATTGATGATTATGAAACAAAAATTTCGCACATCATCAGGGGCGAAGATCATATCTCAAACACGCCGAAACAAATTTTAATTTCTGAAGCGCTTGGCTTGCCCCAGCCCCAATACGTCCATATGCCGCTTGTCTTGGGGCCGGACAGAACCAAACTTTCAAAAAGGCATGGCGCCACATCAGTCAGCGACTACAAAGATATGGGTTATCTGCCGGAAGCAATGGTTAATTTTATGGCTCTTTTGGGGTGGCGGCCAAAGGAAGCTGACGGCAAAAAACGGACAGCGGACAGCGAAAAACCGGAGGATATTTATTTTATAGATGAACTCATAAATCTGTTTGATTTAAAAAATGTTCAAAAATCACCGGCGGTTTTTGACATAAAAAAGTTAAACTGGATGAATGGTCGCTATATCCATCAACTGGTTCCGGAACAGTTCCGGGCGGCGATTACGCCTTTTATAATCAAAGAACTTCATATTAACGGCGTAAAAGATGAATACCTGGATAAAATCCAGCATTTGATAACTGAAAGAATGGAAAAATTATCCGATATAAAAAACTTTGATTATTTTTTCAAGGAACCCGAATACGACAGGGGACTGCTGAATTGGAAAAGCATGCCGGCCGATGAAATTAAAAAGTCATTGACTCTGACCAAGGAAATGCTTGAACCTATCAATTGGAAAATTTTTGACAAAGATTACGTCAGGGAAAAATTGGATAATTCAGCAAAGCAAAACTTCGGCCGCGACAGGGGAGCGGTGTATTGGCCTTTGAGGGCGGCTCTGAGCGGAAAAGAAGGCTCGCCTGACCCAGTTGATCTGCTTTCGGTTTTGCCGAAAGAGGCGGCCTTAAAAAGACTGGAACGGGCGATAACTCTAATCTAAATACAAACTTTAAATTTTCAAATGAATTTTAGAATTCAGGTTATTCTACTTTCTATTTACTGTTTACTGACTTCCAATTCTGTCTCGGCTCAGGAAAATAACAGTGACAGAGTCATTAATCTAAGGCAGCAGATTCAAGAGCTGGAAAAACAGTCGAGTGAATACAAAAAAACAATAACCCAAAAACAACAGGAGGGGAAAACATTAAAAAGAGAACTCTCCATCCTTGAAAATCAAATCGCCAGACTGAAGATTAATATTCTGTCGACAAACCGCAAAATAGATTTGACCGCTTTGGAAATAGATGATTTGGAAAATGAAATCTCGACGACCAAAAACAGAATAGACAGCAACAGAAAAATGATTTCCGCCCTCTTAAAACAGATGAATATTATTGAAAAACAGGATTTGGCAGCTGTTCTTCTGGCAAACCCCAGAATCTCCGATTTCTTCAGCCACGTTGAACACATAAATAATCTCCAGGGGCAACTGGCCGGCAATTTAAAAACTTTCCTCGAGCTGAAAAACGAGCTTGAAGAAAGAAAAAATGCCGCCGAAAACAAAAAGCAGGAATTTCAAACGTTAAACCGGCGGCAGCAAAGCCAAAAAACGGCCTCTGAGGAAAATCAGGTGGCTAAAAATGATTTACTGGCTAAAACAAAAGGCCAGGAACAAAAATTTCAGGAACTTCTTAACGAAACGGAAAGAAAAAAAGCTGAATTCTATCAAAGCCTTGAAAAACTTGAATCAGAGGCCAAAGAACAGGGGATATATATTGTCAGAGTTAAGGCCGCCTCAATTCCGGCAAAAGGAACAAAGCTGTTTAAAATGCCGATGGATGATTATATAATCACTCAGGGATACGGAAATACTAGCTTTGCCAAGCGCGGAGCTTACGGCGGCGCGCCCCATAATGGCATCGACATAAAGGCGGGATTAGGCTCAGAAATAAAATCAATCGGCGCCGGAACGGTTTTGGCCAAAGGTTTTAACAATGCTGCCGGCAACTGGATTGCTGTCAGGCACGACAATGACTTGGTCAGCGTCTACGGCCATATGAAAAGCCCGTCTTTAATCTTAGGCGGAGAAAGGGTCAATGAAAATACGGTTTTAGGATATGAGGGAGCAACCGGATTCGTTACCGGCTCTCATCTCCACTTAAGCCTATATCACGAATTCTTCAGTTTCATCGGACCCAAAACCGGCCAGGTTTATTTTAATTATTGGACTGGAAGCTTAAATCCGTTTGATTACATGTAATTAAGATTACGACCCAGTAATACAACAATGACGAACATTCTGATTTTGGGAGCTGGTTTTGGCGGAATTAATGCCGCTTTAAAACTTGAAGAAAAACTAAAAAACAACCCTGATATTAAAATAACCCTGATAGACCGGAATAATTTTCACTTATTTACCCCGTCTCTTTACGAAGTCGCAACCGTTTACGACCTGATTGAAAATAGTTTTAATCAGTACTTAAGGGGTTCGGTTGCTGTTCCGATTGGAGAAATACTAAAAAACAAAAAAATTAATTTCATCCAGTCAGAAATAAAAGAAATAAAACTGAAAGAAAAATACATATTGACCGGCGGCGGGGCAAGGCTGGGTTTCGACTATCTGGTGATCGCCCTCGGCGGCGAGACTGAATTTTATGAAATTCCGGGCGTTCGGGATTATGCTTTTAATTTTAAATCGGCTGATGATGCGATAGGAATATATAAGAAAATCCGGGAAATATACAGAAACTACCAAAAAGAAAAAAACAACAAAACAATTAAAATCGCCGTCATCGGCGGGGGTTTTACCGGAGTTGAACTGGCCGCAGAACTTGGTTGTTGTATAAGCAATATCATTAAGAACCACAAATTAAGCAAGTCCTGCACATCAATCGAGCTTTTTGAAGCCGGGCCGACAATTCTTCCTGCAATAAACGAAAAAGCAAGAAAAATTATAGAAAAAAAAATAGAAGAAGAAATTGTCCGGATTAGGGTAAATTCGCCGGTATCAGAAGTCGGGCCCGACTTCATAAAAATCAACAGCGATTCCGCAACGAGCCGCAAGCGGCTCGGCGGAACCTTCGACGAGCAAGATAGGGGAGAGCGGTTAAATTTTGATCTGATTATATGGGCCGGCGGAATCCACGGGTCAAAATTATTGGAAAATTTGGGACTGAAATTAACCAAGAAAAAAACAGTTGAAATCAATGAATTTTTGCAAACTAAAAATTTAGATGATTCGGTTAATGACAAAATCTTTGCGATAGGGGATAATGCCACTCTGATTGATTCCAAAAACCAAAAACCGGTTCCGGCAATGGCCTATGTCGCTTACGGCCAAGGGACGGTTGCCGCCGAAAACATAATAAGAGAGGCCGAAAAAGAAAAATTGAGCCCCTATAAACCGTTTTACGACCTCTGGATAGCGCCGGCAGGAGGAAAATGGGCCTACTTTCACTATAAAGATCTGGATATTACCGGTTTTTTCGGTTATCTCCTGAGGCAACTGGTTGATTTGAGGCACTTCTTGAGAATCCTGTCGCTAAAGAAGGCAATAGTGTTGTTCTTCAAAGACCTTGTAATTTTCACAAAGAATGATTAGCTAAACTTTAAATTCTATAAATTTATATTTATCAATTTCCTGCCGCTGTGAAATTTGCGATGGATTTCTCTCAGCCTTTTATTGGTGACATGGGCATAAATCTGGGTGGCTGAAATATTTTTATGGCCTAAAAATTCCTGGAGAGTTCTTATGTCTACTCCCTGATTTAATAAATCAGTGGCAAAAGAGTGTCTCATTACATGCGGAGTAGTGAAAGCAGGCAGCCCAGCCAGTATTGCGTATTTTTTAATCATTTTCTCAATATATCGAGGCGTTAATCTTCGCGAAGAATCCCTTCTGGCCCGATAATTTATAAATAAGGCCTTATCGTTGTCTTTTCTTGTTTCAAAATATCTTCCAAGCCAAACAATTGCTCTTTCGGAAAAATAAACAGTCCTGACCCTTCCGCCTTTTCCTGTTATTACTAATTCCAGTTCTTTTGTTCCCGGTTTAATTTTAATCTGCTCTTTATTTAAAGAGGTGAGTTCGGAAATGCGCATTCCAGTGGAAAAAAAAGTTTCAAGAATAGCTCTGTCTCTTAATTCTTGAATTTTCTTAATATCAGGAACAGAAAATAGCTTTTCCAGTTTTTCTATAGTTAAAAATCTGACTTGCCGATCATCTTTATCGCGGGCTAATTTAATTTTTTCGGACGGCAACGATAAAATATCACGATTAGCAAAATAATTTAATAAAGACCTTAAAGCAATTAGATAATAATTTTGTGTAGATTTTTTTAAGGGTGCGTTTTGGGAAGTGGAGGAATGGCGGGATAAAAAAACCCTGTATTGCCAAATATGGTCGGGGGAGAGTTCATGGGGTTTAAGATTTTCCAATTTATTTATTTTTAACCAGTCCAAAAATTTTTTTATAAATCTGGAGTAATTCTCCTGTGATTTTGATGATAATCCTCTTTCTATATCTAACCAGTCCAAAAAATTATTTATATGAGAGGGGATGGGTTTCTGGTTTTTTTCCATAGTATTGTTCTATTAAGTATAATTATGCGAACCTTTATATATCATAAAGTACTGCTACTTTGGGTCAATCCCCTGTTATCCACATTAAAAATTTTAAATCATATCAACAATTGAAAAGTTAATCTAATGCTGTAGTATTAATTAAATGTTCTACGCCGACCTGAATCATTTCAAATCAAAATCAGGATATGAGATAGATGGCGTCTGGTATCCCCGGGTCACCTCCATTGTCTCCATCAAAGCCAAACCAGCCCTTTATAAATTTTATGCCGACCAAGGCAGTTTTTCGATGGCCGAGTCGATTAAATCAAAATCGGCCGGCGAAGGCACTCTTATCCATGAAACAATAGAATCGATTCTGGCGAGAAAAACCGTGGCTGTCCCCCACTCCATCCATCCGGCCATCAATGCTTTTATAGAATTCAGGAAAAAAAATGAAATCGTTCCGATGAAAATCGAGGAACGGGTTATTTCCAAAAACCACTGGTATGCCGGCACAGTTGACGTAATCGGAAAATTAAACGGCCAGCTTGGAGTTTTGGACATTAAAACATCCTACTCTATTTATCGCGATTATGGCCTTCAGACCGCCGCCTATGCAGAAGCGATTAAAGAAAATAATATTTTCCCCACGACTCGGTGGGTTTTAAGAATCGACCAAGCCAAAGAGTGTTTGAAATGCGGAGCTAAAATGCGTGAAAAAGGAGGCAACGTAAAAGTGAGGGGCGGAGTTTCAGACTGCCAGCATTCTTTCGGTCCGGTTACGGGCGAAATTGAACTGAAAGAACTGGATAATTTTGAAAATGATATAAAAGCTTTTCTGGCTTGCAACGACTTATGGGTTTGGGAAAATGAACACTGGATTAAGAAAATTAGAAACGGCCGCTCCCCCAGTAATACAACATCGGCTGGCCTTTGGCCAAATAATTGAAAATAAGCCGATGTTGATATACTGGGTCCCCTATTTAGAACAGTTCCCCGCTAAACTATACCCGGCGGCAATGGCCTCCTCCTCGGAATTAAAAAATAATTTATTTTCTTCTTTTATCTGCTTGGCTCCCGGACACCATAAAAAATGGTACTTTCCGGAAGTTGATTTTTTAGACGCCACTACCCGGAAATCTATTTTTTCCACTCCCCTATCGCCAGCCGGTTCTTGAGCTGAAATTTTTGAATCGGAAATCCCCTGATTGAAAATCTCTCGAATTTCAGCTTTTTCAATTTTTATCGGCTGGCTCGCGCTTTTGGAAATCCGGCCCAATTGAAAACTTAAAAGAACGGCTGAAACGATTAAAAATATCAAGAAAAGATTTTTCTTGAGTATATTCAAAACTTCTGTTATCATAATTCTGCCTGCTAATTTCTAAATTCTAATTTATGGCCCATACAAAGCAAAAAGGATCTTCTAAAAATAACCGCGAATCTGCTTCCAAGCGCCTTGGCGTCAAGCTTTTTGGCGGACAAACGGCCAAGCCCGGCAATATCATAATCCGGCAGCGCGGCACCAAATACACGCCCGGTTTTGGCGTCCGTCGGGGAAGCGACGATACGATTTATGCTGTCCGGGAAGGGAAAATAGCCTTCAGGACCAAAAGAATCATAAAATTTGACGGAACCAAAAAAATCGTCAGTATTGTTAATGTAGTCTAAATTTTAATGACCTCGATTTCAAAATCGGCTTCGATATCGTAGCACTTGAACAAAGCCTGATGGACGCCGACTTTTTTAATCTGATTAAAGATAATTTCAATGTAGTCGGCATTGGCTCCTTCTATCCCCCGCTCTCTCAAAGATTCACTGATTTTTTTGGCCGTAATTGCCGCATATAAATTCCCTTTCTCGTCAGCCTTTGTTTCGATAATCAACTTGTAATCTTTAAGTTTGGCGGCAACTTCTTTCATTTTTTCAACTTCTTGCTGAACCGCCAGAATTTGCCGCTTTTTTAGTTCATCTGTCTTTTTTAAATTTTCGGCTGTTGCCAGAAGGGCCAATTTCTTCGGCATCAAAAAATTCCTCGCATAGCCGTTTCTTACTTCTTTCACTTCCCCTGTCTGCCCGAGTCCTTTTATATTTTCGGTAAGAATGATTTTCAAAAAATTTCTAAAATTTTATAAATTATTTTGCCTTTGGGCGTTTCCACCTCAACTTCTTCTCCTGCCTTATGCCCCAAAAACGCTTTGCCGAGAGGCGACTCGTTAGAAATGAAACCATTGGCCGGATCGGCCTCGGAAGAACCGACAATGGTAAACTGCTGGTTGCCGAATTTCGATTCTGCCCTGATTTGAGCCCCTATTTCAACCGCCTCATGCCTGTGGTCCGCTTTTCTCCTCAGAATCTCTCCCTGTCTCAAAATTTCCTCCAATTCCATAATCTTTCCTTCATTGAAAGATTGAATGGATAAAGCCTCCTGATATTCGGCATTTTCAGAAAGATCCCCAAGGACTTTTGCTTCCTGAATCTTCTGAGAAATTTCTGGACGCAGGCTTTTTCTTCGTTCTAATTCTTCTTTAAGTTTTTTGAATCCTTCTGGACTGAAATACATGCTATTTTCTAAAATAATTTTGGAGTATCCGATAAGCTATCTGGTGAGGTATATAACTTCCTTCTTTACCCGATTCCATCATTATTGTCAACACGATCTGTGGATTATCGTACGGGGCGAAGAGGCTTATCCAGGAATTGGTGCTTTGCCCTTTAATCACTTCGGCTGTTCCGCTTTTGGCTCCGACTTCAAACGGCAAACCGGCTAATACCTTGGCTGTGCCACTTTCGGCAGCCATCTTCATGCCTTCCCGGACAACCTCCAGATTTTCTCTGTTGAAATTTAATCCTTGAATAACTTCGGGCTGAAATGTTTTGATTATTGCGCCATTTTCGTCCAAAATCTTATCCACGATAAAAGGCCGATATAGAGCTTCGGCATTGGCCAAAGCACCCATAAAACTGGCAAGCCAGAGAGGTGTAACCAATAAGTCTCCCTGTCCGATTGAAACATTGAAAGTATCGCCCTGATACCAAATTTCGTTGCGGGTTTCTTTTTTCCACTCCGGGCTTGGCACAAATCCGCTTGCCTCGCCATTTAAATCTATCCCCAAAACGGAGTCAAGTTTAAACATCTTGAGATATTTTGCTATCCTTTCGATGCCGAGCCCGTCGATATCATAAAAACCTCCGCCAACGGTGTAAAAATAAATGTCGGAAGAATTGGCTATCGCTTCCCTCATATTCACCCAGCCGTGATTCCGCCAGTCTCTGAAGGTATAAATTATTTCCGGATTATAAGGATTTGGAATTGTGATAAATCCGGGGGCATGGATTTTTTTTGCCGGGCTTATCACATTTTCTTCCAAGGCCGCCAAAGCAATAACCGGTTTGATCGTCGATCCCGGCGCAAATCTGCCGGAAACTGCCAGATTAAGCAACGGTTTTCCATGATTTTCAAAAAATAACTTGTACTCACCAGGACTTAATCCGCCGATGAATCTGTTATTGTCATATGAAGGTAGGCTTACCAAAGACAAAACCCGGCCGTCTCTCGGATCAATCGCAACCGCAACTCCAGATCTTAAACCAGCTCCGCTCAGGGCTTTATCCAATTCCTGATAAAGATTCTCCTGCAATTCGGCGTCTATGTTTAAAACTAAACTATTCCCCTTTTGAAATTCTAAAATCTGATTTTTATCCTCAAACCGGTTTACAAGAATTTCCCCCCGACGGCCCCTTAATTCGCTTTCATAAAAACTTTCAAGCCCGGAACGGCCGATTTCGTCGTTAATTTTGTAAAAATTATCCTTATTGAGATCATCTTCGTTAACCAGACTGACATAGCCGATCAGGTGAGAAAAAAAGTCGCCGTTTGGATAAACCCGGACATTGTCTTCTGCAACCACCAGATTGGGAAAATCCGAAGCCAGAATTTTTTCTTTTTCATCTTTGGTAAGTCCGCTTTTAATCAAAAGGGAGGCTTTATCTATGCTATTTTCAACCAATTGGGAAAGCGAGGAAGGCAGCAAGCCTAATATTTCTGACAGCCTCAAAATAATTTCTTCTTTTTTGCCGGCCGGAGTTTTCGACGGAAGGAACCAAAGATTGTAAGATTCTTTATTCACGGCCAAAAAAGAACCCTCTCGTGAATAAATCAATCCGCGCTCTGGCGAAACGGGTATGCTGATAAATTGATTGCTGGCTGAAAGATAAGAAAAATAATCGCTTTTCATAACTCCCAGATTAAAACCAGCCGCCGCAAAAATAATTAAAATCAATAAAACCCCAAAATAAAAAACCGCAAAAAAACCGGATATAATCGGCCTTTCAATCCTAAAATCGGGCGACACACTCTCTAAAAGCGACTCTTCCGGTTCAAGAACGTTGCTGTCTGCGCTTATCTTGTAATCCTTCATTGATATTCTTCTTCATCAGTGCTGATTAAAATATCCTTCAATTTATTGATATCTTCGAGGACGATGCCGCAGCCTCTGACTACGGCGGTCAAAGGATCATCGATTATTTTAACCGGCAGCTTTGTTTCATGATTCAATAATGTGTCAAAACCCCTCATCAAACTGCCGCCGCCCGCCAAATAAATCGCTTTCTTGGTCAAATCGGAAATAAGCTCCGGAGGAGTGTCCTCAATAGTGTCTTTTATCGCATTAATAATCATTCTGGTTGGCCGCATCAGCGCTTTTCTGATTCCCGAAGAAGTAATTTCAATTTCTTTTGGCAGGCCGGTAACGGCGTCCCGGCCGCTTATCTCCATGTCCAAATCTTCGTCTTCAGGCCAGACCGAACCGATTGAAATTTTTATATCTTCGGCCATACGTTCGCCGATTGAAAGCCTGAACTCATCTTTCACATATTGAATTATGTCTTCATCGAATTTATCGCCGGCGATTCGAATGCTCCGCGAAGCAACCATTCCGCCCAAACTTATGACCGCCACTTCGGTGCTGCCGCCGCCGATATCAACAACCAGATTGGCTTTTGGATCATGAATCGGCAGTCTGGCGCCGATCGCCGCCGCCATGGGCTCCTCGATTAAATAAACTTCCCTGGCGCCGGCGTTAAAAGCGGCATCTTCCACGGCCCGCCTTTCAACTTCGGTTACGCCGGAAGGAATTCCGATAACCACCCGGGGACGCGGCACCAAGGTGAACGATTCCCTGTGGACTTTGTCAATAAAGTATTTGAGCATCTGCTCAGTGACTTCGAAATCAGAAACGACGCCGGAAACCAAAGGGCGCGAGGCGGTAATAAAGCTTGGCGTTTTGCCGACCATTTTTTGGGCTTCGCTTCCAATGGCGATAATCTGGCCGGTTTTTTTGTTGATTGATACAACCGACGGCTCGTTGATGACAATCCCCCGCCCCTTTACATAAACAAGGGTATTTGCCGTACCCAAGTCTATGCCGACATCTTTGGAAAATGTCCCGAAAATCCTGTCTAACACATCGCTATTTTAGTTCATCTGACAATTTGTTCAACTTGACTAAAACCGATTTATCTTCTGTTCTTTTTTTAATCTCGGCTGAATCTTTCTCTAAAGTTTTCCCGCTGACCACCAGTCTTAAGGGACAGCCAATCAAGTCGGCGTCGGCGAATTTTTCTCCCGGGCTTTTGTCGTCGCGGTCATCGTATAAAACCTCAACTCCGGCTTTCTGTAAATCATCATAAACCTTGTCTCCCTCTTTGTTTTTGCCGTCAAGGGTAATTAAATAAATTCTAAAGGGCGCGACTGATTCCGGCCAGGTGATTCCGTTCCGGTCATTATGAATTTCAACGATCGTACCCATGAGCCGAGCAGGACCAATACCGTAAGAGGCCATTATAACCGGTTTCTTATCTCCTTTCTCGTTGGTATAGTTTAAACCAAGCTTCTCTGAAAATCTTATC
>Ga0209541_10017641_pt1 | contig 10414 bp, 16 predicted proteins | sample RifCSPlowO2_01_FD_184027 | JGI IMG/M metagenome (GOLD analysis project Ga0209541, IMG submission 184027) | Groundwater microbial communities from Rifle, Colorado - Rifle CSP2_plank lowO2_0.1 (SPAdes) (version 2) | ecosystem: Environmental > Aquatic > Deep subsurface > Groundwater | place... | reverse complement strand
GAGATTCCGCCAAGGGTTGAATATTACTTAACTGAATCAGGAAAAGATTTGATAAAATGTTTTAAGTCTTTGAATAATTGGGCTGAAAAGTGGGGCAATACTATATAAATTATAGTAAAGGAAATTAATTTTTGGACAAAATTCAATCTGTCGCTTCGCGACATAAGCTACACTCGGCGAAAATTTTACTGCCAATAAATTTTCGCCTCGAAAATATAACAATAATGAATAAATAGGCGCGGGGCAAACCCCCCTAAAGAAAAAATTAAGGCAACAACGAACTTTCGGCGCCCTCTGGAACTCTGTGGTGCTCATTTCGTTCTGGAGTTTAGCAGCGATCGCACACGCTAGCGGTATTTTATCAAGACCATATTTGCCAGTCCGCGCCTTCTTCTTTCAATCAGATTCTTGCCTTCTAACTTGTCAAGAACCCTGCTAACTTTAACTTTTGAATAGCTCATTTTTTCCACAAGCTCACTCTGGAAAACAGCTCCTTGGGAAGCCATAATCATCTCATACACTTTTTTCTCGTCTCCTTTTAATGCCTTTGCAAACGTTTTTGCCTTTTCAGCAGCCTCTTTATTAATTTTTTCAGCAGCTCCTGACTTTAGCGCGACTTTGATGCCAAGAATAAACATAACAACAAGAAGGGCAGCTCCAGCATACGAAGCTGAAGGTATATGCGCAGTTATAGGGCATTGCCCTCCAGGGGGATGAATGCACTTTGTGGATTCTATTTCCGCAATTTTAATTGAGAATGAGGCTAAAATAAAAAAAAGTACAATAGAAATAATGCTTATTATAGCTCCAATTTTCTTATTATCAAAATTTTTAAGCGGGTTTTCCATTTTGCTTTTAAGCTGCAACAATCTGTTTATAAGAGCTTGCGCAGTGCATGCAACAGAATTTCAGCACCTTGCCCTTTATCTTTTCTGTATAGCCTCCTTCGTAAACCTTGCAGTTGCAATGAGCGCATGTTGTAAGCTTGGGCTCGATTGCAATATTTATCAAATCTCCAAACCTGCTGAACATTTGCTTTGTGAACTTTTTTCCTTCTGAAGTAAGATGATATACTTTTTTATCCCTTTTTCCGGTCTTTTCAATGCTTATAAATTTATTTTTTATTAATGTATTAAGAAATGGGTAAACATTGCTTGCGCTTATCCTCCTGTTCAGCTTGGCTTTTAATTCTTTCATAAGCTCGTAGCCATGCTTTGGCCCTGTAACTAACAAGCATAAAGTGTAAAATTTGACCATGTTTGTGATTTTTATTTCTGCCATAAGGCCGTAAAAATCAGTTGCATATAAATATCTTTCTTTTTTGGATATATCCAAATAGGATATAAAACGAAAGGTTTAAATAGAAGATTTTATACTATACTAAAGTTTGATACGTTAAGGCGATTAATTTGAAAAAAATCAATGCAACAAAATTAGATAATGTAACCAAAATATTGTTGATTTTATTAATTGGAGTTGTCTTTTATTTTGTTGTATTTTCAATATTAAAACCTTTTTTCATTGCAGAGCCTGCTCCAATGATGGGTATGATGAGTCAAATGATAGGCTCCGATATAATGAATTTTTCTAATAATAACTCTACTATTATGAATCTAGTTTCCTTGATTGTTGCTATTATTGTAGCAGTTGTTGTCTCTTTTTATTTATTTATGCATAATGCTAAAGAACAAGAATATAATATCCTAAGGAGAGCTTTATCTGAAGATGAAAAAGTAATTTTAGATGAAGTAAAAAAAGCTGACGAAATAACTCAGGACTCGTTAAGGTTTAGGCTAAATTGGAGCAAAGCTAAGGTTTCAACAATATTAACTAACCTCGATAAAATGAATTTAATTCAAAGAGAAAGAATAGGAAAAACTTACAAAGTGCACCTGCAAAAAATGGTTTAAAACGGTTTAAGCAGCAAAGTAGTTATAATTGCTTTACTACCTAACCTATGTGGTGATGTAAAATGAAAAAAATATCGACAATATTGATTTTTAGCATTTTATTGGTAAGTGTGGCTTTAGTATCTGCTAATGGTGATCATCAGACTGTAGCAGAAGAAGGAAAGAAACTAGTGGAAAGTAATGTTGATTGTGATGACCTTACTGATGAACAACTCGAAACTATCGGTGAATATTACATGGAGCAGATGCATCCTGGAGAAGCTCATGAAGTCATGGACAATATGATGGGTGGAGAAGGATCTGAATCTTTAAAACAAGTGCATATCAACATGGCAAAACGGCTTTACTGTAACGAGAATGTTTATATCGGTTATGGAATGATGGGTTCTGGGGGTATGATGAATATGATGGGCAGTAGAATGATGGGCAATTATCCAGCGAGTTACGATTATAGCAATTATGGCTATTGGAGCATTTTCTGGATATTGCTTTTTGCAGCAGTCATTTTTTTAATAGTGTGGATTATTCATAGATTTGGAATAAAAAATATTGCCTACGAGACACCTCTTAATATTTTGAGAAAGAGATTTGCTAAAGGAGAAATAACAAAAAAAGAGTTTGAAGACATGAAAAAGGAGATAGGAGAGTGAGACTTATGGAAAAAGATAAAAACACATTGGTATGGATTTTCATTGCCGTAATTGTTGCACTTTTTCTCATAGGAAGTTTTGGAATGGGTTGGTATGGTATGATGGGTTTTGGAATGGGCTTTGGATTTATCTTTATGTTGTTTTTCTGGGGGCTTATTATTTGGCTCATAGTTACCTTAATCAATGCAAGCCAATCTAATAAGAATGGGACAGATTCACTAACAATCCTGAAGAAGAGATACGCTTCCGGAGAAATCACAAAGAAGCAGTATGAAGAAACGAGGAAGGAATTAAGTAGGTGATTTAAATGAAAATAGGCATTATATTAAATTCAAATGACCCAGAAACTGTTTGGAACGCTTTTAGGTTTGCTAATGAGGCGTTAAACAAAAATCATTCTATTGAGATTTTTCTGCTTGGCAAGGGCGTTGAAGCTGAAAATGTAAAAGATGATAAATTCCCGCTAATACAAGGATCTATAAAAAATTCATAAAAAATAATGGTGTAATTTTAGCTTGCGGAACATGCCTGAAGATAAGAGGGAAGGAAGAAAGCGGCATATGCCCTGTTTCTGCAATGGGAGATATGCTTAAAATAGTTGAAGAGTCTGATAAAGTTCTGACTTTTGGTTGAAATGACATCTGATGTGGAAAAATTCGTAAGATTTTGCGAAAGCAAATTTGGAAAGAAAGTTTTAGAGAAGGAAGTAGAATATATTTACAGAGGACTCAAAGGCTATCAAAACATTTTGGATGTTGGTTGCGGAATAGGCCAATTTGAACAAAAGCTACAAGAATTGAATATTACAGGCCTGGACAGTTCTGAAGCAATGTTAAGGGAAGCCAGAAGAAGAAGCAATAAAACTTTTGTTCTTGGAGATGCTGAAAATTTGGATTTTGATGATTCTTCATTTGACGCTGTCTTTTATGTAGCTACTTTAGAATTTGTAGGCAATTACCAAAAGGCAATTCAAGAGGCTTGGAGAGTAACAAAGCCAAATGGAAAACTCTTAGTCATGATGTTAAATCCAGAATCAGAATATTTTTATGAGCATATGCAAAGAGATGATTCATATTTCAGAAAGGTAAAACATACCAACTTAGGAGAAATAAGAGATTATATATCCAGACTTTATCAAATTGCTAAAGAGGAATATTTTTTAGGAATAAAAGGTGAAAAAATTTTTGATACTTCAGATAAGAGATTCGCAAGTTTATATGTGACTGTTGGGAAAAAAGTTGTATGAAAGTGGAGGTACCTTGGATGAAACTAAACAACATAAATTTAGAAAAATCCAGCGCATTTATTGAGGAAGTTAAACAAGACAAGAGCAAGGCTATGAAAGTTAAGAGAGTTGAAGGTGCATGGAATTTAGAAAATGGGAAAGTGCAATTTATATCAACTTTAGAGCATGCGCAAGGTTCTACATTAATAGAAGCAGATGGGCCTCCATTTTTAGGCGGTTCTGGAAAAAAGCCAGATCCGATACAATATTGCTTGTTTGGGCTGGCTGCATGTTATGCGCAGACATTTGCCTCAATTGCGGCAGAAAAAGGAATAAAGCTGAACGAATTAAAAGTAAGCGTAGAAAATAAAGTCAACTTAAGCAAGGCATTAGGATTAAGTGACGAACCTATTGTTGAAAATGTTAAATTAAAAGTTAATGCTTCTAGCGAGGGCAAAGAAAATTTAGATGAGATCAAGAAATTGGCAGAAGAAAGATGTCCTGGAGTTTATTGCTTAACTAATCCAATAAAACTAGAAATAGAATAAAAACTAATGGAGGTGAATCCAATGGGCGGAGGCAGAGGAAAAGGATGCTGTTAAGATAAATAGATTTTAACTAATTTTTTTTATTTTTTGAAATGAGCATGAAAATAAAAAATGGAAAAATTTGATGCAATAATTGTTGGAGCTAGCTTTGCAGGGCTTGCAGCAGCAAGCAGGTTAAAGGGCAGTGTGCTTTTGCTTGACAAGAAAGACATTGGGACTAATTTAACTTCGGCATGCGGAAGCATAGCCAAATTTATTGAAAGCATTGAATGTGAAAAATCGATATTGCAGACTTTTGATACTGCTGCATTATATTCAGAAAAAAATGAATATATCTTTCCTTTAGCAGATCAATTCTGCACAATTGACTACTTTAAGTTCTGCAATGAATATTTTAAACAAAGTGGTGCAGAATTCAGGAAGGAGCATGTAGTGGGCATTGAAAATGGTCTGATTAAAACAGACAAAAAGCTGTATAAAGCTAAAATTTATGTTGATTGCAGCGGATGGAATGCAGTGCTTGCAAGCTCCATTGACAAGAATTTTGTTGACAAGGAAAAATTAAGTGTTGGTGTGGAAACTGAAATTCCCTATAAGGATAACAAGCTCAGATTTTTTGTGAATAAACACATTGTCGAAAATGGTGTAGGCTGGCTTTTTCCTGCAGGAAAAAACTCAAGGTTTGGGGTAGCAAGCTATGGAAAAAATTCAAAACTAATACAGTCCCTGAAAAACTTTGTAAGCAGTTATGGGCTAAAGGTAAATGGAACACATGGCAATTACATTCCATACTATCTGAGAAAGCCTGTTGTTGAAAATATCTTTGTGGTTGGGGATGCTGTTGGAAATGTCCTACCACTAACTGCAGAAGGCATAAGGCCTGCTGTAAGAGCAGGAATTTACTGTGGCAGCATAATCCAGCAAATCATTGAAAACAAGATTTCATTAGAAGAAGGTTCAAAAAAATATGCCAGTTTTTGCCTGAAAAACAAGAGATATTACAATCATTTGTTAAAAGTGCAAAAGAAGGTAAGTTCACCAGGCTTTGCTATAAAATTTTTTGTGAGGCTTCTTACATTAAGGCCAATAGCAAAATTGGGGTTAAGGGCATATCAAAAATTTTAAAGAGTAAATATGATAAAAAACATAAAAGAAAAAGCGATTGGAGCTACTGGAAGTTTATCTGGAGCAGCTAGTATATTAGGCTCGTGGCAGGTTTGCCATAACATCTGCATAGGCTTAATAGCTGTTTTAGGATTGATTGGGATAACTATTACAGGCATGCCATTGCTTTTTTTCACAAAAATTGCAGTCCAGGTCTGGATAATAGCGGTAATACTCTTAGCAGTAACAATTTTAATATACCTAAAAAAGCCCTGCATATCAAAAAATCTTATTATAGCTAACTCCGGCCTTATAATTGCAGGTATTCCATTCCAGCCACTTCAGAAATTTTCAGTATTTTTTTGGATAATTGGAGGGGCTTTAGCACTGTTAGGGATTTCATTGTTTGTAAAAGATAAAATACAAAAAAGGAGCAAACATGGGAAAAAATAATGCAACCAGCATAAGAATAATATTTTTTGTTTTATTAGTGTTATCTATATTTATTGTTGGCTGCACAAGCAATGCCTCAAATTCATTGGATGGGAACAAAAATAATAATGGGGATAATAATAAAAATAATAGAAATATTGAAACGAACATTTTCAAAACCGTTTCCACAGGAAGCCTGGATTCCGGAGACGCGTCAGTGGATTTAACGCCAAGAGGCATGGAAAATGAAAAATTTGCAGTTGATTTTTCTATTAACACCCATTCAGTCGACTTAAGCCAGTTTGACTTGATGCAAATAACTGTGTTAGAATATGATGGGAAAGCAATTAAGCCAATATCCGCACCAGCTTTAACAGGGCATCATAATTCAGGAACATTAATTTTTGATACGGGCAAGGAAATAAGAAATTTTAGAATAACAATCAAAGGCATTCCTGCTGTTGAGGAAAGAGTTTTTGAATGGCAATAAACAAATAAAAATAATGATTGTCCAATAAAATATAATAAAACAAATAAATAAATAAAATATAAACAGGTGATAAAAAATGGAAAATCTGAATGCAAAATCAATTGCGCTTTCATTCGGCTTTGTAGCAGCTTTAATATACGTAGTTTGCTGGTTATTTGTAGCAGTATTCCCATTGGAAACAATAATCAAAGTAAGCAATTCGCTTATGCACGGCATTGACGTTTCCTCAATAGCAGCAAAAGATGCAGGCTTTGCTGAGTCATTGCTAGGCTTTGTTATTGTAGTTTTGGGCTCAATGGCTGTCGGCTATATTTTTGCAGTTTCATATAACTGGCTGAATGAAAAGGTAAAATGAAAATAAACAATATTGATTTGGAAAAATCATCTGCATTTATTGAGGAAGTTAAAAAGGATAAAAGCAAAGCGCTAAAAGCTAAAAAGGTAGATGGCACTTGGAATCTGAAAGAGGGAAAAGTGCAATTTATATCTACTTTAGAGCATGCGCAAGGTTCTACATTAATAGAAGCAGATGGGCCTCCATTTTTAGGCGGTTCTGGAAAAAAACCGGATCCAATACAATATTGCTTGTTTGGGCTGACTGCCTGTTATGCGCAAACCTTTGCTTCTGTAGCAGCAGAAAAGGGTATAAAGCTAAAAAAGTTAGAAGTTAGCGCTGAAAATAAGGTAAATTTAAGCAGGGCTTTAGGCCTAAGCAACGAGCCTATTGTTGAAAAAGTTATATTAAATGTAAAGGCTTCTGGCGAAAAAGGGGAAAGTTTAGATGAAATTAAGAGACTGGCAGAGCAAAGATGCCCTGGTGTTTATTGCTTAACTAATCCAATAAAACTGGAAATAAATTTATGAGGTGATAAAAATAAAGCAAAATTTAGGCAAAGTTGATAGAATTTTGAGGTTTGCGCTTGCGTTTTGGTGGCTTGGCCCATGGGCTCCGCAGTATAGCTTTGCCTGGGTAAACTGGCTCATATTTATTGTTGGCTGGATTGCGCTTGCAGAGAGCTTTTTTGGGTGGTGCTGGCTGCATGATTTGTTTGGCATAAATAATAAAAGTCAATAATCAAATAATTACTACTTAAGAAACAATGGTTAAAAGGGCATTTGAAAGCAGAAAGGAATATTTTGAATGCGAAGAGTGCGGCTTTAAATACAGGAATAAGGAATGGGCTGAAAAATGCGAGAAGTGGTGCAAAGAAAAACATAGCTGCAATCTTGAAATTACTAAATATTCAATTCAAAAGTAAAATTAGTAAAATTATGAAGGTGTTAAAAAATGAAAATAGGGCTTATTATAAGCACAAATGAAGCAGAAGTTGTTTGGAACGCCTTTCGATTTGGAAATATGTCATTGAAAGCAAACCATAAAGTAAAAGTTTTCTTGATTAATAAAGGCGTTGAAATAGAAGATATCAAAGATGAAAAATACAATGTAGAAGAGCAAATTGATTTATTTATTAAAAACAAAGGCCAAATATTGGCTTGCGGCACCTGCTTGAAGTCAAGGCAAAAAGAAGGCAGCAATGTCTGCCCAATTTCAACAATGAATGATTTATTAAAATTGGTTGAAGAAGCAGATAAGGTTCTAACCTTTGGCTAATAATAAGATTGCACTAAATTAAATAATAGGCATACAAAGTGAACCATCATAAAGAAGCAAAAAAACAGCTAATATTTGGGTTAATATTGAATGGAAGCTTTACAATAATTGAATTAATTGGCGGTGTATTAGCAAACAGCTTAGCCTTGTTAAGCGATGCATTGCATGATTTTACCGATACAATTGCACTTTCCTTATCTTTGTATGCAAATAAAAAGGCAGAACAAGAGCCTACAAAAACAAATACATTCGGCTACAAAAGGTCTACAATAATTGCTGCCTTGGTAAATGCTATTGTCCTTATAGCCCTTACTTTCTTCATTTTTTATAAGGCATACCAGAAAATCCTCAACCCAGAGCAGGTAAATGGCATAATTATTTTCACCATAGCCATTTTCGGCATAATTCTTAATGGTATTGTAGTTTTAAAGATGTGGAAAACAAAGGAAAAAGACATCAGCATTAAAAGCGTGTTTTGGCATTTGATGGAAGATATTCTTGGATGGATTGGTGTTTTAATAGCCGGCCTTGTTATAATATCTACTGGCTGGTTTATAATAGACCCAATAATCAGCATTATCATAGGCCTTATTGTTTTGCATGGCGCATATGGCATTATAAAAGAAACATTAAACATATTTATGTTAGCTGTTCCCGAAGGAATAAGTGTTGATGACGTCATTAAAGAAGTTAAGAGAATACCTAAAGTAAAGGGTGCCCATGATTTGCATGTGTGGACAATAGGCTCAAACCATTATGCATTAAGCGGCCATGTTATTGTTAAGGATATGAAGATAAGCAAAACCTACCCAATTTTGTGTGAAATAGACAAGGTGCTGGAAAAAAAATTCAATATAACACATATAACAATAGAGTTTGAATGCGAAAACTGCAGGGGGATTTGTTACTGATGGCCCAAGACCCAATATGCGGAATGGAAGTGGATGAGAAGAAAGCTAAATTCAGCACTGCGAAGAATGGAAAAAAATACTATTTCTGCAGCAAAAATTGCTATGATAAGTTTTTGGAAAAAGATAAAGATCCAATATTAAAAAAAACAATTAAAAAAATGCCAATAGAAAATAAAGCAATAATAAAAAATAAATTAATTGAAAATAATAAAAACAAAGAAAGCGAAAAAATTGAAACTCCAATAAAAAAAGAAACAATGGAAAAACAATCAATTAAAAACGATAAAACAAAATCACTAAAAGAACATTCAATAGAAAACAAAAAAAATGAATTAATCAAAAATAATAAAGCCGAAATAAAAAAAATAATTCTTCCAATTAGGGGGATGCACTGCGCCTCATGCGCATTAAACATCGAGAAAAAGCTCAAAAGCTGGCATGGAGTGGTAAGTGCAGGGGTAAGTTATGCAGCAGGCAGGGCTTCAGTGGAGTATAACCCGGAAAAAATTTCTGACAAAAAGCTTGTAGAAACAATAAACAAGATGGGGTATAAGGCGTTTTTCAGCGCTCCTGAAGCAGAGGGTTTTGCAACCGACCCTGTGTGCGGCATGAGGGTAAGCAGGACAAATTCAATAAAAAAACAGTTTGATGGAAGAATACACTATTTTTGCAGCGAAGAATGCGTAAGGAAATTCGAGTCGCCTGAAAATGAGCTGAAGAGCATGAAAAGAAGGGTTGCAATAGCTTTGTCAGGCGTCTTGGCGATTGCATTGCTGCGCGTCATAGCAACAATGACGCTTGCTGTTGGCGTTAGCATCATCTCATGGGCCCCCATCCCTTCTCTTCCATGGTTTACATGGGGGTATTGGCTTTTCATACTTACAACCCCTGTCCAGTTCATAGGCGGCTGGACTTTTTACAAAGGGGCTTATAATGCGCTTAAAAACAAGACCTTAAACATGGATTTCCTCATTGCGATGGGAACTCTAACAGCATGGACTTTCAGCACATTTGTTTTGTTTTTCCCGGATGTGCTTCCTGTTAAGGAAAAGGATGTTTACTTTGAGGTTTCTGCGGTAATAATCGCATTCGTGCTCCTTGGAAAATTTATGGAAGACTACATAAGAAAAAGGTCGTCTGCTGCTGTAAGAAAGCTCCTTGACCTGAAGCCTAAAACAGCAAATGTGATTCGTGAAGGCAAGGAAGTAGAAATTCTTGCAGAAGAAATCATGAAAGGCGAAGTTGTGGTTGTAAGGCCGGGAGAAAAAATCCCAGTTGATGGAATAGTTATTGAAGGCGAAAGTTCTGTTGATCAGTCTATGGTAACAGGTGAAAGCATTCCTGTATCAAAGAAAAAAGGAGACGAACTAATTGGAGCAACTATAAATAAGCATGGCATGCTGAAGCTAAAAGCCACAAAAGTCGGCTCAGAAACTACACTAATGCAAATAGTAAAAATGGTTGAAGAGGCGCAAGCGTCCAGCGCGCCTATCCAGAGGCTTGCAGACAAAGTCAGCTCATATTTTGTTCAT
>Ga0209541_10017640_pt1 | contig 10414 bp, 10 predicted proteins | sample RifCSPlowO2_01_FD_184027 | JGI IMG/M metagenome (GOLD analysis project Ga0209541, IMG submission 184027) | Groundwater microbial communities from Rifle, Colorado - Rifle CSP2_plank lowO2_0.1 (SPAdes) (version 2) | ecosystem: Environmental > Aquatic > Deep subsurface > Groundwater | place... | reverse complement strand
ATCACGGTCGAAGGGGACATTGTGCGCATCGACGGAGCTAGCTACGACATGCGGCAGTATGACCGCATCAAGATACTCGGTTTCGGAAAAGCGTCGTGCAAAGCGGTGGAGGCGCTTGAGGGGATCTTGGGGAATCGGGTGAGCGGCGGCGCCGCGATAGACGTGCGTGCGGGGACCTGCGACATCGTGGATACCTACGTCGGCACGCATCCGCGCTCGTCGGGAGGCAACATCGCGGCGAGCGCCGAGATCGCGCGCATCGCGCGCGAAAGCACCGAGCGCGACCTTGTTCTTGTCGTCGTATCCGGCGGCGGCTCGGCACTTTTGTGTTGGCCGGAAGCGGAGTGTGACGCGAGCAACCGCCTCTACGATGAATTCCTGCGCGTCGGCGCTCCAATACAGGAATTGAACACCGTCCGCAAGCACATATCGGGACTCAAAGGCGGCGGTCTCGCGAAACTGCTCTACCCGGCGACGGTCGTCGGGCTAGTGTTCTGCGATGTTGCCGGGGGCGAATATGAGGCAGTCGCCTCCGGACCGACGTTCCGCGACACGTCCACTGTCGAGGACGCGCGCGCCGTCCTCAAGAAGTACGGCGTTCTCGAAGACCTCGATCTCCTGGAGACGCCGAAAGAAGATGTGTTCTTCGAGAGAGTGAAGAACATCGCAATCATCTCGAATCTTGACGCAATGCGCGCGATGAAAGAGAAGGCAGCGACAATGGGATACGCAGTTGCTGATATCGGCTCTGAAATTTATGATGAGACACTGGAAGCTGTAAATAAATTCATTTCCTCCGCAGGTCCGAAGACCGCAGTCATCGGCGGCGGCGAGCCGCGCCTCGTCGTTTCGCGCACGGGCGGGAGCGGCGGGCGATGCCAGTACATGGGGCTCCACGCGATGCGTCTCATCGGCGAGCGCGATCTCTTTCTCGCGTTCGCCTCGGACGGCATCGACAACTGCCCTGCAGCAGGTGCCATTGTTGACGCGGAGACGATCCGGAAGGCCGCAGAGTTGAGGCTTGATGTCGGGGTGCATTTGAAGAACTTCGACGCGTATGGTTTCTTTGAGAAGACCGGCGACATCGTCATGACCGGACACACCGACGCAAACGTTTCCGACCTCATGCTTCTCCTGCAAAAATGATATGGCACGCATAACTAAAATTGATGCGGAAGAAATTAAAGATTCGCGGGGGAATCCTACGCTCCAGGTAACCGTGCATGCCGAAGCCGCGCGTGGAACATTCTCGGTGCCGTCCGGGGCATCCACCGGTTCTCACGAGGCGAAAGAACTCCGAGATGCGGACGGCGGCGTGGACACGGCCATCCGGGGAATTACGGACGTTATCGCTCCCGCACTCCTCGGCCTCGACGTGGACGATCAGCGGGCAGTCGATGCGAAATTGCTTCTCCTCGATGGCACGACGCAGAAGACCAGGTTCGGCGGGAACGCTCTCCTTGGGATAAGCGCCGCTTGCGCACGTGCGGCCGCGGCTTCGCAGGGACTTGAGCTATACGAGTACCTGCGCACGCTCGCAGACATTACCCGCTCGCAGGCGGTGCCGTACCTGTACATGAACTACATCAACGGCGGCAAGCACGCGCAGAGCGGCATCGCATTTCAGGAGCACATGATAGTACCGCTAACAGAAAACATATCCGAAGCGCTCGATATGGCACGCACATTCGAGAATGCGCTTGGGGGAATTCTTTTCTCCACATACGGAAAAGATGTGGCAGAGAGCATGGGGGACGAGGGAGGCTTCGTCCTAGACGAGAGCGAGCCGGAAAAACCGTTCGTGCTCATGGATGAGGCACTCCGCGAGGCGCAACTCACGGGGAAGGTCGCGTTCGCGATAGATGCCGCCGCCACATCATTTTACAGGAACGGCACGTATGATGTCGGCGGGAATTCACTGTCATCGGATGAGCTTTTCTCTTTGTACGAAGAACTTGCTCGAAAACACGCGCTCATTTCCATTGAGGACCCGTTCCATGAGGAAGATTTTGATACATTCGCACGCTTACGAGGCAAGCACATGACTAGAATAGTCGGTGATGACCTTACGGTGACCAATATGTCCCGGCTGGACATGGCTATTGAACGCGAAAGCATAGACGCTGTAATAATAAAGCCGAATCAGGTCGGAACCCTAACAGAGACGCTCGATACGATGAAGCGTGCGCGAGAGAAGAACATAGACTGTATCGTGAGCCACCGAAGCGGCGAGACGGACGACGATTTCATCGCCGACCTCGCGTTCGCATTCGGCTGTTTCGGTCTTAAAGCCGGCTCTCTTCGCAAACCGGAACGCGTCCTCAAATACCGGCGCTTGCAGGCGATTTCCAACGGATAGGTTAAAATAAGTCATGTCTTCACGGGCTCAAATTATTGCAACTGTAGGTCCCTCAAGCGGTTCTCTTGACCTGCTTGCACAAATGATTTCGGAGGGGATGGACGTGGCGCGCCTTAATTTTTCTCACGGCACCTATGAGGAACATGCGGGCTATATTCAAGCCATCCAAAATGCTGCCAGGTCTGTCGGCAAGAGCGTCCCCATCATCCAAGACCTTTCGGGCCCGCGCATTAACACCGCCGGGGATCATAAGTTCGATGAGAGGAAAGAAATGATCACGGAGAAAGACATCGTTGATCTGGCATTCGGCCTCGAACATGACGTTTCATATATTGCACAGTCATATGTGGGATGCGCCCGCGACGTCGAACTCTTGCGCTCGCACATATTCAAAAGCGGCAAGAAGACGCCGATAATCGCAAAAATAGAAAGAAAAGAGGCCGTTGCCAACTTCGATGAGATACTCGCCGTCTCCGACGCCATAATGATCGCGCGCGGCGACCTTGGGCTCGCGGAGCCGGTAGAGGAGATACCATTTATCCAGCGCGACTTGACCGCGCGCGCGAACCGCGCGCGGAAACCCGTCATCACCGCGACCCAAATGCTCGTGAGCATGACCGAAAATCCGGTTCCGACCCGTGCGGAAGTGACCGATGTCGTCTTTGCCATCCTCGCAGGATCCGACGCGCTCATGCTCTCCGAAGAGACGGCGCGCGGTAAGCACCCTCTTGAGGCGGTCGTGGTGATGGAGCGCGTGATGGCGCGGGCGGAGAAGGATAATCCATCCGGCGCGCGCAACGTGCTTGCATAGTGGAATTAAAAACGCCCCGCAAGGGGCGTTTTTAATGTAAGCACTCTGCAGATTAAGATTATTTCGATCCATCAACGATCTTCTTGATGTCCGCGCGTGCGGCTTCCAGATACGATTGAGCCGATTGGAGGCGCGGAAGTGTCCGCTGCAGCACTGAGTTATTCGCAGTTCCTTTCGCCGGATTAAGCGCCTTGATGTCTTTTGACGCACTTACGACGATAGCTGACGCCGTCCCTATTTGCACGCCCATGTCGTTGAACGCGGCCTGAAGCGCATCAACCGGTTTTCCGGCTTTCTTCGCATCAGCGATAGTCGTTGCAAGCGACGTAGCTATGCTTGTCATCAGACTGCCTGCCGCTCCTAGGCGCGCCGCCACTGCCGATTCCGCGGAGAGACTAAGCGTCTTGCCTAGGTCTGCTAAATCTTTCGTGTTCGCCTGGAGGTAGGCATCGATTGCCGCGCTGTTCTGAGCGATGGCATCAGCCGGGGAGACGGCATTTGCCGCCGCCGCCGACTGGTCGCTCGCGTCTGACGCAGCTCCTCCTCCTAACCATCCCGCCTGCCACATCGCCCATGCGGCGACGGCGATAACCACTACTGCCACTGCCCACTTTGTCGTTGAAGACATGATATTTGTATGATTACTAAGGCTCCTAATAATGATAATGAATGTCTTCAGTGTACACCGTGCCGCAGGCATGCCTGCGGGAAGACATGGCGGCTGGGGATATCGCGGGCGAGGCCTGTATGGACGTCTTAAAGCCCCGTTATGCTACACTATCTAGCATGGGCTACTTGAATGGTTACGGCATGCAGTGGGGTCTCGGATTCCCGTTTTGGGCGGGGTCTCTATTTGTCATCTTCATGTTGTGGTCCTTGTTCTGGAAAGGACTGGCATTGTGGCATTCCGCAAAGCGCGGAGAGAAATGGTGGTTCGTGGCTCTCCTCATCGTGAACACGGCCGGAATTCTCGAGATAATCTATCTGCTCATTGTGGCAAAGATAAAACCCTCTCAACTCCTGGATTCCTAAAGAGCGCGCGGAATTCTGCCGCGGAAGAAACGGCAGGATTCAGCATCGCCCACCTTTAAGTGGAAAAGAAACTTATGAACGAAGAACTGGAAGATTTGCAAAAGGAATTGAAGATTATCCAAGACCGCAACCAGCGCGTCGAGGCGGAGAAAGCCTGGGAGACGAGCACGTTCCGCGTCGGCTCCATCGCCCTTATTACATTTTTGACGGCAACTTATGTATTATATGTCGTAGGGAATGATCACCCGTGGCGCAACGCGCTCATACCGACCATCGGCTTCATCCTATCTACGCAGTCGCTCCCGTTCTTGAGAACATGGTGGGTTTCCAGATATGTGGAGCGATAATATATCCACGATGTATGCATAAGAGAATCGTCGTCAAGATAGGAACAGGCGTAATTTCGAAAGAAAACGGGAAGATAAATGAGAGGGTGATAAAACACATAGTCGAAGAAACGACGCGTTTGCGCAGAAAGAAAATCGAGGTAGTGCTCGTTACTTCCGGTGCCGTGGGAACGGGCAGGGGACTATTTGCTCTTAAGAACAGGCCGGACAGCACTATTGGCAAGCAAGCGTATGCCGCAGTAGGACAAGTGAAGCTTATGGGCATGTATGCGGAGCATTTCGCTAAGAATAATATTATTTGCGCGCAAGTTTTGGCGACGAAAGAAGATTTTCGCGACAAAGAACATTATCTGAACATGAAGAATTGTTTAGAGAATCTTTTGCGGAATAATGTCGTTCCAGTGGTTAATGAGAACGATGTTGTCGCAATATCGGAGCTGGTTTTTACTGATAACGATGAGTTGGCGGGATTGGTCGCGTCGCAGCTGAATGCCGACGCGGTCATTATCCTGACCGGTGTCGATGGAGTGCTTGCCGACTCTCGTGTTATACGCGAAATAGGTTTTGCACAAATAGCGTCTTTCCGGAAATATATTACGAAGGACAAATCCTCTTTTGGCCGGGGTGGCATGCGCACGAAATTCGACATAGCGAAAAAACTCTCCGCGCAGGGCATCACGACACATATCGCGAACGGACATCGCCGCAGTGTTATTGTCGATATTATCATAAGAGGTATGCCCGTTGGCACGAAATTCCTGCCGCGCAAAAAACTTTCTGTTCCCACTATGAGAACGATACAGAAGACCTTTGGCATTGCTATTTTGGCGGCATTCTTCCTCATGCCTTTGAGCGCTTCCGCGGCGGTGAAGTACAAGCCGTTCGAGATATCGGGCTGGATACCGTACTGGCGCGCGGCGACAGGCACCGTGGACGCGATGGCGCACCTCGACACGTTCACCGAGGTCAATCCGTTCGGCTACACGGTGAAGACGAACGGCACGCTCTACGACGCCGCGAAGTTGGGCGAGGCGCCGTGGCCGGAGTTCATCGCGGCGGCGAAAGCGAAGAATATCCGTGTCATTCCCACGGTCATGTGGTCGAATGGCGAGGCCATCCACCGGATATTGAGCAACCAGAAGACGCGTATCGCGCTCGAAGACGAGATAGCGGCCGTCGTGAAGAAGAACGGATTCGACGGCATCGACATTGATTTCGAAGGGAAGAAGGCGGAGACCAAACAGTATTTCTCGACGTTCCTCAAAGGACTCTACCAGCGCATGGGCAACAAGTGGGTAATGTGCACCATCGAAGCGCGCACGCCCATAGCAGACCGCTACCACGGCACGACGCCGCCCAAGGATGCGGGGCTGTATGCCAATGACTTTGTAGCCATCAACAAATACTGCGACCGCGTCCGCATCATGGCCTACGACCAGCAATCCATTGATCTCAAGCTGAACACGCAGGAAGACGGGAAGCTCTATGCTCCCGTCGCCGATCCGCGCTGGGTGGAAAAGGCGGTCGCGCTCGCGGCGCAGACCATCAGCAAGAAGAAGATCGTCATAGGCGTACCCACATACGGCTACGAATATGACGTGACCGCATACGCTGACGGTTACACCTACGACCTCTTATGGTCGTTCAATCCCGGCTATGCGCTTCCCATCGCCTCGGCGTACGGTATCATTCCCGGCCGCAACAGCGCGAATGAAATGAGCTTCTCGTACCTGCCGACCTCGACCGCGCCGATTGCCGGGCCCGAAGGAACGACGACGCCCATCATCGCGCACGATCAGCTCGCGAAGGCGGCGCAGAGCGTCGCGAGCTCGACCAATTCGCACCTGACGTTCCGGCTCATGTGGTGGAGCGACGCGCAGGCGATCAAAGACAAGATCGCACTCGCGAAGAAACTCGGAGTGCGCGGCGTCGCTATCTTCAAGATCGACGGCGGGCAGGACCCCGGCATTTGGGATGTCCTGAAATAGGGAGAAAAAACATTGACGCAGAGCGTTTTTCTCGCTATTATGTTGGTTAATCCTCGGAACTCCCGGGTTTTTTAATTTCTAGATATGGAAATCCGCAACATAGCGATCATAGCTCACGTGGATCATGGGAAAACGACCTTGACGGACGCGCTTTTGCGCCAGACGGGCGTTGCGAAGGAAGGTGTGTCCATGGATTCAAACGCGCTTGAGCTTGAACGCGGCATCACTATTTATTCCAAAAATGCCTCGATTCCGTACAAGGGCACGAAAATAAATATCGTAGATACGCCCGGGCACGCCGATTTCGGTAGCGAAGTCGAGCGCGTTTTGCGCTCCATCGACTCCGTGCTTCTCGTTGTTGATGCGCAAGAAGGTCCGATGCCGCAGACGCGCTTCGTGTTGAAGAAATCACTCGAGCTCGGCTTGAAGCCCATCGTCGTCATAAACAAGATAGACAAGCCTGCCGCAGATCCGGCGCGCACCGAAGAACAGGTGCTCGAACTTTTCATGGAACTCGGCGCCACCAATGAACAATCGAATTTCCCGGTTGTATACACTATCGGCAGGCAGGGAATCGCAAAGCTGAAGCTTGAAGATGAATCGAAAGACCTCACGCCGCTTCTTGAGGTTATCCTCGCACATGTGCCTTCTGCTTCGGGCGAACACGGTGTTTCGAGCCGTGTTCTAGCCCAGCCGTTCAATCTCGGATACGACAACTTCCTCGGACGCCTCGCGGTCGCGCGCATCTATGAAGGAACACTGAAAAACGGCGCGAACGTCTTCGTGAAAAAGCCCGATGGTGCGACGCGTACGGGTAAAATCACGAAAATATTCACGTTTAGTGGATTGCTGAAAGTAGATGCGGATGAAGCAGTGGCAGGAGACATCGTACTCATCGCCGGGCTCCCAGACATTTACATCGGCGAAACGATTACTACGGACGAGAATGCCGAGCCGTTGCCTGCTATTGCCATCGACGAGCCCACCATAATGCTCAATTTTCTCGTCAACAATTCGCCATTTGCCGGTCGCGAAGGAAAGTTCGTCACGTCGCGCCAGATCCGCGAGCGGTTGGAGAGGGAGCTCGAAGTTAACGTAGGACTGCGCGTTGACTTCGCGCCGGAGAGAGACGTTTCTGCTGGCCAGCCGGAAGGATTCAAAGTTTCCGGGCGAGGCGAGCTTCATATCGCTATTCTTTTGGAACAGATGCGTCGCGAGGGCTACGAATTGCAGGTTTCCCAACCGCAAGTCATCTTTCATGAAGAAAACGGCTCGAAGCAAGAACCATTTGAAGAGACCATTGTCGATACGCCGAACGAGTATCAAGGAGCCGTCATTGAGCGTCTAGGTACGCGCAAATTTGTAATGAAAGACTTGCGTGTGCATGAAAATCAGGTCCGCATCACGTTCGAGGGCCCGACGCGCGGCCTCTTGGGATATCGCAACCAGTTCGTGCTTGATACGAAAGGTGAGGGCATTCTCTCATCGCGTGTCATCGGCTTCCGGCCGTACGCGGGAGAAATAAAAAAGCGCGCTGTGGGCTCCATGATCTCGATGACCACGGGGAAAGCCTTGGGCTATTCACTTTGGAATTTGCAGGAGCGCGGCATCCTCTACATAAATCCAGCGACCGAAGTGTACGAAGGAATGGTGATAGGGAATACTTCAAAGGGCGAAGAGATGTCGGTGAATCCTACGAAGAATAAAAATCTCACCAACGTGCGCTCATCATCTTCCGACGAAGCCATTACGCTTATTCCGCCGTACCTGCTCACCATTGAGCGCGGGCTTGAAGTGATGGCGGAAGACGAATACCTCGAAATCACACCCCAAAGCGTCCGCTTGCGCAAACAATTCCTCTCGGAAATAGAGCGCTCTCGTTCACGGAGAAAAGAGTAACATCTCGTGCGAGTGCTACAATTCCGGCATGACCTTGAAGCCTATGCCGCAAGGAGATGAAGAGTGGAAGAAGACACTCACACCCGAGCAATACAAGATTCTACGTGAAGGCGGAACGGAAGCGTCGTTTTCGGGCGAGTACGTGCACGAGAAAACAGACGGCACCTATGCCTGCGCCGCGTGCGGAAATCCTCTATTTTCATCGGATGCGAAATTTGATTCAGGAACCGGCTGGCCGTCGTTCGACCAAGCTCTTCCAGGCGCTATCGAAACGCATTCTGATACAGCACTTGGAATGCATAGGACAGAAATTACCTGTGCGCGATGCGGTTCGCACCTCGGACATGTCTTTGATGATGGCCCGACCCCAACAGGCAAGCGCTATTGCATTAACTCTGTATGTTTAGATCTGAAAGAAAAGTAACGCGACCGAGCGCGAGCGAGGAAGTACTGAGGCCAGCAGGCCGAACGTATATAAACTCCGTATGTCTAGATTTGGAAGAAAAATAATTATCCACCATGCGGCCGTTCGATGATTGCTGTACACTATTCCTATGACCCAGCATAAGGTTCCACACAAAGGAAAAAGATATCGGGCCCTCTTCCAAGCAGGCCGCCTGGAGGGCAAGGTAAAAAACCGCGGCACAAAAAAGATACTCAAACTTAAAAAGTCGGTCTAAGATGGACATCTTCTCACACGGGCTCTGGGCTGGTGCGGTAGCAAAAGGCCTCAACAAAAAGAGCGACCTGCCTGCGCAGGCAGGGCCGAAGCTCAATGTGTGGCAGACCGCCCTCTGGGGAGTGTTCCCCGACTTCTTCGCGTTCGCTCCCGCATTCGTGGGACTTTTCTGGCTAATTCTCACCGGGCAGATGAGTTTTTCGGAATGGCCAGGGGCTCACGGCATGGGCGAGCCTACGGCAGGGAACAGCACTCCTGCTTTTCAGCTCGCGGGACATTTATATAATTCCAGCCACAGCGCGATAGTTTTCATATTGATATTTCTTCTTGCGTGGTCCTTGATGCGCCGTCCGGTGTGGGAGATGGGCGGCTGGCTCTTGCACATAATCATGGACATCCCGACGCATTCGTACGCATTCTTTCCGACGCCGGTCCTCTGGCCGCTCTTCGGCTGGAAATTCAACGGTTTCTCCTGGGCGACGCCGTGGTTCCTGATCCTCGATTATGGCCTGCTCATTCTTGTGTATTGGTTGTTGCGTGAAAAAAAGTCTGGAAGAATTGAAAATATTCAGGAATCTTAAAATCGAATGGCCGGTTCCCCTTCATGAGGGAAACCGGCCGTCGAGCTCAGGTGGTCAGCGCAATCGCGATTGCCGAGTCGATTTTCATTCTGCACTCAAGCTCGAAGTGTCCAGAGTGCTTGCCTTTTGGGCACACCTTGCCCCCATCATGCCTGGGGCAGATGCAACAGAGCGAGGCGGGAACATAGAGTCCCTTCTTCCCACGCTCCTTCACTACAGCCGTCATGTGCCAGCGTTTCCGCTGGCTGACTCCATCGGGCGATTGGGAATCGCCCTTCCTCACAGCTACCTCTCCCTCCTTGGGCGACGGGACGTCGCCCTCCGTTGCTACTGTAGCCATTTCAAAACCCCCTTCAGAAACATTTTTCTTTAGGTTGCCCGAAAGCAACCCCCTCCCGTCAAAGATCCTCTTTTCCTTGACGGTTTCGCGGCTCCGATGAATTTTTTAAGCCGCCAAACCGTCAAAGAAAGCACTAAGGTTGATTATAGCTCAACATTAAGTATTGACAAGGGGTCATTATCGACGTATTATTGTGGCGTTGTATGGACACCTCACATAAAGAGACTGATTCTCTTAAAAAACCCCAAAAACCGGCCTTTCTTGCCGCAGTCGTGGTGATTTTCTTCCTGACGCTCGCGGTCGCTGATTCCATCGGCTTTGTTCCGAACTACATTGATGGTTCCACATCAGGTACGGGTTCCAAGATAGCACTTTCAA
>Ga0209541_10017639_pt1 | contig 10415 bp, 13 predicted proteins | sample RifCSPlowO2_01_FD_184027 | JGI IMG/M metagenome (GOLD analysis project Ga0209541, IMG submission 184027) | Groundwater microbial communities from Rifle, Colorado - Rifle CSP2_plank lowO2_0.1 (SPAdes) (version 2) | ecosystem: Environmental > Aquatic > Deep subsurface > Groundwater | place... | reverse complement strand
ATCAGAGAGTTATATTCATTTATAAGAAAAAGACCAAACATACTCGTTAGATCTATAACTTACTTAGAAAGAAATAAGGATAGATTAAAAGATTTGGTGTCTGAATTGAGGTGAAGAAAAGTATTATTTAATATGTTATTCCCATTCATTTATTTCATTCAATAATGATTGCAATCTTTCCCTTTTCGGATCATCATTACTCAATTCGTTCAATAACCGAGTCACCCTAGACAAGTACTCTCTTTTTATACATTCTCTTGTTTCATCCTCATTTAGAAGTGAAGTATAGGTAAAATGGACGCTTTTCTCACCAGCAGTAACTTTTTCCAAAGAAGTAATACAATTTGTTCTATCATTTAAACTAATTTCAAATCCTCTATCAATTTCACCAGTAATATCCCTAATCTCCATAACAACATTAGACATTTTATCAAGAAACCTATTTTCCACTTTAACTAACCGACCATAGATTTCTTTTTCTTCCTGTAAAGGAAGGTAAAGTACCTTCGATTCAGCAAGCCCGTTCCACCACAAATAAGCTCCACCAACTAGAGCAGCACCAATTCCAGCTGCAATCAAACCATTTCTTAAACTTCTGTTTGCCATTTTAATTCCCAAAACTCCTACCTAATTCTCCCCATAATCCATATATAAAGTTAATTATTTTATTATTCCCAGAATTAAGCAAAGTAATAGTATGCACAATACTCATAAGTGAATAACCGCCAGCCGCCCCGCCCATAATTGCTTCTTTTACACCAAATTTACTTATATCAGGAATTAAACCTTTTTTATCAAGATAGTTCAATCCTTTTACAGCACCATAACATGCAGCAATTCCAAGAGCTCCAAAGGCCACAGGCCCAACTTCATTACCTCCAAAAACACCATAAAACCCTCTAGCAAGACTATTTGCCTCCTTATCACCATTCCTCAATAAAATTTGAGTAGTGAATGCATTCGTTATTGCACTGCCCATTAAAGCAAAATCTAACCAATGTTTTTTTCCATATTCTTTCAGAGAACTTAACCAATATCGTCCTTCCCTATCTCCTTCGCTGATGGGTTTAATTTCTTCGCCAACTTTTTCTGCCAAACTTTTTCCCAAAAAGGGTTGTCCTAAAGAAGATTGCATCTCTTCCAAAATACTATCAGATACTTGCTCCAATCCTAATGGTTCTGGTCTATCCATTTTCTTCCCTTTTTAAAGAAAACTCCATTTTTAAGCCTTTCTCCTACCCTTTCCCATCCTCGAGTCCTAACCTCCTCAAAACTGCTGTTTTCGCTATCAAAACCGCTATTTCCTTCATCATCCACCTTCCCAGAATCGAGTCCTAAATCAAGACCTGAATTCCTCAATTCAAGACTTTTTGCTATCCAAAAAGCACCGAATTTTACATGTAATCCTCAGCACCTAATCGATTGTAATCTTCGGCACTTAATAGAAAGCTATATATATATTATTCAAATAATTAATTATGGAACAGCATGCTTAGGTTCATAATCTCCTGCTCTTTTTTTGTTTTAGCATAGGAAATAGATTTGTATGTTTTTTATGGATAGGACACTAAAACAACTCTAAAAAGAGTGTGTATACAATAACAGGCTTTAATCAAAAGTTTGTAGTTATAACCACAAGCTTTATAAAGGAGTTTACAATCAAATATTTATGGAAATAGAAATTTTAAAGAGAATAATAACCAGCCAAAGAGAAGAGTTTGAAAAAACCTTTAAAGAATTTCCCATTATAAAGAGAGATAATTTAGATTATGTGAAACCTTTCCTGTCACACCCAAATATACTCGCTATTCTTGGAGTTAGGAGATCAGGGAAATCTGTTTTTTCTATACTCTTAGCTAAAGAATTAAAAGAAAATTTCGGGTATATAAATTTTGATGATGAAAGATTAATGAGTTTAAAAACAGAGGACTTAGACAAAATTTTACAGGCGTTTTATGAGCTATATGGAGAGATTAGATTAATTATACTTGATGAGCCTCAAAATGTTAAAGGGTGGGAATTATTTGTAAACAGGTTAAGAAGAACTAAAAAAGTAGTAATTACTGGGAGTAATTCTAATCTTCTTTCGGGAGAATTAGCAACGCATTTAACAGGGAGGTATATAGATTTTACATTATATCCTCTTTCATTCAAAGAAATTTTAAACTTCAAGCCAAATATTTATTTAGTAGAGGATATAGCAAAAGTGCAGAGACAATTAGATAGTTATCTTAAAGAAAGTGGCTTTCCAGAGTTTAGAAACTTCGGATCTAAAATTGTAGAACTTATATACCAAGACATAATAAATAAGGATTGCTTAGACAGACATAATATCAAAAATAAAAAGACTTTTAAAGAACTTTCAAAATATTTAACATCAAATTTTTCAAACGAATTTACCTATTCTAAACTATCAAATATTTTTAATGTAAAAGATGTGCATACTGTCAAAAACTATGTAGATTACTTAAAAGAATCATTTATTATAATTGTTATTGATAGATTTTCACCCAAATTAAAACAACAGATAATTTCACCAAAAAAAGCATATGTGGTGGACCATGGTATTTGCAATTTTTTAAGTTTTAAATTGTCAAAAGACACCGGCAAGCTTCTTGAAAATATTACTTGTATAGAACTTTTAAGAAGAAAGTCTGTTAACTCCAATCTGGAGATTTATTACTGGAAAGATTATCAGCAAAATGAAGTAGATTTTGTAATTAAACAAGGCCCAAAGATAAAAACTTTAATTCAAGTATGCCAAAATTTCTCCGAGCAGGAGACAAAAGAAAGAGAAATAAAGGCGATATTAAAAGCAAGTAAAGAATTGAGATGTAAAAATTTAATTATAATAAACTGGGATAAAGAAGGAGAAGAGATTATAGATGGCACAAAAATTAAATTCATCCCTTTATGGAAATGGTTATTAGAATAATACCGCCAACCAAAGCAGCCAATCCAATTTTTATCAATTTGCTTACCATTTTATCAGATTACAACAAACCCATATTTTTAAATTTATCGCCACTCCAAAATCACCAAAAACACATCCGCAAGCCTTCTTCTCTAAAAAGCACCGAATATTACATGTAAAATTCGGCACCCAATGGTTTGTAATATTGGATACCTAAGCCAAATAGAAAGGTTTAAATATAGGAACGTAATCCTAATCATCATGATACAGAAGTTTGTTAACAGAACAGAAGAATTAAGTTTTTTAGAAGAGAGATACAAAAATAAAAACTTTGAATTTTTTGTAATTTATGGCAGAAGAAGAGTTGGAAAAACAGAGCTTATCAAAAATTTCCTGAAAGATAAAGAACACATTTATTTTCTTTGTGATAAAAGTGGAACAGAAAGAAATGTTCAGAGGTTTAAAAAAAGCATAGCAGAATTTTTGAAAGAGCCAATTATAGAAAGTAATGACTTAGAGGAAATCTTTTCATATTTAGCAAAAAAAATAAAAAACAAGATTATAATAGTACTTGACGAATTTTCATATCTAACAGAAAAAGATTCTGCTATTTCATCAGTATTTCAAGTTATATGTGATGAAATATTAAAAAAAGAAAATATTTTTCTAATTCTCTGCGGCTCTAGTATAAGTATGATGGAAGAAGGAGTTTTAAGTTACAAAAGTCCCCTTTATGGCAGAAAAACAGCTCATATAAAACTCCTCCCTATTAAATTTAAGCATTTTAAAGAATTTTTTCCTTCGAATGAGATAGAAAAAAATATTGAGTTTTATGCAATTTTAGATGGAATCCCATTTTATCTTGAAAAATTTAATGATAAAATAAGTCTGCTTAAAAATATAGATGAACAAATGCTAAGCAAAAAAGGTCAATTTTATGAAGAAATAGATTTTTTATTGAGGGAAGAGCTAAGAGAACCAGATGTTTACAAAACAATCTTAGATGCTATTGCCTCTGGAAAAACAAAAGTAGTGGACATAGCGAATAAGTCCAGAATAAAGGTTCAAGATATAGACAAATATTTAAAAACTTTGATTCGGCTTGGAATAATTAAAAAAGAAAATCCGATAACAGAAGTAAAAAGTAAAAAAAGCAGTTATTTAATAGATGATAATTTCTTTAATTTTTCTTTTTTATTTCTAGAGCCAAATAAATCAAAAATAGAAATAGGCGAATTGGAAAGCATAGAAGAAAAAATTAAAATAGAGTTTTCAGCTTTTGTAGGAAAAAAGTTTGAAAGATTAATAAAAAATGAAATTTTACCACTAATAAATATCATTGACATTCAAAAAATTGGAAAGTGGTGGGGTTATAAAAGAGAAAATAACGAAAGAAAGGTAATTGAAATCGATATTGTTGCGTTGAATGAAAAAACAAAAGAAATTTTATTTGTTGAATGTAAATGGAAAGAGAAAGTCAATGCTCTTGGGATTATTAATGAATTAGCAGGAAAATCAAAATATGTTAATTGGTATAATGAAACTAGAAAAGAAAGTTATGCAATTTTTGCAAAATCTTTTGATAAAAAAATAGAAGAATTTAATGGTAAAAAAGTTTATTGTTTCAATTTAAAAGATATTGAAAATTGCTTAAAATAAATAAGGCATCTCTTCCAAAACACCTTCAGATACTTGTTCCAATCCCGTATTTTCAAGTCTAGTCATTTTATTACTTAAACTAAATAACTATTTTTAAAGTTATCGCTAACCAAAAACCCCTACAAACCGCATTCAGAAGTCCTCTCCTGATAAAAGCACCGAAAATTACATATAAAATTCGGCACCTAAGAGTTTGTAATATTCAGCACCTGTCTATTTGTAATTTCCTACACCCAACAATTGTAATCTTCGGCACTTAGTCATTTGTAATCTTCGGCACCTAAATAAGAAAGAGTAATTTAATCTAGTTATGAACAATACAAAAAGTATTGCTCCTTCGTTACATCAAACCGTAACATTTAAATAGTATAAGTTACACTGTAATGTAACATGGAATTAGAAAAATTAAACGAATGGAATCCATGGTGGGAAAATAAGGAGTTAGTTAAAGAACTAACAGGAAGGCATAGGCCAGATTATGACTTGTTGATTGATTCCATAGAAATAAAAGAAATAACAATAATAACCGGGGTAAGAAGATCTGGAAAATCAACAATAATGTACCAAATGATTGATAAATTATTAGAAAATAGTATACCACCAAAACAAATATTATTTGTTAATTTTGATGATAAAAAGTTATCTAAAGATTCTTTAGATGAAATTTACGAAGCTTACAGATCTAACCTTAATCCAGATAAAAAAGCATACATATTTTTAGATGAAATACACAAAAAAGATGGTTGGGAGTCATGGATGAGAAAAAAATATGACTTAAAAAGCAAAGATAAGTTTGTTATTTCTGGTTCTTGCTCTTACCTATTAAAAAAAGAGTACGCTACTCTTCTGACAGGAAGAAATTTGACCTTTGAAGTTTTTCCTTTAAACTTGGAAGAATTCTTACTTTTCAATAAAATAGAAATAAAAAAAGAAAATATTCAAAAAGGAATTTTTTTAGAAAAAACAAAGATTATAATTCTAAACAAGTTTAAGGAATATTTAGAATTGGGTGGATTTCCAGCAGTTGTATTAAAAGAAGAAAGATTCAAATTAAAACTTCTTAAACAATACTTTGATGATATTCTATATAAAGACATAATTGATAGATATGATTTAAATGCTCAAAAAACCAAGGACCTGGCCTTATTTTTGATAACAAATTTTACAAGCTTAATCTCATTGAGAAATATAAGAAATTCATTAGGTATAGCTTACGATTCTATTAAAGACTATCTCTCTTATTTCAAAGAGGCATTTTTATTCTTTACATTAGAGCATTTTTCATATTCATTAAAAGAGCAGAAAACTCTTCCATCTAAAATCTACTGCATAGACAATGGATTAAGAAACGCGGTTTCATTTAAATTTTCAAAAGATGAAGGAAAGCTCGCAGAAAATGTTGTTTTTCTTGAATTGAGAAGAAAGGAAAAAGAAATTTACTACTGGAAAAACCCAAAACAAGAAGTCGACTTTATAATTAAAAACAATGATGATAGTTTAAGTGCAATAAATGTTTCTTATACAAATGATATTCATGAAAGAGAAATGGCCTTACTAACGTTTAAAAGAGAATTTGAAAAAACAAAAGAACTGATAATAATAACAAAAGATACTAAAAAGATAGAACGAGATATTAAATTTATCCCCCTTTGGAAATGGCTATTAGAAAGTCAATCATAATTCCATTTCTTCTAAAACGCCTTCAGCTATTTGCTCTAATCCTTCATTTAGTGGACTATCCATTTTTCTTTTCAAATTAATTTGGGTTGATAATGGTTTACCCTTATTTATAAGAATATCGCTAACCCAAAACCACAATAAAACTACTCTACAACCCTTCTCATCCAAAAAGCACCGAAGATTAGATATAATCCTCGGCACCTATCAGTTTGTAATCTTCAGCACTTGTATTTGTAATAATAAACAATTCGCTTTTTTGTTAACTTTTTACAATGACTTTCATAATACAAAGATTTATAAACTATATTGTAATACGATTATTATAATGCAAGAAATAAAAGAGATTTTAATGCTGCAAAAACGCGAGTTAGAAATCAAATTTAATGAGAAATATGTAGAAAGAAAAGAAAGTATAAATCTCAACAATGATATAATAAAGGTAATTATTGGACCAAGAAGGGCAGGAAAATCTTTTTTTGCAATTCATTTTTTAAACAAGCAAGGAAAATTTGGTTATGTAAGTTTCGATGATGAGAAGCTGACCGAAATAAAAAATTATGATGAAATAATGGCTGTATTAAATTCTATTTATGATAATCCAAAATACCTCTTATTTGATGAAATACAAAACCTTCCTAAATGGGAATTATTTGTAAATCGCTTACAAAGACAAGGCTATAACCTAGTAATTACTGGAAGCAATTCAAAACTTTTAAGTAGAGAACTGGCAACACACTTAACCGGTAGACATTTTTTAATAAATATTTTTCCATTCTCATTCAAGGAGTATTTAAAACTTGAGCAAAAAGAATTAACAACTCCTGAAATAATTGAAAAGTTAAATAAATACTTGATTAATGGGGGCTATCCGGAACCTCTGGTTAAGAATGTTGATATAAACGAATATCTTAGGACATTGTTTGATTCAGTAATTTACAAAGATGTTATAAAAAGATATAGTATAAGAAATCCGAAAAAAATTGAGGATTTGGCTTTTTATTTAATCTCTAACATTGCCAATGAATATTCATATAATTCGTTAACTAAATTAAGCAATATTAAAAGCTCACATACAATAGAAAAATATCTTGAATATATTGAAGAAGCCTTTATCTTGTTCAGCTTAAGTAGGTTCTCTTATAAGGTTAAGGAGCAAATAGCATCAAATAAAAAAATTTATTGCATAGATAATGGATTTATTCAAGCAAAATCATTTAAACTAAGCCCCGACATGGGAAAACTCTATGAAAATGTTGTCGCACGTAAATTAAAAAAAGAGGAAATTGAGGGCAAATTAAGTTTTTATTACTGGAAAAATCAACAGCAAGAAGAGGTAGACTTTGTCATAAAAAGAGGAATTAAAACTGAACAGTTAATACAAACCTGCTTTGATATTAAAAAGATAGAAACAAAAGAAAGAGAAATTAGGGCTTTATTAAAGGCAAGTAAAGAATTAAAATGTGGTAATCTCGTTATGATTACAGAAGACTATGAATCAGAAGAAGAAATGGAATGGTTTGGGATTAAAGAAAAAATAAAGTTTATTCCCTTATGGAAATGGTTATTAGAATAAATCCCACATAAACCAAACCTGCAAGCCCTCTCCACATAAAAGCACCATAAATTACATTTAATTTTCAGCACCTAATATTTGTAAAATTTAGCACTTAGTAATTGTAATATCCGACATCCATATTTGTAAAATTCGGCACCCAATGGTTTGTAATATTGGATACCTAAGCCAAATAGAAAGGTTTAAATATAGAAAGATATCATTAAGTTTATAAAAGTGATATCAATGAACATCTTTCCAAGATATCAAAACAAAGAGCTAAAGGCCACAAAAAACTCTTCACATGAATTATGGGAATTAAAAAAGGATTTGTGGGATGTATTAAAGATTTTAGAAAAAGGCTATGAGTGCTCTGCTTCAAAAAGAAAAGAGAATATATTAGAAAGATGTATTAAAAAGGGAAATATCATATTCAAAGCCGTAGTTGCAGATTGCGAAGATTATTTGTTATTAATACACTTTGGAAAATTTACAAGGAGGAAATAAAATGAAAATGAATTGTTGGAAATGTAAAATTGATATGAAAAAGATTAAGGATAAATTTCATAAGTTTACAATAGATGCTTGGGAATGTCCTCAATGTAAGGAAATAATATATGATGAAGAAAATATTCAACCTATCTTGCGGTACAACAAAATAAAGGAAAATAAAAAAGAGTTAATTAGTACTGTGGGCATTTTAGGTAAGAGTAAAATAATAAGGATCCCAAAGATAGCAGAACAATTATATGAGATACGTAAGGGGGAAAAATTTAAATTTGATTTAAAACCAGAGGAAATTGTTATTAGACTAAAAAATGACTAGTTTTAAAATAGGATATCATAAAAGGAAAGAAAAGGAGTTTAGTGTAGAGGCGGTTGGAAAAACCAGAGTTGCTTGGATATTAGAAGAAAGGCTTGAAAGATATTTTGATGTAGATTCTTTCCATGAAGGAGGATGGGAAAATGAAGGAAGTTTTTTTTATGTTGCTTTTTCAGAGGGGGAGTTTGATAAGGCCTATAAAAGAATCTTAGACGTAAGAAGGAAAGAAGGCTGGAAAATTGATGAAGCTTGCGGACACGGCTTCGCAGACCTATCAAAATTTGTTTATGGAGAAAGGTTTCATATAAAATATCTCCTAACAAAAACGGGCGGGTGCGTGATTGTAGGAAGATGATACAAGCCAAACAACGATCACAAGAAAAGATTAAACTCTCATGCAGAGAATCAAGATTGTTATTAAGAGCAATTCATCTTGATAAAAAAGATAGTGAAATGAGTCCAGAAGAACAAGCAGCCTGCGAGCATTATTATGCAAGTTATCATCCTGATTGGTGTTTAGATTGCAGGAGAGATGGTTTAAGCAGAATTATAGGAAAAGGTCTTTCTTGTCAAGAGGCTTTAGAAACCTAGGCAAGAAAACCAGGACTACTTGCCTTTCATATAAGTTCTCTTAAAAAATTGCTTGCTGTTGAGCATGTATGGGGCAGAAATGTTCCTCCAGAAGTTGATAATACTTATTGTGGTCAACATTTTGAAGCTTGTAAAGAAGAAGCATGCCAAGAATTGTTTGGATATTGGGCATCTTGCCCCTTAAGTTCTGCTTATGATGGTGAGCACTATTCTGCAAGAGAAATTCCTTTTCTAATAGATGTTTTTTCTCGATACAACTTTTCATTAGAAACTCTTTTTAAAATTCAGCAAGAAAGAATAGAAAATTTGTTTAAAGCTATAGAAAAGAATGACAGCCAAATAGCTTATCTTGGTTGTGGAGGAGTTAAATTAAATCAATTAGTTGAGTGTGAAATTCAAGAGCATATGAAAGTATTACAAGATTTGATAAGAGGTGAAAATGCCAGATAAACCATTAAAAGTAAAATTTATATACTTTACTATATAATAAAAAAATATGACACAAGAAATGATTCAAATACCAAAAAAAGAATATCAAAAATTAAAAGAAATGGAAAAGATAGATATGGAACTATTAAGCGAATTAGTTCAAGGTTTTAAGGATATAAAAGAAGGTAGAGTAAAGCCATGGAATGATTAATCTAATTCATGTTTTCTAATCCAATCCTCAATCTCTTCTTTATACTTCCATAAAAATAATCTTATTGTATTTATTGCTACTTGTTGATCTTTCTTTTCACTTATCGTAATCATATAAACTATTTTGTATTCTTCATATATTAAAAAATAAATTCTAAATTTCTTAATTTTAATTTCTCTAAAAAACTCAAAATCCAAAGGCTTGCCCAAAAAAGGATTTTCCTTAAGTTTATCACGAATCTCTTTTATTTCTTTTTGTATGGAATTATCAATTTTATTGAATTTTCTTTCGAATAAATCTGTCCTTAATATATTATAGGTCATACTCAAAAAGCAGTTTGAGAACTATAAAAAGTTATGTCTCTTCAAGAAAAAATATAAATGGGTTGCACATCTCTCCTCTAAAACACCATCAGATACTTCTCCTAGATCTTTATTTTCATATCTATCCATTTTTTCTTTCTTTTCAAAAGTTTTCCTCTCCAAAAGGAAGTTGATAAGAAACTACGTTTCTTATTTATAAGAATATCGCCACCCCAAAATCACAATAAAACACA
>Ga0209541_10017637_pt1 | contig 10417 bp, 10 predicted proteins | sample RifCSPlowO2_01_FD_184027 | JGI IMG/M metagenome (GOLD analysis project Ga0209541, IMG submission 184027) | Groundwater microbial communities from Rifle, Colorado - Rifle CSP2_plank lowO2_0.1 (SPAdes) (version 2) | ecosystem: Environmental > Aquatic > Deep subsurface > Groundwater | place... | reverse complement strand
CCTTATTTCCAAATGGAGCAACAACCTAAACCTAAATATAATATCTCAAAACACATTCTAGTCACAAAACATACTAAACTTCAAGAACCTGAGTATGGCCTACTACTAAAAAAATACAATATCTCTAAAAAACAACTACCAAAACTTCTAAAATCAGATCCAGCAATACAACATCTAGATCCTAAAAGCGGAGATATTATGAAAATTGAAAGAAAATCTCCAACAGCAGAGAAGACTATTATGTATAGAGTGGTAATCTAATGGTTGAAGCGTCTAAACTATTAATAAAAAAGTATTACAAGGAACATTCTCTAGTAGAATCAAATATAAACTCTTTTAATAATTTCTTAGACGTAGAATTAGATAACATAGTAAAGGAATTCTCAGAAATAAATCCTGCAATAATCCCGCAGGAATTTGAAGAATTTAAAATAAAGTTAGATAAAGTATGGGTTGACAAGCCAAATTTTGTTGAGGCTGATGGTTCAACAAAAGATGTTTATCCTTCAGAATCTAGATTAAGGGGGCTAACCTATTCTGCTCCAATGTTCCTAAAGATCTCCACACATGCTGATGGAGTCCAAAGAGAAGAGTTCACAACACAAATTGGAAAGATTCCGATTATGGTCAAGTCAAAATATTGCCATTTAAATAAATTAGACAGACAGCAATTAATTGAGAAGGGCGAGGATCCAGATGACTTGGGTGGCTACTTTATCATTAATGGAAATGAAAAAGTCATGATTATGGTAGAAGACCTGGCCACAAATAAATTCTTTATTGAAAAAACTTCTAGTGGACCTTCTAAATATGTAGGTAAGCTATTCTCAGAAAGAGCTTCTTTTAGAATACCGCATAAAATAGAGCAAATGAAAGACGGAATTATTTATTTAAGTTTTGTCAGACTTAGTAGAATCCCTATAATATCCATAATCAAAGCGCTTGGCGTAACAAAAGACCAGGATATACTTAATATGATCTCAGAAGAAAGACAGTACGATGATTTAATAGTTAACTTATATGAAGGTATGAATATAAAAACCGTAAATGATGCTTACGAGTTCCTAGCAAAAGCGTTGGGTATTAATCTCCCTAAAGAAATCAGAGATGAAAAAATTGAGGAAAGGCTAGATAAGTTCTTATTGCCCCACATAGGAGTAACTAAAAAAGACAGATTGTTAAAAGCTTATAATCTTTGTAAATTAATAAAAAGATTCCTAATGGTAACAAAGGAAAACCTGCCAGTTGAGTCCAAAGACCATTACACAAACAAGAGATTAAAATTATCAGGAGATTTGTTAGCTGACTTACTAAGGACTAACATGAGGGTTTTAGTCAATGATATCCTGTATAATTTCCAAAGGCTAGTTAAAAGAGGAAAGTTACAGTCAATAAGAATAATCATCAGAGACAAACTGCTTACATCAAGGATAAAGTCTGCAATGGCTACTGGGTCCTGGACAGCAAGCAGAAAAGGTATTAGTCAGAACATAGATAGGACAAATTTCCTAGCAACAACTTCACATCTACAAAGGGTAAATTCCTTGTTAAATACTACTCAAGAGAACTTTGAAGCAAGAGCATTGCATACAACACACTGGGGCAGATTATGTGCAGTAGAAACCCCGGAAGGAACATCTATAGGATTAAGAAAAAATCTTGCTTTACTATGCAATATATCTGCAGAAGATGTACAAGAAGATAAGATAAAAAAATCTTTAGAGGGTTTAGGATTAAAACTAAAAAAATATGGCTGATGTAATAATTAATGATGTTTTTGTTGGAAACGTTGATAATCCTGAAGAGTTTGTCAACCATATAAAAGAAGAAAGAAGGGCCAATAAACTCTCCCAAGTTCTTAGTGTAAGCTACAACAAAGATTATGATGAGGTTCAGGTTATCACTTCCAAAGGAAGAGCAATAAGACCACTAATCATTGTTAAAGATGGGAAATCATCTCTTACACAAGATCATATTAAGAAATTGGAGAAAGGTGAGATAAACTGGGGCGCATTAGTTTCTCAAGGCATTATCGAATATCTGGACGCGAGTGAAGAAGAAGGTGCGCTAACTGCATTAAAAGAAGAAGATTTAACAAAAGACCATACTCATTTAGAGATATCCCCTATCTTATTACTTGGAGTAGCATCTTCTCTAGTTCCATATGGTAATTTTACAAATCCAGTAAGACTAGAGATGGGAACTAAGGTTTCAAAACAAGCCCTGGGATTGTATACTGCAAATTATTTAATAAGAATGGATACAGATAGCAGTATTTTACATTATCCGCAAATACCTCTATTAAATTCTTTTATTTATGATACTATAGACTATAACAAACATCCTGCTGGCCAAAATTTAGTTATTGCTGTTATGAGTTATGAAGGGTATAACATGGAAGATGCAATTATTCTAAACAAGGGCTCTATAGACAGAGGAGTTGGAAGATCAACTTACTTTATTCCATATATTTCTGAAGAGCTAAGGTACTCTGGAGGATTGGTTGATGAAATTGGTCTAGTGGATAAGGACGTTAAAGGTTATAGATCTGAAGATGATTATAAATATTTAGAAAAAGATGGCATAACATCTACTGAAGTTAATCTAAAGCTGGACCAGGTTGTCATAGGAAAAACATCGCCACCAAGATTTTTAGGAGAGGTTGAGGAATTTAGTATTGCAGCATCAACCAGAAGAGAAGCCTCATCTATCATAAAACAAGGAGAAGAAGGTACTGTAGATATGGTTATTATAACTGAGAACGAGGATGGCAACAAATTTGTACAAGTAAGATTAAGATCGCAGAGAATTCCAGAAGTTGGAGATAAGTTTGCATCACGTCATGGACAAAAAGGCGTAGTCGGCTTAATCGTTCCAGAGGTAGATATGCCATTCACATCAACTGGTATAAAGCCAGATTTAATATTCTCGCCCCATTCAATACCACCTAGAATGACTGTAAATCATTTATTAGAAGTAATTGCTGGAAAAACAGGCGCTTTGTCTGGGAACTTTATTGATGGAACTTCTTTTGACAGTAGATCAGAAGAAGATATCAGAAAAGAATTGCTAACTCTAGGCTTTAAAGAAAACGGCACAGAAACAATGTATAATGGTATTACTGGAGAGAAGTTCAAAGTCCAGATATATATAGGAAATATGTACTACTTTAAACTTCAGCATATGGTAGCAAACAAGATTCATGCAAGAGCATCAGGAAGAATCCAATTATTAACAAGGCAGCCAATAGAAGGAAGAGCAAAAGGCGGTGGACTAAGAGTTGGAGAGATGGAAAAAGACTGTTTAGTATCTCATGGAGCTTCCTTGCTATTAAAAGAAAGATTTGACTCTGATAAAGTTATCTTATACGTATGCGAGTCCTGTGGAATGTTGGCTGTTAATGATTCATTTAGAAAAAGACAGTTCTGCACTAAGTGCGGATCAGGAACAGAAATAACTCCGATAGAAATATCTTATGCTTTTAAACTATTATTAGATGAAATAAAAAGTCTAGGGATATATCCGAGACTAACATTAAAAAACAAATACTAAAATGGAAGATGAATATATATCAAAGCAAGTAAAGAGCATAACTTTTGGTTTATTTGGACCTAAAGACATCAAGAAGATAGCAGTAGCTAAAATTGTTACAGCAGAACTTTATGATAAAGAAGGTTATCCAGTAGATGGTGGATTAATGGACGTAAGATTGGGAGTTATTGATCCTGGATTCAGATGCAAAACATGCGGCTCAAAGCTAAAAGAGTGTAATGGACATTTTGGATATATTGACTTAGCCAGACCTATTATCCATATTAAATATATAAAGCAAATTCTAGATGCAGTAAGAGCAACATGCGGGGAGTGTGGAAGGGCCTTAATGCCTGAAGATTCAATAAAGGTGCATAAAGATCACCTAGAATCATTTGGAAAAAGCAAAAGCGCGGGATTAAGAAAAAAACGCCTAAGCGAGCTTTTAGCTTCTATGAAAAAAGTTAAAAAATGTCCGCATTGCAAAGCAAAACAATATACAACCAAGTTAGAAAAACCTTCTACACTCGTTGAAAATGACAAAAGATTGGATCCAATAGAAATAAGGACGAGACTAGAAAGGATTCCAGACGGGGATGTTGCATTACTAGGATTAAATCACGAGTTTGCAAGACCGGAATGGATGATCTTAACATTAATGTTAATACCTCCAGTAACAATGAGGCCTTCTATTACCTTAGAATCTGGAGAAAGATCAGAAGACGATCTAACACATAAATTAGGAGATATTGTTAGAATCAACCAGAGATTATTTGAAAACATAAATGCTGGTGCTCCTGAAGTTATAGTAGAAGATTTATGGGACTTGCTGCAATATCATATAACAACTTATTTTGACAATGAAATAGCCCAAGTGCCTCCTGCTAGACACAGGTCAGGACAAGCTTTAAAGACTTTATCAGAAAGAATAAAAAGTAAAGAAGGTAGATTCAGGCATAATTTAGCAGGTAAAAGAGTTAATTTCTCTGCAAGAACTGTTATCAGTCCAGATCCGAAAATAAAACCTGATGAGGTTGGAGTTCCAAAAATAATAGCTATGGAACTTACAATACCAGAAAAAGTCACAGAGTGGAACATAGACAAGTTAAAAGAATTAATTGTAAAAGGGCCTGAAGTGCATCCAGGAGCTAATTATGTTATAAGACCAGATGGAAAAAAGAAAAAGATAACAGATAAAACAAAAGAGCAGCTTCTAGAAGAGCTCCAACCAGGATTCATTGTTGAGAGACATTTAGTAGACGGCGATATTTCTATCTTTAACAGGCAGCCATCATTACACAGGATGAGCATAATGTGCCATAGAGTTAGAGTCCTGCCTGGAAAATCATTTAGATTAAACCCTTCAGTCTGTACTCCATACAATGCTGATTTTGATGGAGATGAGATGAATCTACATATTCCGCAAAATGAAGAAGCAAGAGCAGAAGCTGAAATCTTAATGGAAGCAAGATCCCAGATTATAACACCAAAATCAGGATTCAACATAATATCCGCTATCCAAGATTCTGTTTCTGGGTTATACTTGTTAACAAAGGGAATGGAATTTACCAAAGAAGGAGCAGCCCACATCTTATCATCAGTAGGCATTAATGACATCCATTCACTAAAAAATAATATGACTGGAAAAGAGGTTTTTTCAATAATTCTACCAAAAGACTTCAATTTTATTGGAGCTTCAAAAGATGGGAAACCAGTAATAATCAGGGATGGAAAGCTTGTAGAAGGCGTTATTGACATAAACAGCATAGGAGAAGGTTCTGGAGATTTAATCAGAGATCTATACAGCCAATATGGCTCTGAAAGAGCAATTAATATTCTAGCTGATATCTCCAGATTAGGAATTGAGGTATTATTGAGAAGAGGATTTACAACATCTATATCTGATACAGACCTACCAAAATTAGCAACTGACGAGATTGACAGATTAATTAAACAAGCTGAAGGCAAAGTGTTTGACTTAATAAAAAGCTTTAGAGAAAACAAGCTTGAGGCGTTCCCTGGAAAGACTATAGAAGAAACATTGGAACTAAAGATCCTAGAAACATTGAATAAAGTAAGAAATTCAATTGGAGACGTTGTTGAGCAACACACAGACGAAAACAATTCTACTATAATCATGGCAAAATCAGGAGCAAGAGGTAAAATACTAAACCTAACTATGATGGCTGCATGCGCAGGCCAGCAAGCATTAAGGGGAAAAAGAATTGATGTTGGTTATGTTGGAAGAACATTATCATTATTCAAAAAGGGAGACTTGAGCCCGGAAGCCAGGGGATTTATCAAAAACGGGTTTAAATATGGCTTAACACCTTCAGAATTTTTCTTTGCTGCTATGACAGGCAGGGACTCACTTATGGATACAGCATTAAGAACGCCTAAATCAGGTTATCTTTACAGAAGATTATCAAATGCTTTGCAAGACTTAAAAATAGAATATGACGATACAGTAAGAGATGCCAATGAAAACATTGTCCAGTTCCTCTATGGTGAAGACGGAATAGATGTGTCAAAATCATACGGTGGAACAATTAATGTTAAAAAGATAATAAAAGAAGTTAAAGGCGGGATATATGGATAAAATATTTGAAGAATACGAAGACAAGATACCAAAGAAACTCTTGCATGATATTGAAAAAGAGGCAGAACTGCAAAGTCTACCAAAGAAATCACTGGAATTAGTTCTTAAGAAAGTTCTTGAAAAATATGAAAATTCCAAAATAAGTCCTGGAGAAGCTATCGGCATTATAACTGCGGAGTCTTTTGGTGAACCTTCAACACAAATGACCTTAAACACATTCCACTTCGCTGGTGTTGCAGAGATGAACGTCACTCTAGGATTACCAAGATTAATCGAGATATTAGATGGCAGAAAAGCAATATCAACGCCAACAATGGAGATATATCTTAAAGAAGACTACAAAAAAGATGTTGATAAAGTAAGAAAAATAGCTTCACAGATTAAAGAAACAATGTTAAGTGAGATAGCATCAGAATTCACAATTAATCTAATAAAATCCTCTGTTGAAGTTAAATTAAACAAAGATAGGATGAGAGATCTTTCGATTACTCCTTTATATTTAGAAAAAACAGTTTCAGAAGCTCTAAAGGGCATTAATGTGAAATTAAAGGATGATATCATAATGATGAAGTCAAAAACAGAAAATACAGACATAAAAGAGCTTTATAAATTAAAGGAAAAAGCAAAAAGTGTCCATATAAAAGGAATTTCTGGCATCACACAAGTTCTTCCAGTAAAAATTGGTGGTGAATTCATAATTCTATGCGCAGGATCAAACATAAAAGAGGCTTTGCAGATTAAAGAAATTGATGAAACAAGAATCAAAAGCAATGATATCTTTGAAGTCCTGGAGGTGTTTGGCATAGAAGCTGCTCGCCAAACAATAATCAATGAGGCTCTAAAGGTCATTGAAAACCAAGGATTAGACATCGATATAAGGCATGTAATGTTTATGGCAGATGTGATGACAACTACTGGAAAGATAAAGGGTATTACAAGGTCAGGTATTACATCAGAGAAGGAGTCTGTTTTAGCAAGGGCATCTTTTGAAACTCCTTTAACACATCTAATAAACGCTTCTTTAGTCGGCGAGGTTGATGAATTGAATTCTGTAGTTGAAAACGTTATGCTAAACCAGTCTGTTCCTCTTGGTACAGGCTTGCCTGGATTGTTAGCTAAGATGCTTGCTAGAGTAGAGAAAGAAGATAAGAAAAAGAAATAATTCCTTGTTCAAATTCCTAAACGTTTACTTTACAGCTTACGAATCGCAATCTTTTTATAGTGAATTTATTGATGGATTTCTATGTCAAATGTTTATGAAGAGCACAATAAAGGAATAGAATTTCTTATAAAAACATACAATGATCTTAAAATAATGAATCGCAAGCATGAGCTATTGGATTTTATAATAGTTAAAGAAGCAAATCAATTTGAAGTAACTGATAAATTTAATAAAATATACGTGAACCAAAGCAGATCAGAGTTATTTGAAGATAAAGTAGGTGGGCAGTCTATAAGAGATAACCTAGCAATGGAAAAGTATAGATCAGATCTTGAAAAGGCTATTAGAACTGAATTGGATCTTTTTATAAATAAGAAACCGGATATGGCAAATATTTTAAGGATTTACAGAATATATAGATAATAAAATTAAGTGACAATAGATAACACACTGATTACCAACATTCGACTTAAGAATCATCACCCGTTATTGCGACAGATATCTATTTCGTTAACTTTATAAATCCTCTTTCTAAAATCTAAATATGGCAATAGAAGACATTAAAGAAGCATTAACAAAGAATCCAATCATAGGAACAGAGAGAATTTTAAAGTGTCTAAAGACTGGAAAATTAAAAAAGGTATTATTAGCAAGTAATTGCAAAGAAGAAACAAAAAAAGACGTTGCGTATTATGCAAAGCTTTCTAATGTAGAAGTTATTAATCTAGATATTCCAAATGATGAATTAGGACTAGCTTGTAAAAAACAATTTTCAATTTCTATCCTAGGTTATTAAAGTGGTAAAAAAATTTGATATAAAATTAATAAATTACATAAACTTATTTAATTCTATAACAAAGGTGATGCCAAAAGACTGTTTCTTTGAAGATGAAAAGTTGGTATTTATAGTTAAGGAAGGGGATTTAGGGAAGGCGATTGGTAAACACGGTTCAACAATAAACAGGTTAAGTAGCATAATAAAAAAAGAAATAAAACTAATAGAATATAGCGACGACTTGATCCAATTTGTTAAAAACCTTATATATCCGATAGAAGTTCAAAAGATTTATAAAGAGGGTTCAACGATTTTTATCGAAGAGCCTAATAATAAAATCAAAGGCAGAATATATGGCAGGGATAGAAAAAATCTATTATACATTAATGATATCTTAAAAAAATATTTTAATTGCGAACTAAAGATAAAATAAAATGGGAAAAAAATCAAACGGATTAGGCGCTGGGAAAAAACTAAGGCAAAGAAGAGAAAAACATAGATGGCTCTTTAAACCATATAAAAGGAGAGCTTTAGGATTAAAAGATAAGTCAGACCCATTAAAGGGAGCTTCCCAAGCAAAGGCTATTGTTCTTGAAAAAACCCAAAGAGAGGCTAAGCAGCCGAACTCTGCTATGAGAAAATGTGTTACCGTCCAGCTTATCAAAAATGGTAAAAAGATTGGAGCTTTTGTACCAGGCAATTTAGCTTCCAGATTTATAAATGAGCACGATGAGGTTATGATAGAATGCATTGGTGGAAAAAAGGGAAGGGCTAAGGGGGATATACCAGGAATTAGGTGGCATGTAATCAAAGTAAATGATCAAAGCTTAAATGCATTAGTAAGAGGCAAGATAGAAAGGGGTAGAAGATGATTAAACTATTCAATAAATATGATTATAGCGGTGTTAAAGTTAAAGATCCAGGACTAAAGGAATATATTAACCTTAATCCGATAATTGTTCCAAGAACAGCTGGAAGAAACTCTACTATCAGCATGCATAAAAGCAAGATAAACATTGTTGAACGCCTAATTAACAAATTAATGGTTCCAGGACATAGAGGTAAAAAGCACAAATTAACTTCCGGGCATGCAACAGGAAAAGCTTCCAAATCGCAAAAAATTATTGAAGAAGTTTTTAAGATTCTAGAGGAAAAAACCAAGCAAAATCCTATTCAAGTTTTAGTTACAGCTATTGAAAATTCGGCGCAAAGAGATGAAATCACAACAATAGAATATGGTGGTGCTAGGTATCCACAAGCTGTTGAGACAGCTCCTTTAAGAAGAATTGATTCAAGTTTAAGAATGATGGTTCAAGGCTCTTATCAAAAAGCTTTTGGTTCTAAAAAAACTATGATAGAGACTTTGGCTGAAGAGATACTTAATGCCTATAAAAATGATAGAATTAGTGCTGCTGTAGCCAAGCGTATGGAATTAGAAAGACAGGCTGATGCCTCTAGATAATTTTAACCATAACTCTTGCTAACTCTAGTATCAAACCAGTTACATTCCTTAAACTTTACTAATCCTTCAAAATAATCACTGATAACATAAACATAACTCTTCTTATCATCATTAATTTCATCAAAATGTAAATTAGCATCTTTGTACAAGCTCTTAAATTCAGGCCTTTCCATTTTATGCTGCAATATGCTCCCTTCTTTCAGCAGTATAACATCTGCATGCCTTATTACAGCCCTGTCAATATTGCTGCTATTTTGAGAAACAAAAAATAAACTCAGGTCTTTATGCCTGCTTATCTGCAATAGCTTGCCAATCTCCTTGTTTTTCCTAGCCATAGGATCTCTTGAACCAAATTCGATGCCAGCTTCGTCGACAAAAACAAAACTTTTGTTCTTAACTTTCTCAATATCACCAATCGTATTAATCCAGTATGGCAGAAGCCTTGACTTTGGAAAGCCAATAAAAGACAAATCTTTCTCTTTAGTAAATAAATTTTCAGCCATTCTCATGCTCAAAGAAGTCTTCCCAGATCCTCTTCTTCCAACAATAATGACGACCAATGACTGATTCTCTAAAGCTTTTAAGAAAGCATCAAAATTGCCCTTAACATTCTTTATCAGTTCAAAAGGCGTGTAACTATACTCAGCTTTCTTTCCTTTGCTACTTTTAGTAAGATTATGCAGTAATTTCTTCCAAAAACTTCCCATACCTAAAATAAGAAATACTTGCTAATTAAGTTTTCCTTTTGAATGATTGGTACATCAGACTATAAAAATATAACAATGCGGAATCCAAAAAGCATTTAAATCATTATTAAGGATAAAATATAGAATGGTCGCAGGAGTGTGTAAAGTTTAATGACAGAAAACATGGTCGAAAGGATTGTCA
>Ga0209541_10017636_pt1 | contig 10417 bp, 8 predicted proteins | sample RifCSPlowO2_01_FD_184027 | JGI IMG/M metagenome (GOLD analysis project Ga0209541, IMG submission 184027) | Groundwater microbial communities from Rifle, Colorado - Rifle CSP2_plank lowO2_0.1 (SPAdes) (version 2) | ecosystem: Environmental > Aquatic > Deep subsurface > Groundwater | place: Rifle... | reverse complement strand
AATCCCGCTCCTCCTGAGCGAACAGTTGTTATTCTTTCTGGCAGCTCTTTGTTCATCCATCTTCCAGCTGTCTGTAAAAATCTAGGGTTTGGCATTTTACTTCCCTTCTAAATCTTTTATAGTATCCAAAAATATTGGATGCCCTCTTCCATTTTCATAATAATCTTTAGCTTCTTTCACAGCTTGGTCAATTTCACCATGACCTGCTAGATCAATTACCCTTTGATAATTTGCCTGGCTTTCAGTAAATCTTTTCTTAACTCCGGGCATTTCATTTGTACCATCTCCCAAAAGAGTTTTTGAAACGTGTAAATCTAGCGGATCTTTTCTATCATGATCTCTAAATACCTGTTCTGTTTCAGGGGTCCATTTAACTCTGTGCCATAATACATATGGAGCTACTTTGCTCATATGGTCAAGACCAACTTCGTCTTCTCCTTGCAACCATGCCAGAGATTTTGCATATCTTACTAAGGATTTTTCCTGCCTTCTGCTACCACTTCCAGTAAATGTAGCATTCAAATACAGTCCATTTTGCCTGTCTGCTTCCGGATTGTCAATACTTCTTTTTTGTCCATATTTTTGAGAAGAGTTCATTTCTGAGATCAAGAAAGCAAAATATTGTTCAGCATCTCTATCAAGAGCAATACTTCTAACTTCCTGCTCAATTTGTGCTTTATCTCCAAGCGTTAAAACAGGAAATCCTTCTCTTTCTAATCTTTCCTGCTGCTCTTGAACAATGAATTCTAATTCTTTCTGAACTTCTTCGTATGATTTTCCAGAGCTAAGAATTGCCAAGGCTTTTCTTGTAAGTTCCGGATTTCTCAATATTTGGTCTGCATCATTATGGTAATCTTGTGATATGTGCAAAGCATTTGCAACACCTGGAAATCCAGATTCAACGGCAACATCAAATCTATCTAAAATGGGAGGAATCAAGCCATTATTTCCTCTGTCTGCGTAATTACAAGTTGCAAAGAAAGACTGTCTTCCAGTAGACATAAAATCGTTTAGATAATTCCATTCTCCCCTGTCAACACCATTAAGAACAACTGCTTGATTAGATTCTGGAATTCTGTTAAACTCATCAAATATTTTTGGTCCAACTAGAACAAAATGCTGCCATACAACATCTTCCTCGCCCAGATGCATTTTACCATAATGGGGCCTGCCAATCATTTTCTCTTCTGTTAACTGCGGATTACCTCTTATAGCAACTCTTTTAACTAAGTCTAATGGCAGTCCATTAAATACAGCATTAAGATACTCAGCAGAAGTTGTCTTGCCCCCGCCATACTCACCAAATAAAAGCATATTTCCTCTGTTAAGCTCTGTTAATGAACCAAATAATAATGCAGAATTATATCCATGTCCATTTGCTTCAAAATCATCTCTATTTAAATAAAAATCCTGACTAATTCTGTCATATACTCCTTTTACTTTATCCTGTAATGTATCTTTTTTTGCCATATTAATTATCTCCATCCAAGACTTTTATTCTAATTTCTACTAAAGTCTTGTGTTTAAGCTTTTCTTTAAGGAAAGCAGGGATTATAATCATACTCTGCGCTCCTTGTTTGCTTATTTGTTTTGTTAATGTATATTCTTTCATGTTTTTATCATATAAACCATATATTGGTCATATATTGTTACTATTTAGTGAACATAACTACTATTTAAATCTTTCGTTTTTATATTACTCTAGAGTGGTTAAAAACAGAACATTATAAGACCACTATCTTGAACAAATTTGGATTATTAACCTTTATTAAGTTTTTGCAATATGAAAAAATTATGGCATCGCCCCCCCCCCCTCACGACACGAAAAATTTTCTGGACAATGTCTATGAAGAATTATGCTCTTATGAAAATCTGGAAAAGGCCTTCAATAAAGCAAGAAAAGGAAAAACTCTCAAACCTTATGTTATTGAATTTGAAAATAATTTAAAAGAAAACTTATTGCAATTGCAATCTGAATTAATTTTCCACACTTATAGACCTAGAGAATTAAAAACCTTTATTCTGAGAGACCCTAAAACAAGGAAAATCTCAAAATCACATTTCAGAGACAGAGTTGTACATCATGCAATCTGCAATATTATCTCTCTATTTTATAATAAAAGATTTATCTCAGATTCTTTTGCTAATAGAATTGGAAAAGGCACTTTTAATGCCATAAAAAGATTTGATTACTTTAAGAGAAAAGCTTCAAAAAATAACACGATTAAATGCTATATATTAAAAGCAGATATAAAACATTATTTTGACACAGTTAGTCATAATATATTTCTAAAAATGCTCAAAGAAAGAATCAAAGATGAAAGGCTTCTCTGGCTGATTAAAATAATTTTAAAAAATTATAAAACACAAATTAATGGAAAAAGCATGCCATTAGGAAATTTAACTTCTCAGTATTTTGCTAATATCTATTTAGATAAATTAGATCAATTTGTTAAGCATAAATTAAAAGCAAAATACTACATAAGATATGTGGATGATTTTGTGATTCTGCATCAATCAAGAAAATTATTAGAAAGATATAAACAAGAGATTAATAACTTTTTAAAAATAAATTTAGATATTGAGCTTCATCCGGATAAATCAAAAGTTCTAAAATTAAACAAGGGAATTAGTTTCCTAGGATTAAGGATCTTCTATTATCATAAATTAATCATAAGAAAAAACAGGAGAAGATTCAACAAGAAATTTGAGAGAATGAAGAAATTATATGAGAATAAAAAGATATACAGAGAAAAAGTTATAGAAAAATTTGAAGGATGGCTTGCATACAATTCTCATGCTGATACATATAAATATAGAAAAGGAATAACAAGTGAATTTAACAAATCCTTCCCCGCTGACAATGAAATAGAAATTAATTTTGTAAAAAAACATGAACAGTTTAATCATAAACTTGAAATAAGTCAATATCAATTTACTCAGCAAAAAACTTTATTTCTTTTTAAAAAAGGATTTAATATTAAACAGATAGCTAATCTTAGAGGCTTAAAAGAGGGCACAATCTGGAGCCATATAGCCAATTTGGTAGAGTACCATCAGATTTTATTAAAAGACATTATTTCAAAAAATAAAGTTAAAAGAATATTATCAAAAATCTACAGCCCCAATGATAAACTTAAAGAAATAAAAGAAAGAGTAAATGATGATAGTATTACTTTTGATGAGATTAACTGTGTTCTTGCTAATGTCAAAGGAAAGCACAAAAAGAAAAGCATCTGTTACTTTATTGAATGGTATAAAAAAACAAATTGTCTAAGAAAATGCTATTTTAACAAAAATCAAAGAAATATTTGCAGAATAAAATTCCAGCAGTTAGCTTCTAAAAACCAAAATACAAAATTTACAAAGAAGGAATTTCTTGATTTCTTCAATAATCATGTGGATATTTGTGTTTTGCCAGAAAAGGAAAAAATAAGATTCATGAGCTGGAAAGAATTTAAAGAGAAAAGATACTTTTATAAAATATCTCCTCAATAGAATATATCTTAATTCTAGCATAAAAAAGATTATAAATAGAAAAAACCTAAATACAAATATGAAAAATGAAAGAAAAGAAGCTTTGATGAGGATCGCAGTAGGATTAATATCAGGCATAATCATGGGATTATGGAAGGGATTAGTTCAAATAATTGTATTAATAAATTTCTTTTACATCTTATTTACAAAAAAGAGAAATAAAGATTTAGCTGAATTTTGCAATATATGGAATACTGTTGTTTATGATTATCTGAGATATATGACGTTTACAACAAACAAGAGGCCTTTCCCGTTTAATTCTTTAGGCAAAAACAAAGATAAAGTTGAATAACAAGACTTTTATATCTAAATTTACTAAAAAATATCAATGGTAGACACAAATCAAGTAATAGATATAATTATCAGCGGAAGCCTGAATAAGGTTGTTGTTGCGGTTGTTACAATCCTCATCGGCCTATTAATCGGGAGGCTAATGGCGAGCATAGCGTTTAAGATTTTAACAGAGCTAAAAACAAATAAGATAATTAAGGAAAATTTTGGAATAAAGATGTCTGTAGAGCAGCTTGTTTCTAAAATAATTTATTACTTGATAATTATTGCATCGCTAACAATTGCACTAAATCAGCTTGGATTAAGCAAGATAATCTTATATCTAATTTTGGCTTTGATTTTATTAACTTTAATTAGCTTCATTATTATTGCATTTAAAGAATTCATCCCCCAGATTATAGCTTTTCTGTGGATATATCAAAAAAAAATTGTAAAAATTGGAGAGATAGTTGAAATAAAGAACATTAAAGGAAAAATAGTAAAGATAGGCTTAACTGAGATAAAACTTACGGCTAATGGAGATATAATTCATATTCCTAATTCTTTATTATTTAAAGAAAAAGTGAGAAAATTAAATGAATAGATTTATATATTAAAAAGTATCCCCTACATATTATGAACAAACAGCAAGTTGTTATAGTTTCAGTTGTAGCAATTTTTGCCTTAATTGTATTTAACTTAGTCTATATGATTTACGGTTCGGATACGAATGTAACAGGGAATGTTGTCAAAACAGTTGATAATAAAGACATACTATTAAGTGAGCTTCAGACAAGCAATGATCAGCTAAGAAACGAAAATCGGGAGTTAACTGAAAAAGCTGCTGATTTTGAAAATAAATTAAAAGAAATTGAAGAAAAAGAAAAGGTTACTGATGAAATGTGCACTGCAAAATGCGGAACAGATGAAATCTGCGCATTGATAACTAAAGCCGATGAAAGCTTAAAATGGACATGCATAAGGGATCCCAGCAAGGTTTTAGGCGTTGGAAGTTAAATTTTTAAACTTATTTTATAGATATAATATTATGAAAGTTAAAACACAAAAAAACTTAAAGATATTTTTATTCATTATTCTTTTCGGAATTTTAACCAGTCAGAGCTATTTAATCTATGATTTAAGAAGCAACTTTGATGAAAAGGTTTCCATTTTAGAAAGTTCTTTGATTATTTTGGACAATGAAGTAGAAATACAAAAGAACTCGCTGCAGTCAGATATAAACAATTTAAGGAAAGAGACCAGCAATGCAGTTCAAAGCCTCGGCGGGAATATAGATCAATTAAGAGAAGAAACTACCCAAAGCCAGGAAGACATAAAAAAATTAGGCGAAGATTTGGAGAATCTTGAAAACGTCCAGATAGAAGCAAGCCAGGATTTTTCTCTCATAGTTGAAGACGTCATTAGAAGCGTTGTTTCAATTAAAGCAGGAAACAGCATCGGCTCGGGTGTTTTTATATCTCCTAAATATCTAATTACAAATTATCATGTTGTAGGCAATTCTAATACAGCTACAATCACAAATGTTGACGGCAGTTCATTCCAGGCAAATATTCTGAGCTATGAGCCTAATATTGACATTGCACTGCTTGAAATACCGAATGGAAATTTTCCTTACCTGGAATTTGAAAACATAAACGATGTTAAAGTTGGAGAGAATGTTATTGCAGTCGGAAGCCCTCTTGGATTGAGCTTTAGCGTAACTCAGGGGATAATTTCAAGCAAGCAGAGAACCGGCCCTAATAACCTGAATATTTACCTGCAGACCGACACTCCTATAAATCTAGGAAATTCAGGCGGACCATTAATTAATTTAAATAAAAAAATTGTTGCGATAAACACCTGGAAGATTGCAAACGTTGAAGGGCTGGGATTTGCAATAAGAGCAGATGTTGCTGAAAATGTTTATGAGCAGATGCTAAGTCAGATATAAATTTCATTAGCTCTAAAATTTTTATTAGTTCTAAAAAAATAGGTTTGAGGTCATTACTATTTTGGAGCGATTAGTAACTGCGCGCTGAATATCTCGCAATAGCTCGATACTTACACGCCAGTCCTATCAAACTCATCTTCTATGAGAGCTCCTAGTGTCTCTTTTCGAGGCAGGTTTCGTGCTTAGATGCTTTCAGCACTTACCCCTTGAAGCGTAGCTGCTCAGCCTGCCCTGTCGGACAACTGATAAACCAGTGGCTTCGAGCCATTGTTCCTCTCGTACTAAATGGTCCTTCCTCTCAGACACTCTGCACCTCCAGTAGATATCATACATACTGTCTCACAACGTATTAAACCCAGCTCACGATCCGCTTTAATGGGTGAACACCCCCACCCTTAGGAGCTTCTGCACTCCTAGGATGCGGAGAGCCGACATCGATGTAGCAAGCAGCGCCGTCGATCTGAGCTCTTAGGCGCTACGACTCTGTTATCCCCGAGATAGCTTTTCGGTCATCTCTAACTCCCATCAAAAGAGAGTATAGAGGTTCGCTAGACCAAACTTTCGTTCCTGCATTTCTTTTGCTTCGAAATACAGTCAGGCTGACTTTTGCTCTTGCACTCTTCGCAGGATTTCTAAACCTGCTGAGTCAACCTTTGGGCCCAGCTGATATCTTTTCAGCTGGGTGCCGCCCCAGCCAAACTGCCCACCTACTGTTGTTCCCGTTTTCACGGGTCAGCAATATATTTTCTATCGGGTGGTATCTCATTTTTGTCTCCCCCCTATCCTGACGAATAGAGGATTAACGACTCCCACCTATGCTGAACAACAAAAAGTATATCACAGCAATAGGCTGCAGTAAAGTTCTACGGGGTCTTTGCTTCCCACTGGAGGTCACCGGCCTTTGCACCGGTATAGTGTGTTCAGGGGCTTCTAGTTAGGGACAGTGGGGATCTCGTTACACCTTCATGCGCGTCGTCAATTAAACGACAAGGTATTTCGCTCACGTCTGTTGCTTCTCTATAAAATAATATAGATACTAACCTTAAATTAAGGCGGACATACATTTCTATATGTCTCCACTAATCGCTTAATGGGTCGGACTATATCTTCACAAAATTATTTTTGTGTCTGGCGTATAGTCTCTGAGGATTCTAAATGCTCTATAATTTTAAGGTTTATTGAAACCAACAAACCATTTGACATCTAGTCTTTCCTGCTGATTGTCCGCACTCATCATATTGTCACCATAAATAAATTTTATGGTAATGTGAGATGCTCGGATGTTCCAGCATACAGCCAGATTTTAATAAGGCAACTTTAGTGTTTACCTTAAGAGAGTTATAGTTACTCCCGCCGTTTGCCAGCTCTTTTTTTCCTTGAAAGGAATTTTCGAGTACTGGTACTGGGCAGATGTGACCTTCTATACAAGTCCTTTCGGATTAGCAGAAGGTTAAGTTTTTATTAAACAGTCGGAACCCCCTTGTTATTGCACCTTGTGATTGCAGTTATACAACCACAAACACAGGGACAGCTTAAACCAAAGGAACGCTGCTAATTTGCCGATTTCCCTTAACCAGATTAAACCCTCGTACCTTAGGCTTCTTACCTAGGGACACCAGTGCTGGTTCTTGGTATGGATGCTTAGAATCCTTCTCAATTTCTTTTTTAAGAGCTCTTGGCGTCAACGAAACTATCTTAAAGACAGCTCATCTCAGCTTTAATCAAGTTCTCATCATTATGATACTCCCTTGATTTGTGCTGATTGACATTAACGACGATTAATGTTCATCTAGCCGAAAACTTCTGAAATTAAGCTTGTGTTGCCACATGTATCTAAGCAGTAAAGGAATCTTAACCTTTTTCCCTTTCCCATCACTCAAGTTATGAGTTAGGTTAGGACCAACTTACCCTTAGCTGATTGACAGTGCTAAGGAACCCTTGCCCTTTCGGTACTAGTGATTCTCACACTATATTGATCATACTACTACCAGGATTATCATTACTTCTCGGTTCACTTCTCCTTTCGGAAAAGCTTCTGTCCAAGAAACACGCCCACCTACCACACTCAACAATTGTTGAGGTTTGTGATATCGGTAACTAATTTAGCCCCGTCCATTTTCAGGGCACAATCTCTTGACAGGTAAGCTATTACGCACTTTTTAAAGGATTGCTGCTTCTAAGCATACCTTCCTGCTGTCTTTGAGATTATACACCTTTTACCCTTTAGCACTTAATTAGTATTTAGGGACCTTAATCACAATCAGGGTTGTTCCCCTCTCGCGAAACACGCTTACCGCGCTCCGCCGTTTCCCAGTTTCTTAGATAAAAAAAGATTTGGAGTTGGACAAAGAGACGAGGGATTTCTCCCCCAATACTCTCAATCCGTAGCTCTACCCTTTTTTTAATCTCTACTGAGACTTGACTGAGATCAATTTCGGTGGGAACCAGCTATCACCGAGCTCGATTGGCTTTTCACCCCTAGCCCCAAGTTATAAGAGCACATGCACGTAGCACCTCTTCAGGCCTCCACGAATCAAAAGATCCGTTTCACCTTACTCAGGGTTAGATCGCCCGGTTTCGGGTTTTAACCAAGTGACTTATGGCAGATTAGTACCTTGCCCCTCGCAAGCTGCGGGCTTTTCGCTTTCGCTATGGATACATTGTATTTATCCTTGCCACTTAGAAAAACTCCCTGGCCCGTTATTCGAAACGTACGCTACAACTCCTAAGAGCCGTAACATGCTGTCTCCATTAGGTTTCAATGTCTTTTAACTCCCTTTTATGGGTTCTTTTCAACTTTCCCTCACGGTACTATTTCTCTATCGGTCTCAATTAGTATTTAAGGTTCGAAGTTGATGACTCCGAGTTTCTTATCTCATACCCAAGAGATAATACTCAAGATACCTATTCACTCCATTAAATAAATTTACGAGACTATCACTCTCTAAGGTGTTACTTTCCAGAAAACTTTAATTTATCTAATTAGGAGATTAATATAGGTCTTACAACACCACATCTCTATTATATTACTATAACAGATTCAGTTTGCCTTGTATCGCTTTCTCTCGCTGATAATAACGACATCTCTATTGATTTCTTTTCTTGCAGGTACTAAGACGCTTCAGTTCCCTGCATTCTCTATCCTTTCGGATTTAAACAGAAGTCTGATTAAGGAACTTCTAGTTCAAAGACTGCGTGCGTCTCACTAGAAAATTTCGTAGCTTGCCACGCCCTTCATCGACTATTGAGCCAAGTTATCCACCTAATGGATTAAGTAGTAGTGACCTCAAACCTATGCATAACTTAATATGAATATTAAGTCCTTAGTCCTAGATTTCTTATCTGGAACCGCACTAATTTTAGAGTGGACCTGTCGGGGATTGAACCCGAGACCCCTACCTTGCAAGGGTAGTGCTCTACCACTGAGCTACAGGCCCTTGAGTAGAGGTTTATTCAAATCCTTTTCTCATCTTTATAAAAAAAAGCAGATTAGTAAAATATATAGGAGGTGATCCAGCCGCAGGTTCCCCTACGGCTACCTTGTGACGACTTAACCCACCTCACTGAACTCAAATTCGAGTCATATTAAGTATGATCCTCACTTGAATCCTGCTCGGTTGGTTTGACGGGCATTGCCTTTTTCACTCTTCATTTGAGCTACTTGGCGTCCCCACCGCACGTACAGTTTTCCTGTATACGGCGAGCCCCCAATGCATTTGTTCTTTGAACTGTTTAATTTTCTCAAGATTAACGGGGTCATTCTTTGCTAATCCTGCAATCTTTTTGAATAGTTCAAAGTCCCTTTTCCTGCTTGCTAGTCTTGGATAATTCTGCTCGAAAAAAGGGATTATCTTTTCAATAATATCCTTTTTATTTTGAACTTCAAATCTATAACATAAAGAGTGATTAGCTCTTTTGTCTCTCTGGATGTACACTTTTCCGCATCCAAAAAAGATTTTAAGCTCGTCAAGCATTTGCTTATCTTGATGTCGAAGTTTTAAGCTGAATTTTAGTTCAACTTTAGCTCTTTTTCCAATGTTATTTACTCTGACATTAAAAGAGCCTTCTCCATCAACTAGTCCAAGCACGTATTCCTCTGTTAGCATTGAGGTTTACCCCCTTCCATTTATAAATGTACTATGGGGTAAGCTGACTTCCAGTTTATAATGTTTATGCAACATTTAATCTGGATCTCCCAAGGTCACTTACAAAACTGTTTCATCCATCCAAGTCGAGTTTGTTTATGATTTCTTCCTACCACCGACCCGCAATAGGAATCATCACACCCTGAACTCATTACTGAGTACGAGGCTGGATTTTGTCTCAAGCCCTTCAGCTTTCCTGTTGCCAGAAAAAGCCTGCTATTTTGACTATCAAATGGATTTTCACCATTTAGCTTTGTAAGCTGCTTGGCACATTTTAATCGGTGTGTGCAAGGCCCATGGACGTATTCACCGGAACGTGTTGAATTCCGATTACTAGGGATTCCGATGTCACGAGGGCGAATTACAGCCCTCGATCTAAACTAAGATAAGGTTTCGAGGTTTAACTTCTCCTTTCGGAGTTGTATCCCATTGTCCTTACCATTGTTGCGCGCGTGTAGCCCAGGAGATTCGGGCCATACTGACCTACCGTAGCCTACACCTTCCTCCTCGTTTC
>Ga0209541_10017630_pt1 | contig 10419 bp, 10 predicted proteins | sample RifCSPlowO2_01_FD_184027 | JGI IMG/M metagenome (GOLD analysis project Ga0209541, IMG submission 184027) | Groundwater microbial communities from Rifle, Colorado - Rifle CSP2_plank lowO2_0.1 (SPAdes) (version 2) | ecosystem: Environmental > Aquatic > Deep subsurface > Groundwater | place... | reverse complement strand
ATACCGATACACGGAAATTATTTCATGCTCAAAGAACATACCGACTTGGCAAAACAAGGCGGCGTATCAGAACATCAGGCAATAATCGCTGAAGATGGAGAAATCGTAGAAATGAATAAAGATTATGCAATCAAGCTCAAAGAAAAAGCGACAGTTAATCTTGTTATGGTTGACGGACTTGGAGTCGGCGATGTTCAGGAAGTAGTGCTGCGCGACCGGCAAATGCTTTCTGAAGACGGTATTTTCGTAGTTATCGCCCTGGTTGATTCTCAAAGCGGCAAAGTACGCGGATCGCCGGATATTATATCGCGCGGATTCGTATACCTTAAGGAGTCGCGCGAACTTCTAGCACAAGCACGACATGTCGTACGCCGAACGGTGGAAGAATCAACAAATAGAATGCATCCCATCAATTGGACGCATATTAAAGATAATGTCCGCGAACGGCTTGGCTCATTTCTTTTCCAAAAAACCAAACGCCGCCCAATGGTTCTTCCGGTTATTATTGAAGTGTAAATCCGGCGCGTCTTCATGAGATTCAAAATATTTCTTGCCATAACTCAATGCGGCCAGCAAATAAATAAAGTGCGCACCGAACTTAATAATATTCCCGGAGTAAATATATATTAAATTGGTTTTTAAAACAGTTACAATAATGCGTACTATTAGGCAATAGAGCCAGCTGGAAGAAACGTGTTACATTCAAGCAAATACTTCACTTAGCCGCCAAGTGAGTTGCTGAATGTTTGCGTAAAAAATAAAAAAGTTTACAATTAATAAATAAATGGAGAAAGGCAAAAAATCAATTGCGGTTAGCGCGATTCAATGCTCCGGCAATATACATATTGGCAATTATCTAGGTGCAATTAAGCAATTTCCGAAGCTTCAAGAAACTCATCAAAGCTATTTCTTTATCGCAGACCTGCACGCGCTGACGGAACCGCAAGAACCGGAAAATCTTAAAAAACAAATCATTGAAGCCGCGATGCTTTATATGGCGTGTGGAATTGATCCAAATAAATCGGCGCTATTCATACAATCGCATGTTTCAGAGCATGCAGAGCTCGGATGGATATTAAATACCCTGACGCCGTTAGGAGAGCTTGAGCGCATGACACAGTTTAAAGATAAAAGCGCGAAATCAAACAAGGAAAGTGTGCTCGCAGGGCTTTTAAATTATCCGACACTTATGGCCGCTGATATTTTACTCTACAACACTGACGCTGTGCCGATCGGTGAAGATCAACTACAGCACCTGGAACTTGCACGGACTTTAGCGCGTAAATTTAATAGCCGCTTTGGACAAACATTCAAAGAGCCGAAAGCAATTGTTGCAAAAATCGGCGCTCGTATTATGGGATTGGACAATCCAACAAAAAAAATGTCCAAATCCGCTTCTTCAAAAAATAATTATATAGCGCTTTTGGACAGCGAAATAGAAATTAAGCGTAAAATAAAAATTGCGGTTACAGATTCTGGAAAAGAAATAAAATATGACCCTGTCAAAAAACCGGCAATATCAAATCTTTTGGCAATATTCAGTCTTATAACAGATACTTCAATCGCAAAGTTGGAAGCGGAGTATATTGGAAAATCATATGCCGAATTTAAATCGGATTTAGCAGATGCGATTGTTGCAACTCTAACGCCGATTCAACAAAAATACAAATCGCTTGCCGCTGACCAGCAAAGCGTGCTTGCGGTACTCAAAGACGGAGCCGAAAAAGCCGGAAAGGAAGCGCAACGAACTATGGATATAGTGCGCCAAAAAATAGGGCTTCTCTAATTTCAAAAACCGTGCTATGACAAAATAGGCTTGGTTGAGGAGCCTGTTTTGACAAAAGAAAACGAACATTTGATTTTTTTGGTTAGACATGGAGCTACGTGGGAAAACGAGCACGGAATTTGCCAGGGATCGCGCGTAGATCCCCAGCTGTCGCCAAACGGCAAAATACAAGCAATGCAGCTCGGAATGTTTTTGCGAGCATATTGCCAAAACAAAAATATTCAATTCCCCACGCTCATAGTAAGTTCGCATCTTAAAAGAGCGCGAGAAACTGCTTCAATTTTGTCTTCTCACTGTTTTCCTCCGCAGCATATTTGCACACACGGAGTTGCGAATGATCTTGGAGAATTGAACCATGGGACATGGGACGGAAAAACATGGGATGAAATAAGAAAAGAATTCCCTGAAGAATATAGGCAATATAATGAAGAATACCTTATGATGCGCTATCCGAATGGAGAATCGGTATCAGAAGGATTCGTAAGAATAATTCCTACGTTTCAAAAACTTTTGAGCTGGTGGCCAGATGGAAATATCATAATAGCCGCGCACGGCGGAACAAATCATATAATCATATCGACAATACTTCAAACAAGAAACTTGCAATCATTCCGTCAAAGCAATACAGGGCTTACAATAATCAGCCATCGTCCGAACCATATAATCCCATTCTGCATTGACGTGCTTAACAGCACTGCGCATTTGGTATAAGTATCGGCCGCTCAACGGGCGGCTTTTTGGTTACGCTAAAATTCAAAGCAAAATAGACTTTATAATTTTTTTGGTTTCTTCCGGATTTTTGACAGAAACCGTTTCAGTACCTGTGCGAATAACAGCGTGATCATTGCCTCCTTCATATAGTGCATCTCCGATAAATACAATAGATTCAATCGGCATATTCAAATGCTTGCTTGCTTGCATAACACCGTACGCTTTATCAAGTCCTTTTTTTGTAACATCTATTGATGTAAGGCCACCCAATCTAACTTCAAAATCCGGTAAAAGCCGCGCTAGAGCCATCTGAATTTCGATACGCTTGTGATTGTTTGCGTCAAACCATTTTTGTTTTTCTTCCACAGACGCGCGCTGTCCCAATGCGGAAAAAGTAATTTGAGAGCCGCGATTTTCAATAACATCGCCGTAAAGAGCCAGAGGGTGCTGATATGATATTGCGGCAAACGCTTCGCCAAATGATTGAATAATTAGATTCTGCTCGTTTGCCGAAAGGCGCTCCTGATAAACACAATGCCAGTCGCCATCAGAAAAATTATAAAACGCGGTGCCGCACGTAGGAAATAAAAAAAGATTTTCCAAATTTCTTGCGCCACAAACAGCAAGGCGCGCAATAAGCTGTTTTTCAAATTGAGGATAGGCCCCGCCGGAAATAATGGCAACTTTTTTGCGTTCCAGCAGCTTGTTCAACAAACCAGCCATTTCATCATCAATTTGCGATTTGCTTTCGGCAAGCGTGCCATCCAAATCAAAAAATATAAGTTGTTTTTCTGCCATAAATATAGAACGCTTCAATAAGTAGTTTTGTTATGGTAGCATCATTTTTATGAGCCTCAAAATAGGAATAGTCGGGCTACCGAATGTGGGAAAATCATCGCTTTTTCAAGCGCTTACAAAAAAGAAAGTTGACACTTCAAATTACCCTTTTGCGACAATTGATCCTAATATTGGTGTAGTTGTAGTGCCGGATAAGCGGCTTAACAAATTAGCCGAGCTTTCACATTCGGCGAAAATCGTTCCGGCAATCGTGGAATTCGTAGACGTTGCCGGATTGGTAAAGGGCGCGGCGGACGGCGAAGGATTGGGCAATCAATTTCTTTCCAACATACGCGAAGTTGACGTTATTTGCCATATCGTGCGTGCGTTTGAAAATGAAAATATAATCCATGTTTCAGGAAAACCAAATCCGGAAAACGATTATGAAATAATCCGAACAGAGCTTGCGCTGAAAGACTTGGAAACGGTTACAAAGGCAAGTATCAAGGCAGAAAAAGACGCTAAAAGCGGGAAAAAGGAAGCAGTGGAATATTGTCAAACACTCAAATTATTAGAACAAATACTCAAAACAGAGCAAAGCTCCGGGAAAACATCGGATGTCCGTAGGACATCCGATGTTGAGGAGGAGCGCAGTAATATTGCTGTCGCAAAAAACCTTGGCCTTCTATCTTTCAAGCCGGAGCTTGTAGTATTTAATACATCAGTAAAAATGTCTAACCTCCAACTTCCAACTGCCAATTTCTCAATAATGTTGGACATTGCCCAAGAGCTTGCGTTGTCCACAATGACACCGGAAGAACAAAAAGAATTAAGACTCGCCTCTTGCCTTCCAGAACTCATCCGCAAAGCATACGAGCTTTTGGGACTGATAACATTTTTTACAACCGGCGAAGATGAGAGCCGCGCGTGGACAATTCCAAAAGATTCAACAGCAAAACGCGCAGGCCGCGCAGTTCATTCTGACTTTGAAGAAAAATTTATCCGCGCAGATGTAATTTTCTGGGAAAAATTGCTTGAAGCTGGCAACTGGAGCAAAGCACGCGATTTGGGCTGGCTTCGTTCCGAAGGCAAAGAATATCTCGTCCGCGATGGAGACGTAATTGAGTTTAAGATTTAACACCTTCACTTGGACATCCGATGTCCAAGTCCGTTATTTTTCTAAAAGTAGAATCTCGAACTCTTTATCAAGCCGCTTGTGTTCCTTGATATTTTGTAGCGCATCAAGCGCAAATTCTTTATATTCTTTAATACTACGAAATTGTTTTAAAATAATCCCTTTCGCGCAAAAACTGGTTTCTTCTATACCGATATATTCCTCCCAGCTCGACTTGGACATCCGATGTCCAAGTGAGCTATTAATGCGATTATTAAGATTGATATACGAGTTCAAGCGTAACAGATATTCATTAGAATCTACGTGTACTGCTTTAAATTTGCTTTGAAATAAAACACCGCTTCGTCGTTCTTGCGCATTGAAATATTTTGTATAACCAATCCCAACTCGCTTCATAAATTCGCTTATCCCCCCATCGGCAAGCTGTTCAAGCATCAAATGAAAATGGTTAATGTTTAAACAATAACAAATAATGTTTACCAATTTCTGCGTTTTTGATTTTCTCTTGTTTATAACAAATGTATTTTCAAAAATACTACCAACTGGATTGATTGAATTGAAAACGTCAATGCTTTCAAGAAAACGATGAATATCCGATTGGCGCGAAAAAATAGGCCGTTTATCAACGCCGCGATTATAAATATGATAAAATTCGCCATTGGCAAAGCGTGGTCGTGTCATTGTGCCAACAGTATAGCACTTGGACATCGGATGTCCAAGTGCTTAAGATTCCTAGTTATTTGCTGATTGTCTCTGGAGTCATGCTACCGGATGGCAAGCCATCCACTCTATAACCATTGGTCCAATCAAGATTAAATTGGGATGCAGATGTTGTAGAAAGCGGAGACCAAATAAATTCATTGTAAGCGCCTTGAGCAACTTGCAATCTTTGGCCCATGGTTGTTGGCAAAACTGGATACGCTGTATCCCCTAAAAGCCGAATTTGAATAGCATCTGCTGTCCCGGATGGAGCAATGTTTGCGATAGAGCCCTCAAGCTTAAACCATCGAGTCTCGCCTTGTGGAATTTCAAAGGTTGATGAAAAAACAACCTCGCCAGTGCAATTCGCTTGCATAGCAATAGCCCCATCAAAATTTCCTTGGTGTATGGATCCATTAAGACAGTTAGAAAAATTGGGGTCTAGAACCGAATATGCTGAGTCGGTGTATGCAGACAAACGAACATTAGACAAAATAAGATTGCTTGAAGTAAGATGCCTAACACCAAAGACTTGTTGATACAATGCGACATCTCCATTGCTTGCGGCTACTTTAAATTTATAGAGCGTTCTGTTGTCGCCATTGACTAATATTCGCTCGGTAAAAGATAGCGGCACATACTGGAGCTTGGGATGCGCTTTCATAAGCCTAACACCATTTGAGGCAGTGTCTGCGCCAGTGGGAATTATAATCTGTCCGGACATTATGCCAACGCCATATGTTCCGCTCATACCAACATTATTTCCATCGTAATCAACAGTCAACCAATCTCCGGACGCAGTAAGAGGTCCGGAGGCGCTGATATTTGCAATCATTCCTTTGACTGTCAAAATCTTTGAGCTACCGTTCGCGACAACAAAATTGGAAAGCGTGCCAACGGCATTGTCTCCTGCCGCAAAAAATGCTTCGCCGACTTGTGTTACGCCGTCCCACAGCGTTACCCTTTGGTCTACCAAATCCACTGGACTATTCAAATTAGTCCGGGAAAGCTGTAAAGCAACTTGCCTGACGGAAATATTTTCGTTAGCCGCGCTAAATTTAATTTTTATCAATTCAACCGTTTGTCCAGGCGAAACAAGACGATACAGCAACGAACCGTCGCTTCCAGAATCAACAGAAACCGAAAGCGTTCCGCTTGAAACGACTGTCATTGTCTGGCCAGGATTGCCAGCAAATCCCCAAGCGTAAGTAGTGCCGCTTGGAGTTCTATTACTAACATCACATTTAAGAGAAACATAAACAGAAGTTCCTACCTGAATTGTAAGCGGTGTATCAAGACGAAACTCATTATTGCCAGTTCTCGTTGGATTTACCACATTGGCACCCGATGTCAAAAGCGTTGTGCCCTTGTCTTTATAAAGCTTGCAATTTGATAGGTTGGTCGGAGAACCGGACGAGCTTAATAGCGCCGGCAAAACGCTAAATAACGCCGATACGTTACCTGTACCAACATTATAATTCGCAAATGTGAATTGCTGTATGCCGGCAACAACATTTTGCGCAATGGGAGTTGAAGAAACACTGATAGTTGGCGGCGGCATCGGAGAAATCAAATTTGCTTTAACTAAAATACTGTCGGTTACCAGCGTGCTCCCTTTCAATGAACACGAAAGCTTATATGTTGTATCTGAAGAAATCGGGCCAAAAACAACGCCGCCGCTGTTTGATGGCGGGCGTTGTCCAGACCATCCTCCGGATGCCACGCAATAGGTTGCGGTTGGCGTAGTGCTCCATAAAATAACAAATTTTTCCTGGCTTACCGAAAGAGGCCCTTCGGTGCGAGAGCTGGCATCCCACGATCCGTTTGGCAGAAGCCTAACGGCTTCCATTTTGATAGTCAGCCGCGGTGGAAGAGCCGCCTCCGAAAGTGGTTTTGTAACAGAAACTTGCCCTGATTTATTAATTAAAAACACCGCCACACCAATAACAACCAAAATACCTAACGCAATTAAATGCGTTTTTTTAATGCCTTTAAACATATTAAAAAACTTATTTCTATTAAAATTAGCAAATAATCGACTATTCTCATAGTACCCCCCCCCACAAGAGAATTTGCATAGTCTCCGCTGTGGATAACTTGCACGAGAAAATAAAGCGTGCTATTATTCTAACCAGTGGAAAAAGACGCGCAATTATATGAAATAGCGTATCTAATAGGCCCTGCGCTGGACGAAAACGAAGCAAGGGATTTTCACCAAGAAATCAAAAATAAAATACAAGAAATGGGCGGATTCGTTGATAATGATGGATTTGTAATCAAGCGCAAATTGAGCTACTGCATTAAAAAAATGAGAGACGCATACGTCGCTTCTGTCAGAATATTAATTCAAAAATCCGGCGTAGAAAAAATAAAAGAAATAATGCGTAATAAAAATATATTGCGGTCGTTGATTTTGGAAACAAAAAGAGCTCAATTCCGCGCTCCGCGGGCTCGCAAGGCGTCGCAAAAAATGCATTCGCAGCACACAGTCCAGCCTACAGCAATATCCGCCGAGGAGCATTCGCAAATTAAAAAGACTGCAGAAACAAATCGGGCGCACCTTGAGGAAATTGATAAAAAATTGGAAGAAATACTTGGAACAAGCTAATCTAATATATAATTGACCTAATTATTAATATTAATAATAAAGCGGAATATGAATCTAAATAAAGCATTTTTAATAGGAAATCTTACGCGCGATCCGGAACTGCGCACGACAAACAGCGGACAGCAGGTTGTCAGTTTTGGCCTTGCAACAAACAGAGTATGGCGCGATAAAGCCGGAGTGCAGCAAAAGCAAGCGGAATTCCATAATATTGTTATGTTCGGCAGATTGGCAGAAATAGCAAAACAATATCTGCAAAAGGGCGCAATGGTTATGATTGAAGGACGGCTTCAAACAAGATCATGGGAAGGCCAAGACGGACAAAAACGATCGCGAACTGAAATTGTGGCCGAAGGAATGCAAATGGGTCCGCGAATTAATAGAGGAAGCGCTAGCACTAAAGAGCAGTCTGAACCTGTGCAAACGCCGCGTGAAGAACTTGCAACAGTAGAATATCCGGAGGACGAAATTAAGCCGGAAGAAATACCCTTTTAAGTTATTGAAAAATGAAAGCAATTACAAAAAAACAGTGCCATTTCTGCGCGATTAATATGAATACTGTTGATTTCAAAGACAGTCAATTGCTTTGGAAATTCCTCACGCCACAAGCGCAAATTACAAAACGGCGAAAAACAGGAACATGCATGCTTCACCAGAGAAAAGTGGCGCAGGCAATCAAACGCGCGAGACAATTAGGCATTGTGCCGTTTACAACTCGTTAGATCGTTTTGTTTAGATTAATCTGCCTGTTCTGTCTTTTTCGCAGCATCTTTGATAGCGCGCACAAGATCATGAGAAAGCTTTTTGTCTTCGCGCAATTTTGCGCGAGCGGTATCGTATCCTCTGCCCAAAGAAACGTCTCCAAATGAATAGGACGCGCCTGATTTTTTTACAACTCCGTATTTTTCCCCCAATACAAGTAAATCCCCTTCGTACGAAATTCCTTCGTTGTATAAAATATCAAATTCTGCTGTTCTGAACGGCGGCGCTACTTTATTTTTAACAACCTTCGCTTTCACGCGATTTCCAATTACTTCTTCTCCTTTTTTAATTTGCGCGGCGCGGCGGACATCAATCCGAACCGATGAATAAAACTTAAGCGCCTTGCCCCCTGTCGTGGTTTCCGGATTCCCGAACACGATTCCGATTTGCATGCGAATTTGGTTTATAAAAATAACAACGGTATTTGATTTTGCAACAATGGCAGTAAGCTTGCGAAGCGCCTGCGACATCAATCGTGCCTGCAATCCCATGTGCTGTTGCCCCATATCGCCTTCTATTTCTGCTTTCGGCGTAAGCGCGGCAACCGAATCAATAACGACGACATCAATTTTACCGGAACGCACCATTGATTCTACAATTTCCAGCGCCTGTTCTCCTGTATCAGGTTGTGAAATCAGCAAATCCTGAATCTGCACGCCAAGGCGCTTTGCATACTCAGGGTCAAGGGCGTGTTCGGCATCCACAAAAGCGCAAATTCCTCCTTTCTTCTGCGCTTCCGCGATAATATGAAGCGTTAGGGTGGTCTTGCCAGATGATTCCGGGCCGAATACTTCAATAATGCGCCCTCTTGGAACTCCGCCAACACCCAGCGCCATATCCAAACTCAAAGACCCGGTAGGTATCACATCCACATCAACCTTTGGCATGTCTCCTAATTTCATAACAATGGAATCGCCGAATCGCGATTGCAAATCTTTTACAGCAACCTCAACGTAGTGCCATTTATCCTGAGCCGATTCCTTGCTTTGTTTTGTTTGTTTTGCCATTGCAATATCCTAGCGCATAAAAGAAAAAAAATCTATCCCCATTCTTTTGTTTTAAGCGCGGCCTCTGCCGCTTGCTGCTGCGCTTCCTGTTTAGACGGGCCTTCGCCTTCCGCAACCAATTCATCGCTAAGATACGCTCCGACAACAAAGTGCTTGTCGTGGTCGGGGCCCCATTCTTTAATAACCTTGTATGTTGGAGTAATTCCAATGCGTTCTTGCGCTTCTTCCTGAAAAAGGCTTTTTGAATCCTGATATAATTTCTTATCCAATACATCATCTAGTCTCGGAACAAGCGCTCGTATTATAAAATCTCTAACTTTTTCATATCCTCCGTCAAGATAAAGAGCGCCGACGATAGATTCAAATGTATTTGCAAGAATTGTAAGCCTCGCTCTTCCGACATCGCGCGCTTCTCCTCGTGAAAGAAGAATGAAATCGTTGAAACCAAGCTCTACCGCAAGCTCGCCGAGCATTACAGCATTAACAAGCGCAGCTCTCAAGCTTGTTAATTCGCCTTCAGGCTTTTCAGGAAATTTTCCGTACAAATATTCCGTAACAACAAGTTCCAAAACAGCATCCCCAAGAAATTCCAATCGTTCATTATTGGGATGCGGCCATAATGGATGCTCGTTAACGTATGAGCGGTGAGTAATGGCTTCAAAAAACAGAGCATGATTATTAATTGCCGTGCCAAGAACAGAAGAAATTTTATTAATATCAATATTGGTCATAAATTTATCAACCGCGCGTTTAGCGTTTTGTTATTTATTATGTAAAATTTTAATGGCAGAAAATGCTTTTTGCAAAATCGGTTTAATATCATCGTACATTTTAAGCTGTTCAATCTCATCAAGCCCAAACCATCGCGCATCGTCTAATCCTCCGGAGCTTTCAAGTTTTAATGTTTCGTCGGGCGTTTCGGCAAGATAATAGCTAA
>Ga0209541_10017628_pt1 | contig 10420 bp, 8 predicted proteins | sample RifCSPlowO2_01_FD_184027 | JGI IMG/M metagenome (GOLD analysis project Ga0209541, IMG submission 184027) | Groundwater microbial communities from Rifle, Colorado - Rifle CSP2_plank lowO2_0.1 (SPAdes) (version 2) | ecosystem: Environmental > Aquatic > Deep subsurface > Groundwater | place: Rifle... | reverse complement strand
CTGCTGCGGCAGCCCGAAGGTTTTGAATTTCTGCTGAAACCACTGCTTGACCAGCGGATGAAGTACCTGAAAGATTTCTTCGTCGGTATTCGGCTGTTCTTTAAACGTAATCATAGCTTTTCAGTGCTTCCGATGGTTAAAAATGTATTGCATCGCTTTATATATCTCACGCGGACACCTGTCTTGTGGAGCTTAACCTTGTCCAGTGGCTCAACGAATGAGCCCGAGCAAACACAAAGCTTTAAAAGCTCATCAAAAAGATAAGCTCACATGAACATTAAACATATTAAATTACAGCCAGAGTTTGAAAAGGCATTGCTCGATTTGGGCTTCTCAGATTTCACCGAAATCCAGGAAAAATGCATTCCCCTCATTCAGGAGGGCAAAGATGTTATCGGTCTGTCGTATACAGGCTCAGGAAAGACCGTTGCGTTTGGATTTCCTGCACTCGAACTAGTCACGCCAGGCAAAGGTCTGCAGTTGCTTGTTATCGTTCCAACGAGAGAATTATGCAACCAGGTGACAAAAGAGTTCAGAAAGTTTAGCAAATACCGAAGAACATATGTTGTTGAGATTTATGGCGGCGTTTCTATCAATCCACAGTTTGACCATTTGCGGCGTGCAGACGTTGTTGTCGGCACACCAGGCCGTTTGCTTGACCATCTCGAAAGAGGCACGCTCAAGCTGCACCAGGTAAAAATTCTCGTTCTTGATGAAGCTGACAAGATGTTTGAGATGGGCTTTATTGATGACGTGCAGAAGATTATGTCACAGATCTCAAAGAATGCGCAGAAACTGTTGTTCAGTGCAACAATGTCATCAGATATTATGGATATCGCGCACAAGCATATGAAGAATCCTGAGAAAGTGAAGATGCAGGCATATGTAGATAAAAACAAAATGATTCAGCATTATTATGAAATTCCAAGAAACAACAAGTTCTCACTGCTCGTGCACATTATGAAAAAAGAGGCGAGCGGTTTGGCGATCATTTTCTGTGGAACCCGCCACATTGTCGACAGCGTCGCAAGAAACCTGAACAAGCAGGGCATTAAGGCGCATGAAATACATGGCGGCTTGTCACAGAGCAAACGCAACCAGGTAATGGACGACTTTAGGATGAACAAGCTTGACGTGCTTGTCGCAAGCGACGTTGCAGCACGTGGCCTTGACATCAAGAATGTCAATCTGATTGTAAATTATGACATTCCAAAGACATCACTGGAGTATGTCCACAGAATAGGTCGCACCGCACGAGCGGGCAGCGAAGGAAAAGTGATTTCGCTATTAACACAGGAAGATTATGAGAATTTCCGTCGTGTCCTTGATGACCGCTCATTGTTTATTCATCAGTTGGAAACTCCTCACTTTGAGTTTGTTCCGTTTATAAGGCCACAGCGCAGTTTCCAGTCTCAAGGAAGATTTGGGCGGCCGCAGCAGAGCAACAGCCGATTTGGACCACGAAGAAATTTTCAGCGAAGAAGCTACTGATCCAAATTACTCAGTATTTCTTTTATTTTTTGAGCGGTATGCTCCCACGAGAATGAGAGTGCAGTCTGCCGTGCATTCTCGCCGAGCTTCACACGCATAGCTGCATCACCCAGCAACTTTCGCAACTGCAGCACAAGCGTGTATGTATTACCACGTGGAAACGTTAATCCATTGTAATCTTTGCGTACATAGTCGCGTAAAAATCCAACACGTGTTGTGATGACAGGCACACCGCATGACATTGCTTCCAGCGTCGCAAGTGATGTTGTCTCGGTCAAGCTCGGCATCACAAAGATATCCATTGCCTGATAATAGGGTATAACATCATGCTGAAAGCCGGGGATAATGACCCTATCTATGTTTTGAAATTTCTTCATGTCAATGCCTGAACCAACAATCAGCAGCACGGCATTAAATTCATGAATGACACGCTGGAATGCATCAAGCAGCACAACAACATTTTTCTCTTTAGAGATGCGTCCAACATAGCCGATAACAAGCTTTTGGGGATCGATGCCAAGCTTTTGTTTGACAGCAGCTTTGTCAGTAGGAACAAATGTCGATGTATCAACACCAAGCCGCACAACTTTCGTTGGTGCAGTAACACCGAGCATAACAAGCTCAGCGACAAGGCTTTTATACGGCACCAAAAGCAAATCACAGAGATTATACCAACGTGAAATAGTCATCCTGCGTAGCAAGCGATTGCTCCATCGCAGCAATCGTGGCAGATTTTTCGCATACAACTCCCACATGATGAGATGGATGAAATGAACAACTTTTTTCCCAAACTTTCTGCCATAGAGCAGCGCAAGGTAGCTGATAAGTGCTGGCCCTTGGATGAAAACGATATCCGCTTCTTTAACAGCGTTGCGAATCTTGCGAACATTACTGAATGAAATTTTCATTGGTGCATAGCCAGAAAGCGAAATGACCCGTGAAACAGAAACTTTCACTTCATTGTACCCTTCCCAGTGGTTATGAAAATCCGGAACAAGAAGAGTAACATCGAACGAATCTTGGATACGCGGCACAACTTCCATGAGAAAGCGCATGATGCCATCTATTTTCGGCAGGTAGGTATCCGTTACGATCAACAGCTTTGTCATGGTTATTTCAGGCGATAAAAGCTTTCCGCATATCGCGTGCCGATATAAAGGCCATTTTTGATTTCGCGGGTGAATATGCTTCCGAACAAGAGCAAGAGCGCTGCCCACTGGCTTTTAAAACTTCGCAATGCAGCCACTTTCATATGATGAGTGTCACTGATATCAACATACATGCACGGCAGGTGATTTTTCTTTAGTGAAAAAGGATTCCACACAGAAAAAATATAAAGTTCATTTTTTAGAGCAACATATTTTCGGATATCGCGAACGATAGCATAGCAGGCACGATGATCAGGATGCGGATCTTCGCTGCTGTGAGTGAAAATGCGAGCAGGCTTTTCTTTTCGAAGCAGTGCAGCAAGCTCATCTTTGACAGCGGGATACTCCTCAAGAAAATGACCTTCACGTAAATCAAAAAACCGCGACGCTGAGCCGATAATGCTATCTGCAACTTTTGTTTCCTGCATTCGCATGGTCTTCGTGACATCTGCCTTCAGCCAAGGATGTGTGCGTTCGCCATATGAAAGAATTATGACTTGAACTTTTTTCCCCTCAGCGACATATTTCGCGATTGTCCCGCCGGCGCCGATGATATGATCATCAGAGTGGGCGCAGATAAAGAGGATATTTTCGCTCATAGGAAGCTTAACACATGCGGTGTTTAAAAGCGTTTCTCGAAAATGATGAGCTTATACAATCGTGCATCTTGCCGAAACCTTTAAAATCCCCCCGATTACCAAAAAAACATGATTGACCTAGAAAAGCTGAAAAATGAGCAGCTCCGCCTCAGCAAGGAAATAATTATAGCGGACCGCTTCACTAAAATCAGCACAATTGCAGGTATCGACCAAGCATACATCAATCAAGACATCATTTCCTGCATCGTAGTCTGCGATGCAAAAACGCTTGAAGTTCTTGAAACACAAACAGCCACAGTCCGCGCAGCAATGCCATACAGCCCAAGTCTTCTTGCATACCGAGAAATGCCTGCCATGATTGAAGCTTTCAGCAAGCTCGAGAATAGCCCAGACGTCATAATTATCGATGGCCACGGCATCACCCATCCACGCAGAATAGGTTTAGCGTCCCACTTTGGTCTCGTCACCAGCCGACCAACAATAGGTGTTGCACAATCATTGATTGCAGGGAAGGTAGAGAATGGCAAGATTTTCATCGAAAAAGAATTATGTGGATTTGAAGTCACAACAAAAGAGCACGCACGGCCATTATATGTTTCACCAGGCCACATGGTCAGCCTGGGCACCGCATTAAGAATTGTCAGCGAAACAATACGGCCGCCGCACAAGCTGCCTGAGCCATTGCATCTCGCGCATAAAGCAGCACGACGAGAGATGAGAAAGCTCAACGACAAAACAACGGGGCAAACGCCATGAGCATGGAACTCGATCGAGGGCGGTTTAGAGAAATTATAAGAGGAGAAATAAAAAAGAACGCACGCAGGATCATAAATAACGACGACATAACTTCAGGAAGGATAATTGTGCCAATTCAGCGCATTGTTTTGCCGAGATTCAGATATGGTCACCATTCGATGGGCGGCGTTGGTTCAGGAGAGGGAGAAACAGGAACACCGTTGGATTACGATGCAACAGCAGGAGACGAAAAAGTGGATCACGGGCTTGAAGTCGAGGTAAGTCTGGATGAACTGCTTGACGTTGCAGACTGGGATTTACCTAATTTTCAGCCAAAAAGTCCGCATGATATGGAAATTCTCAGACGCCATTACAATAGTATACACCGCAGCGGAATCTCAGGACTTCTTGACAGAAAGAGAACACTCAGAGAAACATTAAAGCGTGCTGCAGCATCAGGATACGACCTGTCAAAACTGCCTGCGCAGCGAAGAGAAGACCGTCGATATCGTGCGCCAAGTACTCATCAGGAAAAATTAGCAGGATACGCTGTTATTATGATAGGAGATATTTCAGCATCAGTAGAAAATGAACAAAGAGCATGGATACGCAACGCAAGCTATGGGCTGAGTTCATGGTTGAGCCACAAAAAAGGAGCAAGAAGAGCAAAATTTGAACAGCAGAGTAACGAAGTGTATATCGTGCACGACGCCAGCGCAAAAGAGGTCAACAGAAGCACATTCTTTCACATTACATCAGGAGGAGGTACAAGAATCTCAGCAGGATACGAACTTGCAGAAAAGATTGCACTCGACCGGTTTCCGCCACACAGATGGAACCTCTATTTTTTTCATTTTTCAGATGGCGACAATTGGGACAGCGGGGACAATGAAAGGTGCAGTAAGATAATTCGAGAAGGACTTTTACCGATAGCAAGCCTCTTCGGCTATTGCCAGGTGAAAAGCAAATCGGGTACAGGACAGTTCATGGGAGTAGTTGAATCAGCACAAAAGCAACCAGAACTAGGCAGTCGTATAACAACCGCAAGAATCAACGACAGCAGTGACATCTATAACAGTATCGGCGCACTGCTCAAGCCAAAAAAGGCTGCGTAATCAGATTGGCTGCATCAGATTTCTGCCCGACCTGTTCTTTAATCTTTGCAGCAGTTGCTTTTCCAACAATGCGCGCAAGCGTCGCTACATCAGCTTTTTTCAGTGAAGGAACATCAATGAGTCCATGCTTGAACAGCCGACGCGCACGTACTCGTCCAACGCCATCAAATCGCAACAATGTCAACAGCTCTTCTTTCACGCCATACTGCATACGCATTCGCAGTTTTTTCACTTCAGTAATAAGATGATGAGCATGCACAAATGGCAGCATTTCACCTAATGCATACAATAGCCAATCAGCAGTCGCAACTTTTCCCTGCACTTCACCAGGGCGAACGTTATGTTTCTCAAGCAGTTGTTCCTCTGTATGCTCGGACATCCAGTCTTCAAAGAACATTGACGTTTTGATGCTTTCTAAAAATTCATCATACGCAGGATCATAGATAGTAGGTTCCATGACCAACAGCTCGTCATAGTGCTCCATCAGTGATTGCTGCACGACTTCATGATCTTTTACACGCAAGCGTAACAATGGACGCATCTGGAGTGTATGGCTAATAAGTTGGAGTACACCAAACACTTTCGGCACCGCGCGACCAGATTTTTGAACGCCGTTGAGCATCACATGCGCAGTATAAGGGTCTAAATACAGCTCAGCGACGCGCTTGCCCAGCGGCGTAGCATTGAGCATGTTTTTGCCTAAATCCGCTGCACTCACAAAATCATCGTCATTTTTAAGCAAAAATCCCCAGCTCACCAGAAGCGCAAGCATTTTATCAATAATCTTCTCAAGTTGCAGCATATCTTTGTATTGGTGTGCCCAGAATGTGCGTGAAAAGAAAAGAATCAGCTGTTCACGTGACGATGCAAAGTCTGACGCAATCAAGCTAAGGATATGTGTTCGTAACACCGGCTCAACTGCAAGTTTGCTTGCAATATCTTCTGGCAATCCGAGAATATATTGTGCATGAATCTTGTCATGCTCAATATCATCTTTTGCAATCGCGATTGCTTCACCATGATCGTCATGAAATTTTGGCCGTCCAGCCCTGCCGCAAAACTGCAGGTATTCGAGCACTGGTATCCATGCCATGCCCCATTGACCGCTGTAGCGCTTCAGGCTTTTTAGGATGACACGATATGCAGGAGTGTCAACACCATAAGCAAGTGTCGGTGTTGCACAAAGCGTTGTAATGGTGCCATCACGAAAAGCATTCTCGAGGAGTGTGCGCTGCTCTGAGACCAGTCCAGCATGATGAAATGCAACGCCAGACATCACGCAGATGCTCAGCCGTTTGCACTGCTTCGTGGGCGAGCCAACACTTTTAAGAAGCTTATCTGCAAGTGCAAGATGCTCTTCCATGCGTGGCTGCTTTTTTCTAATGATGCGTGCAAGATCTTCAGCAGTTTTTTCAGCGCTCAACTTACTTTCAGTAAAGATAAGCGCTTGTTTGCCCAGCATAATGGTATCATATGCAACATCAAGTACAGGTTGATCGCTCACGGAAAGAACCATGATTTCAAAAAAACGCAGTCATATATAATTATTCTTGAGCAGATGACTGTTCAGGTGATGAATCTGCTGATGTATCAACAACAGCAGCACTGACAGCAACAGGCTGAGCAGCAGACTGAGTAATAGGCTGAGTAATAGGCTGTGCCGTTGGCGCAGCAGCAAGATCAACTGGTGTTGCTTTTTTCCGTTGCAGCACACGAATAACCCAGCTGTGCTCAACTTCCTTGTCACCGTCGCTGACAACAACGCGAATATTTTTATCGCCAACTTCACTAAATCGCCGTCGTACACCTTTCGAGGTCTCAACACTGTCAAGGAATCCAAAATCCCATGTATAAGTGAGATCATCACCATCAAGATCCTCTGCAACAGCTTTAAAGTTCACCGGTTCACCAACACCGACTTTAACAACACGCTCGGGGATAGTAGTCGACAACTGGGGCGCACGATTCTGGTTGATTACAGTAATGGTAACCGTTTCCGTGACATCAGCATCGAGTTCGTCAGTAGTATCATCAAGACGCAACGAGGTATTTGTCGAATTGGTACGATTAGACTTGACAACTGAATGATCTGTCGCACGAAACGTCACTTGGAATGACGCCTGCTTGTCCTCTTTGACGAGTGTATCATAATCAGGGGTCCAGCTGAAAACACCGTCATTAAATGCTGCGCCATCGGGCATATCTTCAGCAACAAGCACAACATCATCGCTGTCAGGGTCTTGTGCATTCACGCTAAACGATAGTTCGTTTCCTTCAGGAACAGCAACATCTTGGACAGCCTCAATTGTAGGTGGTCTATTCACATCACGGACAACAACGTGCACCGTTTCTTCGCTGGTCGCCTCGCCGTCAGTCGCCGTCACAGCAACATCATACACACCTGCACTGCTAAAATCAGTAATCCAGCGCTTGCCTACTGGTTCACCAACAGTCACCGTAACATGATCATTATCTGGATCACTCGCCACAGGTTTGAGCGAAACTGCTTCGCCTTCGCGCACTTCAATCTCAGTCAATTCTTCAATGATAGGAGCCCTATTTTTATTTTTAACAACGATAGAAAAATCAATAGTGCTACACTTCTCAGAGCCACAGGCAGTAACGATGACAGGAAACGTTCTCTCGGGAGGATAAAAAAAGCTATCGAGGCGAAAAAACTTTAGTATGGAGACAAAAAATGAGTTTGGTTTTAAAACAGCATCATAGCTAGGTGTCCATGAAAAAACAGCATCTTCAAGAGTCGCTTCTTCAACGCCTTCAAAGCCAAGCGTGACATCATCACCATCAGGATCAGAGGTATGAATGTCAAGGGTTAATGCTTCCGTCTCATCAAGTTCGACATTATCAATTGCAAGCACTTCAGGCGCGCGGTCAACACCATCAACAGTCACAGTTATTTTTTTCTCAGTCGTAAGCTCCCCATCAGTTGCAGTGATAACGACATCATAAACACCCGCATCATTAAATGTTGTTTGCCAGATACCTTTATCAGAAAAATAGCCGCTAAAATTATAAGCCAATTCATCGCCATCTTCATCTGTCGCCGGCAATTTAAGGTCAATCGTTTCATTCTCGTTCACATGAACATTAGCGACATCGACCAGCGGCGCACGATTGACATTATCAACAGTGACAAGCCATTCTCGCTCAGTTGTCGCTTCTCCATCACTAAGTTCAGCCACAATGACGTGCTCACCAGCATCATCATAACCGGCATGATAAGCAAAAAGCGGTCCTTCTGCGGCCTGTGTATCATCAACTCGCCAGATGATAGTAACAGGATGATCTTCTGCGTCACGCGCTGACACATCAAAGGTAATTTCTTCATTTTCTTGTACAGAAAGTCGTTCATCATGAGGCGTCGCAGAAGTGATAAGAGGCGGCTGATTTTTTTTTAGCACCGTGATGGTAAAGGCAGCCTCAGCGATTGCTTTCCCGTCGGTGGCAGTAACAGTTGTTTGATAAGCTCCTGCATCACCAAATTCAGTTTGCCACGTGCCATCTTTGTCGAGCGGTGAAGAAAAAACAAATTGAACATCATCTCCATCAGCATCGCTGGCTTCTGGCACAACTTCAACAAAATCAGATTCATCAACAGTAAGATCATCAACACGAATCTCGGGAGCCTGGTTGACATCATTGATGATGAGAGTGACTTCTTTTTCAGTAACAGAAGCACCATCGGATGCTCGAACTGTCGTTACATACGTTCCCGCATCATCAAAAGTGGTCTGCCATTCACCGCTTGCATTGAGCGGCTCATCGTACTCAAAAGTCACAATATCGTCATCACGATCGCTTCCTTCAGGAACAAGCCGAACAATTTCACCCTCGTTGTACTCAAAGATAAGAGGTTTATCCTCTAAAATGAGAGGCGCCGCAGCCACAAGTGAAGCAACTAATAAAAATACAACACCCCACCCAAGCGCATATCGTTTCATAGGAAAAAAGAAAAAATTTAGCCTTTGCTAATGCCTATAATTTCCGGCGGAACATTAACATCATTTACAACAATGCTAATTTCTTTGTTTACTGTGTCTTTACCATCGCTTGCCGCAACAGTTACTGTGTATTCGCCATTGTCGGTGAACGTTGTTTCCCACAATCCATCATCGCCAACAGGATCCGAGATGCTGACATCAACTTTATCGCCGTCAAGGTCGCTGACTACTGGCTTCAACGTGATTTTTTCGCCTTCGTCAATCTCAATATGCTCTTCAAAACCGCTAAGTTCAGGTGGCACATTGACATCTCTGACGCTTAACTTAAACTTCACGACAGTATCTGCTTCGCCATCACTGGCAGTAAGCGTAACATCATAACTGCCCGAGCTTTTGTGGTCAGTTTGCCATTCACCAGTTTCATCCAGTGGCTTTGAATATGTTAAGGCAACCTCATCATCATTTTTATCGCTAATCTCTGGTTGTAATGAGACTAAATCGCCTTCATTGACAACAAGATCTTCAACGCCACCAACTGCTGGTGGCACATTTTTCTTCTTGACAGCCAAAAGAATATTTCGTTCGACCGTGTTCGTGCCATCGCTTGCAGTCACCGTGACGACGTATTCACCAGCATCGCCATAATCAGTTTGCCATGCCCCATCATCATCAAGGGGAGCAGAAAATTCAAAAGTGACCGTATCAAGATCATCATCTTTGGCGTCAATTTTTAAATCGACAAGCTCAGTCTCAGACACTTCAATGCGCTGAAGCTTTGATGTATCAATATCCTTGTTTTTCAGAGCTTCTTCGACGTCAGCAACAACATCTTCAACATCTGCGTCCTCAATTTCTTCAACAGTAATAGTATCGTCCGATTCAGCGTCGTCGGCATCAACAACTTCAACGACAACTGCACCCGTAGCATCATCAGTGTCGTTATCACCAAGCTGCGCTTCAATTTCCTGCAGCTCTTTCACAATATCAACTTCTTTGTCATCGCTACCAGTCATCGACGGCTGGACACACGCACTTACTAGTATCAAAAGAACAAACGCTAATATCCCTTTTTTCATGCTCAACCCCTCCATGAATAAACACCATTATTAAATGGCAGTTATGATTACGTACTGCGGGATAACAGCTGATATATAAGTATTATGTGGATGGAAAGGATACGTAGAAAAAAAAGAGTGGCCCCGCCGTGACTTTCAATCGCATCAAAGCGATTTTGAACACGGGACCTTACGATCGCTGAGCAGAGCATATCAGTCGTACGCTCCACCAGGCTAAGCTACGGGGCCTTGGTATGCTCAGAATTGCCGATGCTTTTAAAGGTTTTCTAATCCTTAAACACTTTCTTCCGTGTT
>Ga0209541_10017619_pt1 | contig 10425 bp, 11 predicted proteins | sample RifCSPlowO2_01_FD_184027 | JGI IMG/M metagenome (GOLD analysis project Ga0209541, IMG submission 184027) | Groundwater microbial communities from Rifle, Colorado - Rifle CSP2_plank lowO2_0.1 (SPAdes) (version 2) | ecosystem: Environmental > Aquatic > Deep subsurface > Groundwater | place... | reverse complement strand
AAGAGCATAAAAGCCGAAAAGAAAAGTTTCAGAGTGGATAGCTTCAAGCTGATGAAAAGCACCTTAACCTGGCAAGGGCCTGTTTATGAAGTGGTTGAGGAGTTTGGGCTGTAGAAAGCTTTTTAAATCAAACTTCTTTCTCATGGCTTATTACCAACGTGCGCTGCTTTAGTGCACAATACTGCATGAGGTAATAAAAACTGCAGTTCAGTTTCTGGACTGTTTTAGGTTTAAGGAAAAAATGACAGAAGATCAGAAGTTTTTGGTGCCTACTGATGAATACCTCAAGTCAGGGATACACATAGGGACCAAGTACAAGACTAAGTACATGGAGAAGTTCATATATAAGACAAGGCCTGACGGATTGTCTGTTTTGAATCTGCAGAGAATTGATGAAAGGATAGCCATAGCTGCAAAATTTCTTGCTACATATAATCCTGAAGACATCATGGTTGTTGGAAGAAGAGAGAGCGCGTGGAAGCCAATAACAAAGTTCGGGAAAATTATAGGGGCAAAGGTATATGCCGGAAGATATCCTCCCGGAATCCTTACAAATCCAGGCCTGGATAATTACATAGAAATAAAAGTTTTATTGGCCGTAGATTTGTGGCCTGACAGGAATGCTGTCATGGACTGCTTAAAGATAGGAATACCTGTCATTGCGATATGCGACACAAACAACCAGTCAAATAACATAGACTTGGTAATTCCTGGAAATAACAAGGGCAAAAAGAGCCTTGGGCTGTTTTTCTGGATACTTGCCAAGGAATACCTTAAGGCAAGAGGTATAATAAAAAGCGATAAGGAATTCAAGGAAAAATTGGAGGATTTTACTGAAGAATAGAGTTTTCTTTATCTGGGAATTTTTCAGATTATATTCAGAAGCTGGTCTATAGCTTCTTTAAGATCCATTCCTTCGTAGAGCACCTTGTAAGCATGAGTTATCAATGGTGTTTTTATTCCATTTTTTTTGCACAGATGGTATACGGCTTTTGTATTTTTGATACCTTCCGCTATCATGCCATACATCTCTTTATTTACCTGCCCTATGCTTTTTCCTTTTGCAAGTTCCTCTCCAACAAACCTGTTCCTGCTGTGATGGCTGTAGCACGTTGCTACAAGATCGCCAACACCAGCCAGCCCGTAACAGGTTTCCCTTTTTGCCCCAAATTTTCTTGCTATAATGCCCATTTCAGAAAGGCCGAGTGTAAGGATGCTGGCCTTGGCATTATCCCCTAACTTCAAGCCGTCGCAAACTCCTATTGCAATAGCCACTATGTTCTTTATTGCGCCGCATATCTCAACCCCGGTTACATCATCATGAGAATAAGTCTTGAAATAAGGCATGTAAAAAACCTCTGCAACCAGCTCCGTTATATTTTTGCTTTTTGATGCTATTACTGTTGCTGTAGGAAGCTTATATGCAACTTCCTCGGCATGGTTTGGCCCGGACAATACTGCTATATCTTCTTTTTTTAGTTCTTCTTCCAAAACCTGGGACATCATTTTTCCGGAATTTTCCTCTATCCCCTTTACAACATGCACTACAACCATATTTTTTTTGATGAATCCTGAAAAAGATTTTGCAGTATGCCTCAGAAATTCCGAAGGGACAGCAAAAACAACCATATCAGAATTTTCAGCAGCATCTTTCATTGAATGAGTTGCAATTATATTAGCAGGTATTTTGATGTTTTTTAGATATTGGCTATTCTCCCTTTTTTTATTTATTTCAACTGCAAGCCCTTTTCTTCTTGCCCACAAAGAAACCTTATAGCCTTTTTCTGCAAGCAAGATAGCTAAGGCAGTTCCCCAGCTTCCAGCCCCTATTATGCTTATTTTGCTTATTTTCATCTTAAAAATTATATTTTTGGCCTGACAGCCTTGCTATTTCCGCCATTATCTGGCCCGTTATTGACCTTAATAGTTTTTTTGTTATTGGCTTACTATAATATTTTTTGAAATACATAGGCTTGCCGAAACTAAATGATGCTTTTTTTAATCTTGGTATTTTCTTCCCTTTGGGCAGTATCTCGAATGTCCCTTTTATTCCCAATGGGACGACAGGGACTTTTGCCCATAAAGCCAGTCTGGCAACTCCAGTCTTCCCTTCCTGCAACTTTCCTGTAAGGCTTCTTGTGCCTTCCGGGTAAATAACTATGATTGCCTCTTTTTTCAGGTAGGATACAGCTGCTTTTATTGCTCTTTCGCCTTTTTTCCTGTCTATCGGTATGTAGGTTACATACCCTTTCCATAGCCCATGCCATGTGCTCTGGGATATGCTTTCAAAATGCTCCTTTTTTGCTATAAAATGCAGCTTTTTGTTCAGGTATGGCACCAAAATCGAGCCTATCATGAAATGCTCGATATAGCTGCAGTGGTTTGGAGTGAGTATAAATGGTCCTTCCTTTGGAATATTTTCAATGCCCTTAATCTCTTTTATCCATAGCTTTATGATCGGAGTGACAAAATATTTTCCTATCGGCGGCGGAAAAAGCTTTATTTTCATGGTTTGTACCTCTGCCCTGCCAATCTTGATATTTCCCCCATTATCTGGCCTGTTGCTGTTTTTAATAGCTTTTTGGTTATCGGCTTGCTGTAAAATTTGTTAAAGTAAATTGGCTTTCCTATATTTATCTCTGCCCTTCCGGGCCTTGGAAACATTTTTCCCTTGGGCCAGATTTTATAGGAGCCTATTATGCCTATCGGGATTACCGGGGCTTTTGATAATAGAGCTATGCGGGCTATCCCTGTCTTTGCTTTCCTGATTTTTCCATTTTCGCTTCTGCCGCCTTCAGGAAATATAAGGAATATCTTCCCTTCTTTCAATGTCTGCAGGGCTTTTTCAAATGCTTTTTTGTTTGTCTCTTCTCTTCTTTGTTTTTGTCTGATATCTTTGCCTGCATCCACAGGTATATGGTCATAATGGTTCAGGTATGCCCTTATGAGCGGATTTTTATAGAACCTTGAGTTTATAAAAATCCTGAAATTCTTTTTTGTGCATATAAATGCCGTGTAAGGCAGAAGGGCATCATCCAGATAGCTTGAATGGTTGGCTGCAGCTATGAAAGATTTATCTTTCGGTATATTTTCCTTTCCGCTTATTTTTCCTACAAAAAGCGCTATTATAGGCCTGTAAATAAGGTATTCTATTGGGTAACTCATGCCCTCAAAGAAAGCAAATGCATTTAAAAAAGTATTGAGAAAAATAAAAGAAAAAAAGGACTTAGATGTCTTTAAGGCCACTGGTTTCTACATAAAAGGAGCATTCACTTTCCGGCAAATTCGGAGAATCTACTAATTTAGCTACTCTTGAGCCTTTCTTTCCTTTTCTAAGATAGATTCTGAAAGTTGAGGCATGGCCCACGATATGGCCTCCAATTGCTGTTGTGGGGTCTCCAAAGAACATATCCGGCCTGGCCATAACCTGGTTTGTAACATAGACGCAAATATTGTTCATGTGCGCGATTTTTGCCAGGTCTCTCATATGCCTGTTTATTTTCTGCTGCCTCTCAGCTAAAGTGCCTCTGCCTATATATTCAGCTCTGAAATGCGCTGTCAAAGAGTCTATAATGACTAGCTTTACGTCAAGGCCTTGTTTTTTTATCAGGTCCTCGACTTTTTCTCCCAGCAATGTCTGGTGGTCTGAGTTATAGGCTCTTGCCACTTTGATGTTTTTAAGCACTTCCATAGTGTCCAAGCCTGCGCCTTTTGCAAGCTGCTCTATGCGCTCTGGCCTGAATGTATTTTCAGTGTCTATGTAAACTGCTACCGATCCAGGAAACTGCTTCTGGACATTTACTGCGAGGATATGCCCAATCTGCGTTTTTCCAGAGCCATACTCTCCAAAGCATTCTGTTATTGCGCTTGTCTCAAAGCCTCCGCCCATCAAAGCGTCAAAGCTTTTGCTTCCTGTGCTTAGCTTTAATACTAGTTCTCTTCTCTTTAATACTTCTTCTCCCGACTCAAAGCCCATTTCCATGGATGCTCTGGCTGCTGCTATGAGTTTTTTTGCTGCAGCCTCTGTCATCCCTGTTGCATCAACTATTTCCCCAGGGGTTGCAACTGCAACTGACATTAAATCCGAGTAGCCTACAACTCCCAGCTTTTCAGCTGTTGCCGGGCCTACTCCGGGAAGATCAGAAAGCGTTTTTTCTTTTACCACTTTTTCTTCCTTGGAGGCTTTTGACCTCGATATTTTTTCTATTGATTTTTTTTCATTGTTTTGCAATATTTCCGGTTCCATTAATACTTGTTTCATTCAATCACCTTTTAAAGTTTTTCTTTGTTTTATTGTTTTTTCAGTTAAAAACACGCAAAAATCTAAGATTTTTGGTGCACGAACGGAGTTCGGCACAGAGCTTTGCTCTCGTGTCCCCAAAATTCTTTTGGATTTTTGTGAAATAAAAAATAAATTTATGCTGTACCCTGCATCTCTTTCATTACAAGATACTCGTAGGCTTTCTGCAGGATTAATGATGCCTTTGGCAGGTCATTGACCCTTAAAGTGCTGGTAGACTGCCAGTCTCCTTTTTTGTCCTTGTACCTTCTCTGGAAAGATACTGTTTGGTAGCTTACATCCTCTCCTTCCTTGCTTTTACCCTGGTTCTGCCAGACTGTAGCTACTAGAGCTCCTGTAGAAAACTTTTTTTCCGGTAGGTTTCCTACCGTTTCTGTTTCTATTTTCATTTTATTTACCTCTTGCTTTCGCGTCTTGTTTCAACATCCCCTTAATTATGAGCTTATGGTTTTCGCCATGGCTCCAGGGATGGAGGCGCTGCATTTCCATGCAACATCATATTGATGATAGAACTTGTTTAAATACCTCATGCGCGGATGTCCAGTGGCATTAAAATAGGGATTTTGGGCTTTTAAGAGCCTATATTGCTGGAATTTTGTGGTTTTGGAATGTCCAGTGCATATATTACTATTCAAAATTATATTCTAAACACTACTAAAAGGTACTTTATTTATATATCTTTAGAGCTACATTTAATTTTTTTAATCTAAAAATAGAAAAGTTTATATATTAGTTATAGCTACATTTAACAAATGCAAACTGAAATACTACTTAAAAAACTGGAAGGCGTACAAACTATCGATTCAGCTAGCAATATATTGAACACAAACAAAGGTAAGACTATTTACTATTTGTTTCGTTTAAGAAAAGAGGGCTATGTCAAGACAAAGCGGTTAAGCAACAACAAAAGAGTGTATAACATATCTTTTGAGAATAAGCTTAAAGGAACTAGTTATTTTGAAATAATAAACAAATATTCCCCAGTTAAAATTGCAACTCCCATAACATACAAGATATACGGAAAATACCCAAGTTTAGAAGAAACTTTAGTTTATGCAATTAAAACTGGAAGCTTAAGAACTATATTGGCATCATTGGTATTATTCAAAAAAATAACTAATTGGAGTGAACTTTACCAATTGGCGAAGAAGAATAGAATAGAAAGACAAATCGGAGCATTATATGATCTAGCAAAAAAAATTATGAGGGTGAGGGGGATGCCGGATAGATTCAGAAACAACGCTTTACCAAAAAAAGAATATAATTTTGAATATACCATTCTTGGTTTAAGGTCAAAAGATTTTAAGGATATTGAAGAACTATGGAAAATTTATCTACCTTTTAATAAAAATGATTTGAGCGATTATAAATGATAACTATAGATAAGCAGCAAAAGTTATTCTTAAACATAGCGAGAATACTAACTAAAAAGGTTATAGCGTATGCTGTTGGCGGCACGGCAATGATGTTTTTAGGAATTAAAGATTCCACATTAGATATTGATTTGGTATTTGAAAATGAGAGAGATAAAGATATTTTCAAAGAAGCCATTAAATCTTTAGGTTATAGGGAAATTAACGCAATAAAAGTTTACGGGGCAAGAAGGAATCATCCGGAAATGCTAAAGCTAAATGATGAAAGATTTGATTTATTCGTTGTAAATGTTATAGATTTTGTATTTTCTGAAAATATGCGGAAAAGGGCAGAGAGCATACACCAATTTGGAGAAAATTTGATACTTAGAATAGCCGATCCTCATGACATAATTTTAATGAAATGTGCAACTGATAGGTTAAAAGATAAGGACGATGCAAGAAAAATAATAGATCTTGGGAAGATTAAATGGGAATTGCTAGTGGAAGAAGCTAAAAAACAGATAGAACTAGGCAAAGATACAGCTGCTTTTGAATTAGGGGGCTTCCTAGAAGAATTAAAAAATGAAATGAAAGTTAAAATTCCTAAAGAAATTCTGGATGAATTATTTGAAATCGTAAAGAAACAAGCCGAAGAAAAACAAAGGAAATTAACTAACCCCGATTCCCCCTAATCTTAGTCTGCTAATGCAGAAATGCATTATTAACCAAAAATACGCCACCAACGGACTTTCGGCAGCTCAAAAACTCGCCTTGCTCTGTACGTTACATGCACCTTTCCTCATCCCAAAACCAAATACAAAGCCAATGCTATGATTATAATAAAAAATCCTTTCTCGATTATAGAATTTGTCCTAATAAATCCGCTAATCCTCTTGTTATAAATTGGATAAAATGGCATTATTCCATGCCTTGTTATGGCATCCAGGAATAAATGAGACAGATAGCCAATAAAAACAGCGATTCCAATAATAACATCGACATTGAATAATATTAAAATTAAGAATAATAAGACCGGAATGTATATCGTATGGAAGATGCCCCTATGGCCGAAGAAAAAGTTTATGGTTTTTGACAGAATTTTGTTTTCCCTGCCGATTTTTGATTTAGTTTCATCAATATCCGGAAACAATGAGAAAAATAATACCACCAATAGAAAAATAACCTGGTTTTCAACACCAAAAAAATCAATATATAATAAAGACAATAATAGCCCGAATGCCAAATGCGAGTAATACATCATTTTAGGTTAAGATTAGTACTAGGATTGATAAAGTTAATTGGTTAATATGTAGGCGAGACGCGAGCGTATTACCAGGAAGCGAGCGCCGAGCAGTAATTATTGTGAGCGAAGCGAACCGAATAAAGAAATAGAATTATAATTGTTATTTGCCCTTTTGATTACTTTTCCGTATTCTTAATCTCTTCATCAAGCCTTTTGATCTCTTCCCCAGGATCTGGATTCAAAGTTGCATTATTGGCTACAATCTCTATCCTGTCAAAGAAGAGGTTTTTCTTTACCCTGCCGCTTATCTTCACTATATTTCCCAAAAGGCCTGTCTTGACTTCCTCAAAGCTTTCAGGATTTTCCCTGTATTGCAGGATTTTTTCATTATTTAAGCTAAGAAGCTTTCCCATGCTGTCCCTGAAGAAAACAGTGCGTATGTTGTCTGTGCCGTCATCGACCACTATGTTCAGGACATAGGAATAATCCGGGGTTACTTGCTTGTGCTCAAGACATACAAAAGAGCCTTCCTCGGCTTTTGCCCTTTTGCCGCACTTCGGGCATATTTCAAAAAATCTTGGCTCGAAGACCTGCACAATGGTTGCAAGAATCTCGGCTGCATTGTCGTTTTCCTTCAGCTCATTTATCGCTTTCCTTTCTGATTTAACGGCTATTTCCTTCACTTCAACAATTTCTCCCGGGGGATCTATTATTAGCTTGCTTTTTTCATTCAGATGCAGTTCATAATAGCCGTTGTTTTCCTTCACATAGCTGCCTATTATCTTTACTATAGTGCCTTCTTTCAGATTATTTATATTATCTGCCTGGGAGCCCCACATCACAACCCTTATCTTTCCCGTCTCATCTGCCATCAGGAAAGAAGCAACCTTTCCCTGCCTGTTGTTTGTGTTAAATTCCCTCAATTCATAAGCCTGCAAAACCTTGCCTACTGTCTCGACATTCCTCAGGCCAGGAACAATATTTTTTATCTGCAGCTTTCCAGTTACATTTTCAAACAGCTTTATCCCCAGTTCATTTGCAACAATATGTGCTGCGCCTTCCCTGCTTATTAATCCCGAGAGCTGCTTCATCTTTGCGTTTATCTTGTCGTTAAGCTCATCTTCAGAAATATCTGCTTCCTGCCTTATCTTCCCAATAATCTGCTCATAAGGGATTTTTATCATCTTTAGTCTGAGTGTATAGGTTTTATTTATATAGTTTTGGTTTGTTCAAGAATATCCAAATTCGTCTGGGAGTGATTTTTCCAAAGAGGCAAGCGTGGGATGTGTTGTCAATCCTATCTTGGACCAGACAAAGTTTGGAGACGGGTCCCATTTGCCGATATTTGAGACTTCATAATGTGCCTTTATATGCTCATCATCAACTTCTATTGAAGGCCATCTGTCTGCTATGTCATTTATTAACTTTCTTATGAAATCATATTGCGCATCGGTGTATTCCATTGACTTATACCCTGTGTTCACAATCTCGATCCCTATAGACCTTGAATTCCAGCCCTTGGCATGGTAAGTCATCTTGCTTTCATCCACTAGGTAATAGATCGTGCCATCCCTGTCAATGATGTAATGCACTCCCAGCTGCCTTTGGTTAAGGGTGTTGTAAGTTTTGACGGCTGCGTCATCTCCCGTATGATGCAGCACAATCGTGTCCACTATCACTCCTTCAGGCCTGTCATAGCCAGCAAGCTTGTATTCATTAGAAACAGCAATATTTGGCTTTGTTATAAATGATCCTATCTTTGCCTGTGAAGTTCCTAAGTTTTCTGACTCGCTTTCAAAATCGTCTGCAGCAAAAGACTGCACATCAGCACTATTTACTTTCTCAACATAACTTACATCTGCGCCAATAGAGCATCCAAAGCCGTTGTATGCCCTTAAAGCCCTGTCCCATGGATTTACATAGGATTTGTATTTTGCATTTAATGCTGGATCTTTGCAGAATTCATCAACTGCATTATTATATCTGTCTGTATTCGGGCCATAAGCCTGGTAGTTCTGCTGCAAAATCCTTAATCCTGATTTTATGTTGCAGTTAATATCGTATGCTGTCTCTTCTTTTTTGCATCCGAATAATTCAAGCCTTTTGCTCCCTACAATAAACAAGTCTTCATGTGCATTTGGCTTATTATTTACCTGCATAACACCGCAGCTTCCGAATGAATTGCAGTTTACATTGTCTGGATTGGATGCCCCGCAATTTGATGTTCCGTCCCTGCAGTGCCTGAATGAAGACTCTGTTTTGGCCAATTTTAATACCAGTTCTATGTTTGCAAAGCCGATCTCATTTGCTAACTGCCTTATCCTTTCCTTTATATCAGCAGATTCTGCTAAAACATTATTTCTTGGGCTGCCAATCATGCTTCCTGACAGTTGGATGAAATCGAGCGCAAACTTGTAAACAACGGGCCTTAATTTTGTTGTCTTGTCATTTTCATTATATGCATAGAATTCGCTGTTTTTGCTCTGGACGCAGAACCTGAATTTTGTTTTTGGCTTTGGCTCGCATGTTTTTCCATCCCAATAGCCGCTAATCAATACTTTTCCCTCTTGGTCCTTATGCACATAGCTTGCGCCTCCAGCATATATATACTCATCGACAAGAATGGCATTTTCTATTTTTTCCTCCAGCTCAGGATTATTCTTATCAATTATTAATATATCATCCCCATCCTGGGAGATCTGGAAACTTCCGTTTACTGATGGGTTATTTTTAGTACAGATGCAGCTATTGTCATTTGAATAAGAGCAACTTTCAATGTACTCGGCAATTTTAAAGAAATTCTCTTTCTCTTCGGGCTCGCACTTGTCAAGAAGCTCAAAATCATCGCTTGCAAAGAACTGCAGCTTGTTTGAGGCTATGCAGAAATCCAGGCTTTCGGATTCGGTGCACAGGTTAAAAAGCCCCTGCGCTTTTTCCGCTATTCTTTTGTATTCATCAAGGTCATACCCGATGCTGCTGTAAAATGACGGGTTGATATAGGCAACCACCTCTTTGCCTCCACCACTAAGAAGGCTGAATGGCACTTTGCCTTGCGCATGAGCTATAAATCCCTTATCTATTGAAACTTCAAAATTAACATCAGAGAAGTCTATGCCGCCTATTTTGCTTTTCTTTAAACCGGCATAAGATTCCTGAAAAAGTTTTATAAGATTCTGTCCTATATCAAAATTGTTCAGGCATTCTGAATTTTTTCTTATTATTATTCCATATCCCAGGTAGTTTCCGCATTCTGTGCTAGATGAAAAAATTCCATTGCCTATTATCTGGGCAAGGGACTGTTCAAATGTCCTTTCCAGTATTTTATTAATAATCTGGTCTTTATTCCTTGTTTCTTCCAGTGATTTTGCCAGTTTTGCCGGGAATTCGCCAACTTCTGGAGTTGAGGCCTGCGCAGGGGAATAGAAAAATATTATCCCCACGCTGACAAGAGCGGCTATAGCCAGGATGTCCCAGTGTATTCCTGTTGAACCTTTCTTTCCTGATTTTATCATTTATATGCCTCAAGG
>Ga0209541_10017617_pt1 | contig 10427 bp, 14 predicted proteins | sample RifCSPlowO2_01_FD_184027 | JGI IMG/M metagenome (GOLD analysis project Ga0209541, IMG submission 184027) | Groundwater microbial communities from Rifle, Colorado - Rifle CSP2_plank lowO2_0.1 (SPAdes) (version 2) | ecosystem: Environmental > Aquatic > Deep subsurface > Groundwater | place... | reverse complement strand
TCCAAACTGTCGCATATGTGTTGTCAGAATACGTTGATCTTGAGCTTTGAGAGTTTGTTCTTGTAAAATGAATGGTTTGCGTTTTTGGTAGACTACTACCTCGGCCATGCCTAATCTGGCTAGTTCTTCTGATACTGAAAGATTGTCGACATAAGTATAAGCCAGAAGTCTGCCGAACTTGTCTGATTTGTAATTGTCGTATATCAGTTTGATAGTTTTGTTTTCCACTAACTTGCGGTTGGCTTCAGTAGCTTCCTTTTCAAACGGTTCTCCGGTTTCTGGAGCAGTAATGCCCACATATCTAAGCACTAACCCGTTAGATAACAGAACAGTGTCCCCATCAATTATTTTTGCGACCTTGGCACTTTTGGGAAATTTGGTAATTTCCTGGGAAACAATATTGTGTTGTGCATGTAAGATGCTCTCAATTTGTTCCTTGAGCTTAAGATTAGAAACATCTTCGAGAACAGACCTCAGAAGTCCGGTAGAAATCGTGACTAAGTCTCCCCTACTCATGGCGTGGATATGGGAACTGAAGTAGGAGTGGAAGTGGGGGTAGGTAGGGTGGTGGGAACTGGTACAACTTGGGCGGGCAGAATTTCCATGTCAGTGGTATCGGTTACAGTCATGATTCCGGTTTGGGTATTGTAGTAACCCACTGCCAAAATCCTTTTGCCTATGAGTTTAGCGAGATTAACATTAGTGGGAGCGTTGAGAGTTACCGCTTCGACTTCGGTAGTCACCAAGTAATATCTCTGGTTGGCTTCTGTATATTTCAAAACTCCGGTAAAAGCCGTTTCCTTCCAGACATTAGGCGAAGGAGACGGTGCCAACATGGGTAAGTATTTAATAATAGGACTGGAAGCCGGAAGGGTGACTCTGCCTAAGCCAAAACCAATGGTAGCCACGCTTACTGCAATAGCAATAGCTGTCAGCGGTCTGATTCTAAACCGAAAGTCGACTCCTTCATTAGCAATAATCCGCTTCCACCAGGCTTTGAGATATACCACAGGATTGGTAATCTTGAGATCAAATAGGGGCGCATCGGTGCGTTTAGTAGTTACCACCAACTGTTGTTCCTGTCCACCTTGATTGACTGATACAAATGACGGAAGTTTAGGAGCTGAAGCTTCTGGAATCCCAGTACCGGCATTTTTAATGAAGTGTCCCTTGGAATCCCGAGGTTGTTTAACGGCAGCTTCATGTCTAGCCTCATTGGCAGGATCTAACTCAGGCATAATTTAGTGTAACATATTCCCCACTTCCCAAAAAAATACGGAATGCCTTGTAAAAACTATTGAATCCAAATATTCATTGAGTCTTATTTTTCTGTTTTTTCTTTTTTTCTCCCCTTTGCATTAACCTCCAAAAAATTGCCGCATTCTGGTCGTGTCTTTCATGATTAGGCAGTTTCGTCCCTTTTCTTCTCTCTTTCTTACCCCCACTCGGTTTTTTTTTGCGAGCAAATTCAATCGGACTAATTTTAGAAATAAAAAATAAACCACTATATATTGTTAAATAATTATTTGGCTCTTCAGAAAAAATGTTCCGTTCAAGATACATTATCTTATAGACACAATCTTTATAGAAGTCCTCTCATCACCGACTTTTATAGGCAATGTCTCTCCTGCTCTTCTTCCTTCTAATACTTTTGCAAGCGGTGTTTCGATGGAAACCCACCCAGCAGCCATCCCACCATCTAATGGCGCAACCAGAAGGATCGACTCAACATCGTCAGGATCACTACCATATTGGATTGAAACTTGAGAAGTTAGAGTGACAACTTGGTTCGGTCTCACACCCATTGATTCAAGCACCTCTTTAACTAAGCTGTAGTCCTCTACGACTGTTGCCCGGTCGAGATTCCCACCTATGCTTCTTGCCAAACTAGCTCTCAACTCAAGGTCTTGATCTCTGTACCATTCATATTCATTATGGTACTGGCCATGAGTATCTCCAGCATCTTCTGTTGCGGTTCCCTTTGCCCTCTCTTGCCTAACATGGTCTGATATTTCAGTTGATTTCGCTAATTTAGACGCAAATGATTGCTGTGTAATTAAAAATCTCGGAAACTCAACACCACCATATACTACTAGGTCGTCAACATCAACTTCCCCAGATGGAATAAATCTATATCTAGCTTCAGTTTGGGACATTCTGTGTATTGCTTATACTATAAACATATACAAATGTAAAATAATCGTAAATTCCATTGTATAATCAAACTTAGACTATGAAAAAAATTGTGTACTTAGTAACAGGAAATTCGGGTAAGGTTGAGGTCGCTAAGCACGCTCTAAGCACATATGACATTGTTGTTGAACAGTTAGCCATCGATACTCCAGAAATACAATCTTCGGACACGGAGGAAGTTGCAAAGTATTCTGTGAAATATGCAGCTGAAAAAGCCGGAAAACCGGTGATTAAAGGGGATTTTGGTATGTTTATTGAATCACTTAATGGTTTTCCTGGTCCATTTGTTAAATATGTAAACAAATGGTTAAAAGCTGAAAAATTTGTGCAACTATATAAAGATGAAGAAAATAAAAGGGCACATTTTATTGACGCTTTAGGTTATTGCGAACCAGGGAAAAAGCCACTTTGCTTTACAACTAACACTGAGGGGATATTAATAAAAACTCCTCGAGGTGAAAATGGAAATATGGTAGACTCGCTCTTTATTCCGGAAGGATTTGATAAAACAATCGCCGAGCTTTCAAAAGAAGAGTCTTTAAAACTATGGAATAACGATAGGTATCCTCGACTGGCTAAATTTCTCCTTAACTTATAAGAAAAACATTCTAGGGACCTTTTCTGTGTAAAGAATTCTCTGGAAGTATAAATATATCACTAGATAAAAATCTGTCTTTCATTTTTGGTCCACTTGGCCTCTGGTCGACATGGTAAACAGCAAATTTCCATTTGTCGTATGGTAATTCCGGTTTTGAATCCATTGTCTGAACTGCAATTTTTAGAACCTCGGTACCCCACTTCACTGATCCATTACTCATCACAATCGTTGGCTTAAGAACGATATCATAGGGAGCATTATTTATTAGCTCAAGTGTTACTTTTACAGGCTTTTCCATGCCACATCCAGCATTTATCATTCCAACTGCAGCATGCGAAATACCAACTCTAGCTAAAGAACTGGAATTCATGAGTTTAATCACATGTAGATCATCTATTCCTAAATATTCAAAGGTCTCGGCTAAGACAAATCCTTGAGAAGGAATGATAAGTGAGTCTTTTACTTCAATTTCTTCAAATATTTCTTCTGAATTAACCAAAAGAGGATCAACTCTTTTAATGTCTTTTTTTACAACTAAGAATTTACTTCCCAAGTGGCAGTAATATAAATTTGGTCCCAAAAATCTAGGTAAGAATGGGTCGATTACGAGTAATTTTTGATCTAACAACTTTTTAATTGAAATGTCAGAAAGAACACTCATACCCTTTTACATAAGTTCTTTACCAATTAATGTTGATCTTGTTAAAGCACTTTCCAGGGTAGACCCCATATTCCCATCAGGAAATGCTCTAACAATCATTTCTCTGTACACAGACATTCCATTACTTTCAGAATTATCAATTATAATTAATTCCCTCCCCAAGCTAGCTGCTTGAGAAATAGCTGTTTCTTTTTCTGTTTCCTGCTCCTTTCTTATTAACTCCAGATCCAGATACCTATCATTTCGACTTGCTTCTAACTTTCTTCTTTCTAAAATTACTTCCGGACTAGCAACTAGCAACACCATAGATAGCATTTGTTCCCCATCTTCCGGAAGAAGAGGAAATATAATCACTTTCCCAGTTTCAGAGTCTACCAGGCTGTAATGAGCATCTCTTAGCTTTATGATACCAGAAGTTTTTCTGTCGTCCTCGTACATTTGTCTGTACATTTCAGGTCGCAATGACGCTCTGAATTCTTCCGGCAGGGCTCTCAGCTCTTCATATGTCGAAACATGCGCTAGTCTTAATAAATAGTCGCCCCCTTTAATTCTCTCTATTGGCAAACCACATTCATTCGCTATCTTTGTCATATTAGCAATTATGGTTGACTTGCCTACACCTGGTATACCGCCAATTCTGATAAACATTTTATGATTTAGTAAACTGATATTTTAACGGATCAATTACTCCTGCTTCTTTAAATGCCCGTAATCTACCCAAACACTCAGAACAAGTTCCATCTGGAATTTTATCAGCTTCAATACAAGTTCTGGTCATATCCATTGGTATCTTGTTTTTTACTGCATACATAATAAGATCTCTTTTAAACAGAGGCCTGTTGTCATACTCCGAATCAATTAAAGGGGAGGTTACCAACCATTCCCAGTCTCCTGTATCAATGCATACTGACAAGTTAGTGCTTCTAAGTGCCTGAAGAGACGAGTGAGGAAAGCTATCGTCCCCAACTGTAGATGTAAGTACTGTATGAAGCGTCGGAGCTGAAACGGCTCTTAACTTCTGGGCGTATTGCACTCCAAGTGATTGCAAGACCACATTCCTCATGGGATGTCCTAATTTCTGAAGCCTGTCAGGTTCGGAATATTTTTTAAACTGAAGAGGGGGAACCTCGGTTTCAACTATTTCTAAATTCTGCATATGTTTAGGGTACTTTTTTTGGAAATAATTAACGAAATACATAGCTGATTCTTCTTCAAACTTTGTTGCCCTTGCATTTCTTCTAACAAATAGTGGATACACATTAACTCCCCACTCTCTGATAACCAAATCTAGAGAAATACTAGAATCTAAACCTCCTGAAACAATAAAAACAACATCCTCATTCTTAGGCACTCTAGATACATAGCCACGACGGTGTAAAAATAACTGATTGATCTTAAGCAAGACGATTGGGTCTTCTTCTCTATTACTAAAGACTCGATCCGGATATTTAGACTTCATGATTTGTCAACAATAATTTATTAATTTTATCTACATCCTCTTCATAATAATGGAGGGAAACGATCAAGATATTAAGTTCTCCCGCTTCTACATTAGCTCTTTCTGCAATTCTTTTGGCAATTTCTCCAATACAAATGATATCAGCATATATCTTTTTTCCAACATCCTGACTTCTAAAGAATGCTGTGGTAATTAAATACCTGTTTCTTATTTTGAAGTCGATCGAAACTATACAGGGAACATGATGAGTGTCGCCCTTAGGATCCATGAGTGTAATTGTGGCTGATTTGGTTTCTGGGTTTTTGATTAATTTTTGGACCACTTGCTCAATTTGATTCACACCATCAAAATTTGAAAATCTTTGACCATAGCTATAACCCCAATCTAAAACTGGTTCTGACTTCAAGAAATTATCTCTCATCCATGAGATCATTTTTGAATCTGCATATTTTTTTAATATCTGGTCGGTAGCACATGGATTTTCAACTATTAAGAACACATTTATCAGTTCTTTAAGTTTTCTATTTCCATCCATCACCTTACTTCCAAATTTCATCACTCTTTTAACCGCCTTCATCCACGCTTCGCCAGGTGTTTTTGCAACAACTTTATACATATCAATTGATCTCTTTGATAATTTCGATAATTTTATTGTTATGATCGCGTTGTCCAATAGAAATTCTCACAAATCCTTCACCGGAAACTCCTTCTGCATTTCTCCAGTCGGAAGCAACGGCACCTTTCCTATATAATTCCAGAAACAAATCTTTTGACCTATGTTTCATTAAAATTAAGTTGGTTGTAGATCCAGATACAAACTCTATATTTGGGCAAGTAGATGAAATAGCGTCTAATAATCGTTCTCGTTCGGATGCAACAGTTTTTACTAAATCTGTAACATATTCAGTATCTTTCAAGGCCTCTACAGCTAGAATTTGAGAAACAGACGAAATATTATACATAATCCTAAATCTTTCAATTTCTGAAATTCTGCTTTGATGTGCTACAACATAACCCACCCTTATACCAGCAAGACCAAATGCTTTTGAGAAAGATCTAATAACTAATACATTGTGTTTAGATTGGACAAGAGATACAACCGATTTGTTGTGATCAAGACTATAAAATTCTTGATAAACTTCGTTAACTACAAATAATGTTTGAGGAAATAAATTAACCAGTTTTCTAGTTAACTTTAGGTCGACGACTATACCTGTGGGGTTGTTTGGTGAACAAATCCACAAAACTTTGGGTCTTAATTTACTAATATACTTAGTTAGCTGATTGAAAGATTTATCAGATACACGATAACTATTAATCTTTTTTAGAGGGAATAGTTTTACTTTCGCGCCTACTTTTTTTGGGGAAGTAATCATTCTAGAAAATATTGGCACTAAACACACGGAAGTATCATTCTCATTCAGGTACAATCTCGGTATAAGCTCAATAACTTCATCAGACCCTGAAAAAACAGATATGTTCTCCGGAAGGACTGACAAAAATTCACCAATGGCTGATTTTAGGTTTTTGCTATTTCTATCTGGAAGAATAGATATATTATCTAGTTCAAATTTTTGCAACTTTGAAACCAATCTCCGAGGTGGTTCAAACATTCCCTCGGCTATGTCAAGTCTAATTTTCCCAAGCTTATTAACTGAACTAGAACTTTTAATCGAACCGAAATATTTTTTAGTGGTTTTATTTATCATAATATTTAGTCGGGTCAGAGAATCCTGCTTTGGAGAAAGCTTCACTCCTTCTGGAACAAGAAGTGCAGTTTCCACAAGCCAAATAATTGGTTTTTTCACTAGCGTTATTACACGAAATTGTTTCGCCGATAGAAATTTCGTGCTCCATCGCCCACTTAATTTCCTGATCTTTTCCAAATAGTTCAGACGACAGCAGAGGATCAATGTTCGGTGAGGAGACTTGCCACTCCCAATCACCTGTATTTATACAAACATTCAGAGTATTCACCCTCAGTCCTTGGAGAGTACTATGAGGAAAATAATCCTCAGGTACAATCGCACAATAAACTGTCCTAATATCTTTAGAATATTTTTGCGAGGCTGCTACAGCGTACTGAACACCGAGAAGCTGCATTATTGGATCTCTCATTGGATGTCCTTTTTCTTTGGTGTATGGAGCCAAGTCCTGCTTGAACTCTATGGGTGGAACATTGACTGAAATTTTCATAGGAGTATGAAATTTACTTTCTCCATATTTTTTTTGAAAATATTCGGTAAAATAATCAACTGATTTATTTTCTGCCCCAGTATTTGTTTGTCCTCTATGAATGTGCAAAGGAAACAACTCTAGTCCGTAGTCTTCGATCAGGCGAGCTGAAGTAACTATCGAATCAAGCCCGCCCGAAACAATCATTACTATACATTTACTTTTAGGCCATTTACTCACATATCCTCTCTTTTTCAAAAGAAATTTATCTATATCTAAGTGTTTGTTATTTGTTTGCATAGCTAATTTTCAAGTAGTCAGCCATCTTTTTCAAGGCTCTTGATCTGTGTGAGTTTCTATTCAAGTAACCCACTCCTAGCTCTGCTAAAGTTTTATCTTGTCCCTTCGGAATAAAAATGCTACTTATAGGTGCCTTAGGGTTAATATCAGAGAACTTACTCTTAGTTAATTTTCCATCTAAAGAACCCTCGAAAACTTCGACGGTGTTTCCATCTCTAAATCCAATTACAGTTTTGAAACAAGCTTCATCGCCCTCATCAATCAGGCGTGCTATACCATTAACTCCAATTGATTCAACTAGTACCTTAGTAATAACTCCTGGGAAATTATCAAATTTCGATATAAAAACTCCGGTGTCGTCAACAAAAACTGGCTTTTTCAAAATGTTATAAGCTTGCTCAAGTTTACTTTCAACAACTTCTTCTTGAGTGTTGAGTTGTAATTCAATAAAGTTTATTTCTGCTCCATCAATTTCTATTCCAGTTGACTCCAGCATAGATCTTGCCTCGTTTAGCTTGTTGGCATTTGAAGTGACAAAGGTAAGTCTGTTCATATATTGCGCCATATGGCGCCATGAGAAAAGTATAGTCTATACCAACTTATTTAATGTGTCAATACACAGCCGTTTATTAGTCTTTTAAGAGGGAGGACTGATACTCTTTATCTTGCGAAATCACTAAACTCATTATTTTCTCTCTCAACACTTCCGATTTGGATGTCTTTCCTTGATTTGACAACCAATCTAAATATCTATTTATTTCAGGTGTTGCAATAAAGTTGAACTTTGAAGATCTCTTTTTTGTAACAGACTTAAGAAATGTTGAGATTATTTGTTCCAAGTTTTTATTTGAATATTTCTTGACATATAGATATGAAGAATTGTTAGCTTCGATAACTTGTGGAGGCTTTTTCTCCCCGAATTCTTCTGAATACAAACAAAGTACTAGTTTTTTTAGTGAAACCGCTAATGCAATCTGGTATCCTACACTACTGCTAGGGAGAGATACTTCAGCAATTAATGCATCTGATATTTTAATTGCTTCGATTCCCTCTTTCAGGATAGTTACTCTCTCCTCGGGATTTTCACCTTTGTCTTTCAACGCTTTTGATAGCCAATCAATAGAAATTTTATGTCCTGCCTTGTTAATCGCGTGTGCGATTTGCAAATAAGTGCTTTTATGTCTCTCGACTTCAGAAGATGAGCAAGCAAAGTAAATATTCATTGACCAGATTATATATCAATCTAAAATGACCCACCATCCATCACGCCCGGTAATACCAAATCCGAGGCTAAATTATAGCGGGTAATCCGATAAATGCCCAATAGTTGGGGTAAAACACCCGACCGGTAGGTCGGGTAACCGGCAAATAACCCTAATTATGGCTCTAAAGCAGTGTTTTAGCGGTTCTCGGGAATACCCCACCCGCTACCCGATGGGCTTGGGTGGCGGCCCCCTCCGCCCCCGCCCCTAATTCCCATCCAGTAAGGTTCTTAGACTTTTTTTAGCGATGTGGATTTGGGGAGAAGTTCGGGGGGTGGAAAGGGTACGGATAACGCGGCGGGGGCGGAAAAAGGGGCACCCCGCTGGTGCAGCTGACTGCCTAGAAATATGTGTGGTAAGCCGAGCGCACCCCGAAGGGGTATTGTGCATTGCGCGAGGCGGGGAAGGGACTATGTGTGATACTAGAACAGAAGAAACATTGGCAAGTCCCCCCTTAGGGGGACTTAGCGCCCACCAGTGGGGTCGCCGCCACTATTTAAAATGGGTGGGTGGGAGAAACGGAATTTGATAAAAGATGATTCCTAATATAAATAATTCCCCTTCCTTTAAAAAAGAAGTTTCCCACAGGAGCGAGCGTAGCGAGCGACAGCGGTAATGCGAGTCCGGCGACCTGCCCTGCCGAAGCCCGAAGGGCGAAGGCGGGAGCCGGACGAGCCATGATAAAGACAATGGCCCGCGAAGCGGGCCTGCGGTAAAACAAAATTGCCCCCACACATTCATTTTCCCCTTTGACCCTTTTTTCTGTGTGGGGCAAAGTAATTTCTAGAAATTACTGGTAAAATAGGTTCGAGCTGAATCGTAGATAGGCTCACAAAGAGATTGCGACATGCCTCCGGCGGGAATGGCCTGCGCGGTGGGGGTCGCGCAGAGCCTAGCGAAGCCCTTTTTGTAACTCACCCGGAGTTGCTGATCTGTTAAAAAGTAGTCCGAGCCAATGTTTCGCGGAGGCGAGGCTACAGCCGAGCCGGAGCCAGCAGCATTACGGAGAATCTCGAAAATCAGTGCGAACTTTTTCAAAAACTAGCTCCCAATTTATTAAACCGTGCGGGATTAGTTAATCGGTATAACTTCACTTTTCCAAAGTGAAATGAGGGGTTCGACTCCCCTATCCCGCTCACTTAGGTTTCAGGTGTTTGAGTATCATCTGGTTGGGGCAAGCTCTGGGTCTGAGATAACTTTTGACCCAAGATGCCAAATGAAGAAGATACGGTACTCATTTGGTTATAGGCGTTGGTTAAATGCCGGCCCAGAGTGCCCATACTGTCTTCCACCTTGGAATAATCTTTTTGGATTCCCCGCAGGAGTTGAAATACCTGTTTGGATTTAGATTCCAAATCCTTGCCTTGGAAAGAAAGTAATAACACTTGTAGATGGGCATAGAGTGTATTGGGTGAAACTGGATAAACCCGCAAGGACCGGGAATAACTCATCAAATCTTGAGTATTGACTACTTCGTAGTACACCGATTCCGAAGGAATATACATAAGTGCAAAATCAGTAGTATGTTCCTCCGGTAGGATATATTTTTTGGAAATGTCGGTAATATGTTTGCGAACATCACTCATAAATTCTTTTTTAGCCCCAGTCTCTCCCTTAACCAGACGATTAAAACTTTCCATGGGAAACTTGGAGTCGATACACAATAGACCGGCATCAGTTTTTAAAGCTGCATCTACTTTCATACCCGATTTGAAAGAGTATTGCAGATGGAACGAATTCTTGGGAAATGTCTGGCCAATCATGTCATTTCATATTTCC
>Ga0209541_10017616_pt1 | contig 10427 bp, 10 predicted proteins | sample RifCSPlowO2_01_FD_184027 | JGI IMG/M metagenome (GOLD analysis project Ga0209541, IMG submission 184027) | Groundwater microbial communities from Rifle, Colorado - Rifle CSP2_plank lowO2_0.1 (SPAdes) (version 2) | ecosystem: Environmental > Aquatic > Deep subsurface > Groundwater | place... | reverse complement strand
GTCGCGAGATTCACATAGACATCAATGTCTGCGTCCGAGTTTTGCGGAACGTAGAAGGTGAGGCCCGTGAAGGTCGCCGTTGAGTGCGTTTGGACTGCTCCCGAAGAGAGCGAGACCGCCTGCGAGGACTCCTGCGAGGTACCGCTGGCGTCCTTGTATTTGAGGACGACGGCGGTAACCGATGTAGCGGCATTCGCCGGAATCTTCACTTTGACTTCCTGAATAGTGAAGTGCGAGTACTGCGCCGTGAAGCGGAACGAGCCGACTTTCACGTTGCTTGCGCCCGCAATCACGTTGGCGTCTGCAGGCGTGGTGCCGGCATTGACCGCACCCGTGAGCCCTGCCGTGCCGATTGTGATGGTCTGCAGGTTAAGCGCGTCTGCGTCAACTGATGTTCCTGTTGAACTACCGGTACCGGAGGCATCGGCGTTTGCTATCCAGTCGCCGATGTTCGAACCGGACTTGATGTTGCCGTAGATGTCTATGGTCTTTGTTCCAGAGACCGCGATATTGATGTTCGTCGAGAAGCTGTTGCTCGTGTCCGGCGCCGGCTTCGTTGTGCCAACTTGCGCGCCGGTCGCGTGATCCTTGAGCATCAGGTCTGTAATCGATCCCTTCTCGTCAGATGAGAGGGCGATGGTGAGGGTGTTCACGTTCGCGCCTTCGGTGGCACCAGTTGAGAGCGTGAAGGAGCCGAGGAGCGCGTTTGAGGCGCCCGCGATCATGGTCTGGTTGCCATAACCAGAGAACTTCGTCAGCGTGAGCGAGGACGAAGAGACCGTGATGGCATTGCCGTCGGTATCCGAGCCCGGCACGTTGATTGACGTGAGCGATACCTGACCTTGGCCGTTAGAGGCGCCATCGTCAAGGGTAATCGTTACCGTTTCACCCGAGGTGAGCGCGCCGCCGTCGTCATCTTTCGCATCCGCGTAGATGTCAACTATGCCGACCGCGCCCGCCGTGAGGATGAAGCTTGAGCCGAAGGTGAATTCCGTGTCCGTGTCGTCAGGAAGGTCCTTCGTAGAACCTACCTGCACGCCATTGAGGAATATCTTTGCGTTATCGAGTCCGTCATCCGAGGTCGTAGTGTTGACGTTCACGTTGAGTGATTCAACCTTAACGTCCTCGCCTGCGGCGCGGAATTCGTAACTCGCCCACTTCACGCTTGACGCGCCCAAGGAAACGTTCGATGAAGGCGAATTGTTCGCTTTCACGACCGAGACGGTACCGCTGTCAATCGTCGCCGTGGCCGCCGCTTCAGCAGCGAAGGTAGCGCTGGCCTTGGTTGCGAGAATCGGCTGATTCAGGTCCGTGTCTATGAGACGCGCATCTGAAGCGCGGCGGAGCGAGAACGCGAACGTGTCGCCCGAGCCGGCAATGATGTCGCCTACGACCTTGATGACCCGGCCGCCCGTTTCAAGGCGTTTCGGGGTGCTCGAGAGGTCGAAGGTAATCGTGTCGTCAGACGCGATATTGGCAACCGTTGAACCGATCTGCACGCCGTCTACGTAGAGACGGAAGTTGCGGATGTCGGTCCTGCTGATTGAGCCGATATTGCGGAGCTGGAAGGATTCCAGATTAACCGCCCTCGTTGAGATCGTCGCGGTATTCTGCCAGACCGTGAAGTCGTTCTGTGCAGACGCCGTAGAGCCCGACGGGAGCGTGGTGTCGCTGAAGTCAACTGCGCCGAGCGTCGCCGCCGAGACCGTCTGCGTATAGCTGTTTATCGGGAAGACCACCGACGTATCGAGGGTACCCGTTGAAGCTACCGAGACGAGCTGGACGCCGATTTGCTGGCCAGAAGTCGTGTTTGCGATGTCGGCAAGAACCGATATCGACTTCGAACTGTTCGCAGGAACAACAACAACGCCGTTTGTGTCGTTGAAGTTGAACGCGGAGTTGGACACGCCCGCCGAGTCCGTAAGACGCTTCGCGCCTTCATAGAGATAGACGTTTGTCAGGGTTGAGTCGTTTGAGACGCCGATCCTCTTGAAGCCGAGGTTCGTCACCTTGATTTCAACGCTGGTCGGGTTCACGAAGACGAACTTCGCGATGTGGCCGATGGCCTGCGCTTGCACCAAGGCGATGTTGTTCGGAGAGTCCGAAGCGAGCAAGACCTTGAGGCCGTTGCCCGTAATCGGAACGCCCGGAACCGTCGGAGTCGTGCCTGGAGTCGTCGGAACGGAAGTAGCGCCCGCGACTGCCGTGTACTTGGCCTGAGAAATCGGGCCGAAGTAGCCGACTGCCGGTGCGACCCCGTTGGCCGCCTGCCACGCTGCGACTGCGGATTGCGTAATCGAGCCGAAGTAGCCCGTTGCGCCGCCCGAGAACGTGAAGTTGCCGGTCGCAGTAAGGTAGTTCTGAAGGCAGGTGACGTCTGCACCCGAGGAGCCCATGGTGAGGCTACGCGTGAAGGTACAGGCCGCGCTACCTGTCGAACCGCCCGTACTCGCGTTGAGCTGAGCTTGAAGTGCCGCGATTTGGGCAAGCAGTGCCGAGATCTGGGCCTGAAGATCCGTCGTCGATTGTGCGCGCGCCGCAGGGGCGAACGCAGCAAACGAGGTCAGGATGAGACCGAGACCGGCGACCACTGCCGCAACTTTCGCGGCCACATTCGTGGTTGCAATGTTCATAACGATAACTTTGTAAGTTTTGTGAGTGATGCACGAACGGCGCGGCTAATAAGGGTGCGCCGTTCGTGTTTTTTGCCGTTGGTAATTGTCCCTCGCTCTAAGAGCGAGGGAAGATTGTACGCGCACTTTTCACACTACCTCACGGGGCGCAGTATCGACGAGCGTCCCATGAGCTAGTTGGCGAATGTTTGGTCTTTCCATACAGTCGTGCATCCATTGTCCGTAAAGTCTTCCGTAACGGTTCACCGTCTATGTCGAAGACGGGCAACGGCGGCAGTTTTGCTTGCCGCAATCGTTGTGCTGGTCAAGCACTATGAAAATGTCAACGACCAGTTGTTTCGGAGTCGTGCCCCGTTTCAGTACGTCTTACCCGAACAGCAAAAGCGCAAGCTTCGCCATGCGGGTATGGGAGACAGTATACCGAATGACCGTTGCACGCCCGTAAAACACGTGTGGATAACAGAGCGAGGACGGGAACGACAAATAGCCCTTTTACGGGCTTTTCTGTGTCTGTCCCCCATTCGTTACCACAGTAATCGAAGGGTATCCGACCTTGGGGTAAAAGTCAACAAATACCGTGTTTTCAGGTTATTTCCTGCGTTTCTGGAGCTTTTAGAGCGTAGGTGGTCCACCGCTTCTTTCCCTGCGCGATAACATGTCCGCTCCTTACGAGCGCCTGAAGATCGCGCTGTATGGTCTTCTCGCTCACATCGCGCATGAGAGTAGATATGTCCTTTATATATGCCTGGTTCTTGTCTTTAAGTATAGACAGTATCATGCTTGAGCGGATGTTTATTTCGTCCTTTATGTGTCCTTTATGTGTCCTTTTTTGCGCGAACGGTTGTCCGTCACGAAACTCTGCGTTCTTTCTTAGACCTTTTGCCGGCCGACGCATCGTTGCCCTGTCAAGGTCTGCAATAGTGGGTACCCGCGAGAGTGCGATGCCTGGCTCTTCATATTCGCAAACCTCTCCAAGCAAGGCGTGGGCCTCGCGCATAAGGATTCCTGCATTCATCGGTGAAAGAGTGCCACTCTCGCAAGCGGCATCGAGAATGCTCGAAAGGGCGAGAAGGTGCCTTGCGAGGGTATCGCGGGAGGACTGGGGAGGAAGTACGGCGGCATCGATTATGCCGACCGCGATTGCGTCAATCTTGTCCCGTATAGCTACAGAATATGAAAATCCTGGCCGGATCATATGGAGTGCCTTCACAAGCCTATCTGCTTTCTTATAGATATAAACTCTCCTTATGTCCTTATCAAAAAGGACGGAAAATATGTCTTTATCAAGGACAAGGTCAGATTTTTGTGCTGATTTACTAAGAGAAATTTCTCGTGACTTTCTTACGTCTTGTCCTTTATATTCCATACCTATTTGTCTTTGAGGTGTCCATTATATGCCTTGCCCGTGTCCGGTCAAATGAGCCCACGGGGGTTACGATGCGTGACCTGTCGGTCGCATCTTCCGATCGCAACGGACTAGTCATGAGAATAACGAAGTGCGATAGCGTATAGCCGCGCGACGGGTGATACAATGCAAAAATATGGCGCGCCAGAAACGCCGCGAAGGAAATACGAATCCCGCCGCCGTTAAATGGGCGGCGGCAATCCTTCTCATCGCGTCTGGATTCATACTCGCCCTGTCGGCTTTCGGTCTCGGCGGGACGGCAGGCGGAGCGCTTTTCGAGTCGGTCTTTAGCCTCTTTGGTATCGGAGTATTCGTCTCTCCCGTCGTGCTCGCCATTGCCGCATGGAGCGTCATCTTCGGGCGCTCTCCGGTGCCCGCTCTTCCCGCCGCAGGAGCAGCCCTTATCGCGGGCGCCGTGCTTACCCTTCTCGGCCTCCTCTCAAGCGACGTAGGTGGTACCGTGGGAGCGTTTCTCGCGAACACCGAGCAGCGCCTGTTCGGTTTCTGGGGCGCCATAGTCCTCTCCCTCGCGGTCGGCGCGGTCGGCGCGGTCATCACCGTTGATATCGCCGTTATCGCCTCCGCCTTCGCGGAACTCTGGAATCGCGTACGCGACGTGGTGGGTACGCTGCATCTCCCTTCTCGTGTTCGCTCGCCCGAGGAGGCGGAGCTGGAGAGCCCTCCTGACGAGGAGCCCGATGAGGCAGCAGAGGATTCGGGTACGGAGGAGGAGGTCGAGCCGGTCGTGCGGGTATTCAATCACGCGCAGGGTGTGCGCGCCGCTTCGCCTCTCGCCATTCCCGAATTCGGCGGCGCCTACGAAGCCCCTCCCCTATCGCTTCTTGGCGGGGACAAAGGGAAGCCCGATGTGGGAGATATCAAGGCGAATGCGAACATCATAAAGCGCACCTTCCAGAATTTCGGCATTCCGGTGGAGATGGACGAGGTGTCAGTGGGTCCTACCGTCACGCGCTATGCCATCAAGCCGGCGGAAGGAGTGCGACTCTCAAAAATCATTTCGCTTCAAAATAATCTCGAGCTTGCGCTTGCGGCCCATCCGGTGCGCATCGAGGCGCCCATACCCGGAAAATCATTGGTCGGCATCGAAGTGCCGAATGCGGCAAAGGCGACCGTCGGGCTCGGCGGCCTCCTATCCGCTCCCGAATGGGGGCAAAACAAGAAGCCGCTTCTCGGCGCTCTCGGGCGCGACATCAGCGGCACGCCCCACTACGTGAATATCTCGAAGGCGCCGCACGTGCTTGTCGCCGGCGCGACCGGTTCCGGAAAATCGGTTGCCATCCACGCGCTCATCACCTCCCTTCTCTATCGGAATGGCCCCAATGAGCTCCGTTTCATCATGGTGGACCCGAAGCGCGTCGAACTCACCGCCTACAACGGCATCCCGCACCTTCTGACGCCCGTCATCACTGATCCGAAGAAAGCGATCCTTGCGCTCAAATGGGCGGCGAAGGAGATGGAGCGCCGATACAACGTCCTTGAGGCGGAGTCGGTGCGCGATATCGACTCGTATCACGCATCTGTCGTAGAGCCGAATCGGCGTAAGAAGGGCGCTGACGCTCCCGAGACAATGCCCTATATCATCATCGTCATAGACGAACTTGCTGACATCATGCATTCCTATCCGCGAGAGCTCGAAGCGGCCGTCGTCCGGCTTGCCCAGATGAGCCGCGCCGTCGGTATCCATCTCGTACTCTCTACCCAGCGACCATCCGTGAACGTCATCACGGGCCTCATCAAAGCGAACGTCCCGACGCGGCTTGCGCTCCAAGTCGCCTCACAAGTGGATTCACGGACCATTCTCGACGGCAGTGGCGCCGAACACCTCCTTGGTGCGGGCGATATGCTCTATCTCTCAAGCGATATGCAGAAGCCGGTGCGCATTCAGACCGCGTACATTGGCGAGAGCGAAGTAAAAAAGGTCGTACGGTACATCAAGGAACATAATGCCGGCGACCTTTCCTCGCTTGACCTCGCAGGAGGCGCTTCGCGGGAGGGCGCGAATGGCGGAGTGAGTGACGTCGTTTCTCTTTTTGATGAGAGTAACGACGTGGATGATGATCTCTACCAAGAAGCGAAAGCTGTTGTTGAGGAAGCAGGACGCGCATCAACATCGTATCTTCAGCGGAAACTCCGTATTGGCTATTCGCGCGCGGCGCGACTTATGGATCTCTTGGAGGAACGGGGTATCATCGGTCCCGCGGACGGCAGCCGTCCGCGGGACGTACTCTCGTCACGAGGAGCTGAGAGCAGCGGCCCCTTGGGGGAGAGCGCGGAGTACACCGAGAACGCGTAGCGTGTCGTAACTCCATGCTGGTACGCATCCTCGTTGCCGTCATCGTGATCGGGGCCTTGGGATACGGGTTCCTGAAGGCAGAGCCGCTCCTCAGAGGCCCTGCGGTTACGCTTGTATCTCCCAAGGACGGGGAACGCGTACCGGAGGGAGTGGTCACCGTGTCTGGCATCGCCTCGAGAGCCGAGTCGCTTTCGGTCAACGGGAAAGTCGTGCTTATGCGCGAGGATGGCGCGTTCCAAACGACGCTCGTCCTTCCCCGCGGGAGCGCTATACTGTCCGTAACCGCCACTGACCGGTTCGGCAGGACCATTATGAAACAGGTGACGGCGTTTGTCCCGTAATACCGATTTATTTACATGCCCAAGAAATCAGCAGCAACCGAGATAAAAGAAACGAAAGAGCGGGAACGCGACGCGAAGCACAAAGCGATCGAGCTTGCGATCAAGGACATCAAGACCAAGTTCGGCGACGAGGCCATTATGACGTACGGCACGGGAAAGATTGCCGCGATTCCCGTCGTGCCGACCGGTTCCATCGGACTCGATGCAGCGCTTGGCGTCGGCGGTCTCCCGCGCGGTCGCATTGTGGAAATATTCGGACCTGAGTCATCTGGAAAAACAACGCTCGCGCTCCATGCGGTTGCAGAAGCACAGAAAAAGGGAGGCGTCTGCGCTTTTGTGGACGCCGAACATGCCCTTGATCCGGAATACGCGCGCAAAATCGGCGTGAAGCTGGAAGAACTCCTCATTTCTCAGCCGGATACCGGTGAACAGGCGCTTGAGATCGTTGAATCCTTGGTACGGAGCAATAACATAGATATCATCATCGTAGATTCTGTTGCGGCACTTACCCCAAAAGATGAAATTGAGGGTGATATGGGCGCCCAACAGATGGGTAAACACGCACGACTCATGAGTCAGGCGCTCCGCAAGTTGACTGCCATCACCGCAAAATCCAAAACTATCATCATTTTCATCAATCAGATACGCATGCAGATAGGTGTTATGTTTGGAAACCCAGAAACGACGACTGGCGGTAAGGCTCTTAAGTTTTATACGAGTGTACGGCTTGATATCCGTCGCATCGCGAGCATCAAGAAGGGAGAAGAAGTTGTCGGCGGGCGCGTGCGGGTGAAAGTAGTGAAAAACAAAGTCGCGGCACCCTTTAGAACGACGGAATTTGACCTTCTCTACAACGAAGGCATCAGCCGCGAAGGCGAACTCATCGCTCTTGGCGAGAAGTACGGCCTCGTTGAGAAATCAGGCGCTTCGTACAAATGTGGCCTGCCCGGCCAGGGCGACGTAAAGCTCGGTCATGGATACGATGCGGCCCGTACCTTCCTGCGGGAAAATAAGGCTGTCGCGAACGAACTTTTGAAACAGATTAGAGAGAAACTCGCGCAGGGGTGAACGTCGGGGTAAGAGTACGGACGAACGCGCGGGCAAGGTAAGCGAGGGCAACGACGGTCGCAAGCGTAAGTGCTTGCACGACGAGCTCGGTCTCCGAAAAGGCGCTGGCGAAAAAGCGCGTCGCGGAAACGATATCGACGGGCGTATTCTCGAACACTTTTGCCACCCACACCTCCCTGCCGATGCCCCAAAGCGCCGCGATCGCGACGAGAGTCGCAAGTGTCGTTTCGTTTACGAACGGGCGGACGACGTGAATGGTGCGCACGCGACGCATCACGTTTCGTTTCAGTATGGAATCAGTCATAGGTTTGTTCGGCGAGGACTTCTTTGAATAATTTCTTTGCTCGGTGGACTCTTGTCTTAACCGCAGGGACGGTACTTCCGGTTTCATGCGCAATCTCCTCCTGCGTCTTCCCTTCTATGAACTGGAGTGTGAGTACGCGCGCGGCCTGTTCGGGAAGCTTAGCAAGCGCCGCCAGAACCTCATCTCGTATCGTCAGATCTTCAAGGAAGTGGTCGGTATCCGGCGTTCGTTCATAGACCTCCGGGTCAAGGGGCACGTACACGGCGCGTTTTTTCGCGAGTTTCCGATAGCGCGTGAACGCAAGACGCGTGAGTATGGTATACGCCCACGAGGAGAATGAAGCTCCTTCTTGCGCCTTATACCGGTCAGCGTAGAGGTAGATGCGGGTGAAGGCATCCTGCACGACCTCTTCCGCATCCTCCTTCGAACGAAGGATGGAGCGGGCTTTCCGGAGCAGGGCGTTCTCGTACCGATCGACAAGGACGGCAAAAGCTTCGGGCTCGCTCTTTGAAAGCCGCAAAACCTCCTCGTCGGAGGCGGCAGCCAAGGTTTCGCTTGAAAAGCGCGTCACGTCCTGTATCATACCGGAATCCCCCGTCGGGGGCACTTTTATATAACTTAGCGCTCCCCTCCTGGGTTACCCACTCTATGTCCGTCCTTGCGTATAACGAGATCATCCCGAAAACCGTCATCGAATACAACGGGGAGCCCTACGAGGTCCTTGCCTCGCATGTCTTCCGCATGCAGATGCGGAAGCCGGTGAACCAGACGAAGCTCCGCCATGTCATTTCCGGCCGAGTCGTCGAGATCTCTTTCCATCAGAACGAGAACGCGAAAGAAGCGGATCTCTCAACGATGGATGGGGTATACCTGTACACGAAACCCCTGCCTGCCGGCAGGCAGGGCGGGCAGTCATGGTTCACCGAGAAAGACAATCCGAAGAACCGCTTTTTCTTCGACGCCGATGCGATAGGGCAAAAGGTCAGATGGCTTACGCAAAACGCGCCGGTGGAAGTACTCGTATACAAAGACAAGCCGGTTTCGGTTCGCATTCCCATCAAGGTTGACTTGAAAGTGACGGAAGCGCCGCCCGCCGTCCGCGGCGATACGGCAACCGGCGGCACTAAGCAAGTAACGCTTGAGTCCGGAGCGACTACGCTCACGCCCCTCTTTATAAACGCGGGCGACGTGATCAGGATAAACACCGATACCGGAGACTATGTGGAACGGGTTGAGAAAGCGTAGTTTCTCTTTTATACTCAAAAGTAGTCAAACGTACGGTTGCGGGACAGGGTACAACGCGGGGGTGGGCCGTCCATCCTGAAGCGTACGCACGGAACTCTGCATCCCGCATGCCGGTTGGGGCCTCCGTGCTTATGTGCGACGGCAACAGGGCTCGCGAAAACTCGCGAGCCCTGTTATACATTTAGAAAAGTGGTTCGAGCTTATGCCGAAAGATACGGGAGAAGAGCCATGTAGCGCGCCCGCTTTATGGCGAGAGCGATCTCACGCTGTTTTCCGGCTTGCATGCCGGTGCGACGCCGCGAAAGCATCTTGGCGTGCGGATTCGTGAACTGCTTCAGATACGCGATATCTTTGTAATCGACAAACTTCTTGTGCTCTATTTCTTCTCGTTCAGCTTGGTAGGCCATGGTAATAAAGTAAAAAGGTAAAAATCAAAAGGCAAAAGTTAGAACGGGATGTCTTCCGGATTTATCTCCTCGTCAGGATACTGTATTTCCTCGCCCTTTTGTGCCGGTGTCTCGCCTCCCCGTGACTCCGCGTCAGCCGGTGCTTTCTCGCGGCGAGACGCACCGCTGCCCCCTGATGCAGGGCCTGCACCCTGGCCGGACGAGCCGAACTGGAAATTATCGACGACGATCTCGGTGCGGTACTTTTTCTGCCCATCACTCTCCCACGACCGTGTCTGCAGCCGGCCCTCGACGAATATCGGCCGGCCCTTCTTAAGATACTGCGCCATCACTTCGGCGGTTCTGCCGAACGCGACGATGTTGTGGAACTCCGTCGCCTCCTGCTGTTTCCCGTCTTTGTCCTTGTAGGTCCGATTGGTTGCGACGCCGAACGAAACGACTTGCCGACCCGAGGGGAGCGCGCGCGACTCGGGGTCGCGGGTGAGATTGCCGTAGAGAAATACCTTATTGAGATACATATTAGGGCAGAGCGGCTTCTTCAAGCGCCGCAGAAAGCTCGGCATCCGATACGTCCCCCTCGACTGGCTTCTCGGGAACCTTCAGGGTTTTCATCTCGGCAGCGTGACGCGCGGCTTCTTTGGTCGTCCGTACGTCAAGGAAACGGATGATGCGCCGCTCCTCGCCGACGGCCGCGACGGTAGCGGCATGAC